>Ga0207128_1086_pt1 | contig 18622 bp, 16 predicted proteins | sample Alteio_BWMinHeat_18_FD_153522 | JGI IMG/M metagenome (GOLD analysis project Ga0207128, IMG submission 153522) | Enriched cells from forest soil in Barre Woods Harvard Forest LTER site, Petersham, Massachusetts, United States -... | ecosystem: Environmental > Terrestrial > Soil > Temperate forest >... | reverse complement strand
TTACCGCATTGTTATTTACATTTTTCTCTAAAAATTTTGGCTCCGACTCCGGTGCCTGGACAGCCGCCCAATATGGCTTGCCGGCTTATAAACATCTGTTGTTAGGCGGACTTGCCTTTGGCCTTGTCTTTATGGCAACAGATCCGGTATCCTCGCCAAGTTTAAAATTGGCTAAATGGGTCTACGGGATTTTTTGCGGCATTATCACCATTGTGATCCGTCTGATCAATCCGGCCTATCCGGAAGGGGTCATGCTTGCAATACTAATGGGCAATATTTTTGCCCCATTATTTGATTATTATGCTGCGCGCCATTATAGAAAAAGGAGGGCCGCCCGTGTCAGAGTCAGCGCTTAAAGCTAAAGCCCTCAGCAGTTCTAACAATATGCGCACGATCATGTTCATGGTGATTTTAAGTTTTGTTTGTGCGGTTATTTTATCGGTTATGGCAAGCGTTTTGTCCCATCCCATTCTCATTGCCAAAGATCTCGACCGGAGCCGGCAAATGCTGATCGCTGCAAAAATTTTAAGTCATGACGGCTATTTTTTGGTCCGCGATGAAAGTGGCGCTTACGTGCCTGCTAAATACGAAAAAGGGGGAGTGCTAGTCGCCTCCAAAGAACCTGTTGCTGCAAGAAAAGATGAGCTTATCCATATTTATAAAGAACGTCTTATTCCTATGCTTGTCGATGACAAGGGAAATATAAAGACATTTAAGGAAGCGCATATCAATCAAGAAGAGTATTTGACCGAATACCGAAAAGCGGGATATTACCTTCAGCCTTATAAATTGATTTATCTCATTCGTGCAAACCCTGCAACTGCTCAAGAAAATGAGGCAACGGCGAAGCCAGGCGAGACGCCCCGGCTACCTTCCAAGACAGGGAAGAAGATTAACGGATATGTTATACCCATCAATGGATTTGGGCTTTGGGATGCAATTTATGGATATTTGGCCCTGGCTACCGATGGGAATACGAATATTGGAATCACCTGGTACGATCAGAAGGAGACCCCTGGGCTTGGAGCCAATATTGCAGATGCTCCATGGCAAAATTTGTTCTTCGGCAAACAAATTTTTCAGCCAGGCTCTGACGGAAAAGTTGATTTTAAAACAGCCCCATTAGGGATTACCGTCGTTAAAGGAAAGGTATCTGAAGTTTTGGGCGATGTTCCTAAGGCCAAAAGTGCGGTTGATGGCATGGCCGGGGCCACCCTAACCGGCAATGGGGTCAACGATGCATTTAAAAATGTATTGGCCCCATATCGTCCCTTCTTGCTGAAACTTCAAAACAAGGAAAAACAAGATGTCGACGCAAAAAATTGAAAACAGGGAGTATTTGACCAGCCAACTTTGGTCTGGCAATCAAATCCTCGTTGCGGTATTGGGAATCTGTTCCGCTCTTGGCGTCACGAACCGGCTGTCTGTCTCGATCACGATGGGGTTATCTGTTTCTTTCGTAACGGCTTTTTCGTCATTTTTTGTTTCCCTGTTGCGCAAAATTACTCCCGATAGTGTAAGAATGATCACCCAGCTTGCCATTATCTCTGTTTTTGTGATCATCATCGATCAATTTCTGCAGGCCTATTTTTTTAGCATATCCAAGGTATTGAGTGTTTTTGTCGGATTGATCATCACTAATTGCATTGTCATGGGGAGAACGGAAGGGATGGCAAAAAATGTCCCTCCCATTCCTGCTTTCCTCGATGGATTGGGAGCCGGCTTAGGATATGCAGCCGTTTTATGCATTGTCGGGGGAATCCGCGAGCTTTTAGGGTTTGGCCAGATTTTGGGATATCAGGTGGTTCCTATGCATTGGTACGCTACAGCAGAAAATCCGCATGGATATGAAAACTTTGCACTCATGGTTAGCCCGCCGGCTGCTTTTTTTATTTTAGGCGCCATGATCTGGGTGTATAATATCATCAATAAAAAAACTTAAAGGAGGAACATGTTATTTGGAGAGTATACATCATTGAACATGTTTGGTCTTTTGCTTCAGGCGGCTTTAATAGAAAATTTCTTGTTAGCCAATTTTTTAGGGATGTGCACATATCTTGCGTGTTCTACAAAATTAAAGACAGCCAATGGGCTTGGAATTGCCGTTGTTGTGGTTTTGACGATTTCCGGCATCCTCAATTGGCTCGTGCATCACTATATTACCGGGGCCGGTGCCTTAAGCTGGTTAGATGTTTTGGGCTTAGATGCCTCGGAGATCAATCTGGAATTTCTTCAATTCCTGTTATTTATTTCTGTTATCGCCGGGTTTACCCAGGTCCTCGAAATTATCATTGAAAAAGTCTCGCCGTCACTATATGCCTCTTTAGGGCTGTATTTACCCCTTATCGCCGTTAATTGCGCGATTTTAGGAGCCTGTCTTTTTGCCGTCACCAGAGATTATCCCTTTGTCCCTAACATCATTTATGTCGTCGGGTCCGGACTTGGATGGTGGCTCGCGATCGCCCTGATGGCTGCAATACGGGAAAAATTGGCCACATCAGACGTGGTTCCCGGCTTAAAGGGAATGGGGATCACATTCATTACAACAGGATTAATGGCAATGGCATTTCAGGGGTTTACGGGGATTAAGCTTGCGACACCGGAAAATACCACCAACATCCCCCCGCAGGAGATGCTCAACGAGATCGTCGTTGATAATGACTAGCAATCTTAGTGTCTTCGTGACTTTGTGTTGAATTGCTTAGCCGCTTCCTTGGCAAAAAATATTTAGTGAAAAATAATGTTTTTTGGAATACATATAGTTTATAGAGCATAACAATCCTTTACCAGGAGGAAATTATGTCAATGGACGGAGCTATATTATTCGGAATATCAACTTCAAGCGATCAGACTGAGACCGTTTTAACTACGCTTTCTCAGGATGTTGCTAAAATGTATTCGGAGAAATGTCAATCAACAGCTACTGCAGTATACACTTATGCTTTTCCCGCGGGAAATGAGGTAGAGATTACCTTAGAACGCATTTGGAGTGGTCAGACCATGGCAAGCGGGGTAGAGGCGCCAATGCCGGGATCTCCTACAAATATGCCGGGATCTCCTACAAATACGCCGGGATCTCCTACGATAAATATGACGGGATCTGCTACAATAAAAATGTCCCAAAGAGACCATGTCTTAGAGGAGCGAATTACAGCGGCGATTCATTTACCTGCCTATGCCAATCTCCCTACCTCTGGACATCATCCAATCGTCAGAAGAATTATCATTGTGGGTCAATAGGAGTAGTCGCTTTACGCTTTCACTTTTGTTGTCGGGAATAAAGAGCGCATCTTGTGTTTTTCTATGTTGTCCAGGTAGACATCCCACGCTTTTTCCGCTTTGGAGGTGTCAGAGGAAGTATTAAGGCCTGCAGCTTCCCACATTTTTTTGACAAATGCCTCGGCCGTTTCCGGATCTATATCATCCAGGCCGACCCATTCTTTTAAGCCCTTTCTCATTTCATCTTCACTGTGGGTTTCGTGCAGTTTTTTCAAGACATACCGGCGGTCAAATCCGGAGGTAAAGCGCTCAAGAGGTTTGCCCCCTTCCACTTTAAAGCCTGGTTTTCCTGTGTTCATTTGTGTGATTTTGAGCGAACCGCTAAGCTGGCTTAAACGTCTGTTGTACGCCTCCCTTTGGGCATCTTCAGGAGAGGGTGGGCTTGCAGCAAACATGCTGGTCACCCCAAACGTTGCAAAGCCAAATGCCCTGACAGACTCTTTATTGTTCGATGAAATTCCCTGCACTCCGGAACGAAATCCTCTTCCAGTGGTGGGAACTGTCTTTCGTTCCATAAATAATTGGGGATTATCGTGGGTTCCCAAGGCTATTTTTACATTATTTATTTTTCCTTTAATTGCCTCACGGATATGTTTTTCCAAATTCTCTCGATCCTCAATGAACTGTCTATGTATTTTATCTATATCGGTCGGCATAAAACAGGCAGATGTCAGGATCTTTTCCATGGCGTTCCATTTATCGTCTGGATCATATTCTTGGAAGGCATCAAATTTTTTCTTTAACTGTAGCTTGTGATCTGCAATATTCATTGCAATTTCATCTAAATACTCCTGAGCATTATCCTGAACTTTTCCGGTCCTGTCTTTTCCGCTCATGCAGTTTGTATAGCAGCGCACCCCCAGTAATTCATCCATCACTTTCCACAGGGAGGGAAGTTTGAATTGATTATCTCCCACTCTTGCATCTGCATAGGCATTTCTGTTCCAAATCGTCTGCATCTCCAGTCCAACTTCAGATATTGCGCCTAAGTTGTCGAGAAAGGCAGTATCGATCTTACTGAGCGGATTAAAATGAGTGGTGTCTGTCATCAGATAATTTCCCACTTCGTTAAACTTTCGATCGAGGGAGCCATTAAGTTTCTCTGCCGCATCATTGGAATAACTAATAGAAGTATGCCAGCCAAATTGCGGGCGCAGGCCCAATTTTTTTAAGAAACCGAGAAAGCCATTATTTTTTTCACCGACCGCCCCTTCATTGACACCAAAATTGCTTATCGCTATTTGATTTTGAAGTTTACCTGCAGCTTTGTCATATGAAGGGTCTTTACTTAATTCATCAATTGCCTCCATGATATGTTTCTTGTGGGCAGCAAGCAGACTTCTATCTTTTTTTAGGAATGTAAAGACCGTTGGGGTAAGAAGAGCATTGATATGCACTTCGCCGTTTGGGGCTGTTTTTATCATTTCCATTAAGGCTATTTTTGCGGCTTCCTTCGATGCAAATTGTCCGCCGCGAAAAGCGACTTGAGGGAGTGAGCGTCGGCCGTTTGATCTAATATATGATGTCGTTTTGAACAAGTTGATCGTTTTTGTACGATAATCTCCTTTATTAAGCATGCCGGCAGGAACCCCTCCCTCCTCGGTATGTAATGGTTCATTAATCGTAACAGCGACATGCATGAATCCGGCTCGCGATTCTTTGATAAATGCGGTCTGCACTTCAGTCCAGTTGAGGGGTGTAGTTAATGCTACGTTCAAGTAATCTGCTCCCCATTTTAAATTTGGACGATTATGCAATTCTTTAGCCTGATCGACAGTGACAAGGCTTGGTAATTTTAACAAAGTAGAACTTATTAAGCGGCTTTCCTCTTGTATCATTTGAGATGTTGGTGCCTTTTGAAGCTCCTTTTCAATTTTCGCTAATTTTTTTTTGTCCGACTTTTTTGCGGGGGCGGATAGCTGTAGCTTTTGTTCCATAAGGGAGAGTTTTTTTTCCACTACGCCTACGAAGTCCATCACGTGTGATTGCGTAATTGTTTTGGTATTTGTGGTCAAATTTCTTTGGCCCATTTTCGAGTTATATTCCATGATTTTCGAACGCATTTCCCCTTCAGAGGCCTTTAATTTTTTAATTTCTGGCGAATGGGGTGAATCACTCTCTAATTGTTTTTTTTCGGCAACAATTTCGTTATAGGAGGTTGTCATTATGTCAAGTTGTGTTAATAATTCATTAAAGAGTGTAATCTGATCGCGTTCGATCATGTCTTTAGACCTCGTAAGTTTTTGCTTAAGCTCAAGTTTAATTGTTTCGATCTCTTTTAAATCTTGAGTGTTACCGAGTTTTCCCATTAATTCTTTATAAGCTCCGAAAATGAAATTAAATTTATTATCTTCACTTCCATCGAGCTTGCCCAAGAGTTCTTTTGCTTTAGTCTGAGCGGTTGTGAAGGCTTCCTGAATTTCTTCGGTTGTTTTAGCTTTAGAAACTTGCGAAGGGGAGTTTTCCTCGAATTGTATCTCTGCCGGCATTTGGGCTGCTTCGGATAAGGGAAATAATTGAGTAAACGCCTCTGTTGCTGTTTGTATAACTTCAAGTTGTTTTTCTATGCCAGGTTTGTCTCCATCGTCAGCTTTTTTTTGTTGGTCTTGTAATTTTTTTACGAAATTTCCTTCAACCTGATGATCACCCCCTTCTTCTTTCCAAAAACCGCGAACCTCTCCCTGAGAGATGAAAATTTTTTCTAAGCCCTCCTCGCCAAGTTTTAATTCATTGGCCAAGGCTGTCATTTTTGCAATAGATTCTTCCATTTTTGATTTTGCTGTCGCTTCTGTTATGCCGCTATTAGTTGCAAAACGAAGTGTAACGACAGCTTTTCGGTTCCCAATTTGAACCTCTTGCTTATATAATAAATGCGCCCCATCTGCACTTGGGTGTAACCGCGCACTATCGGGGAATCGTACATCCATATTACCTCTTCTGTTATTAGTTCACGACACTGCTATCGCAATGACAGAGACGTTATCTCCCCCTCCTTCCTGTTCCATATTTTGTTTTGATTTTGAAATGATCTTTTGGGCAATCTCTGGACTGTTGCGGCTGTCGCCTATTTCTGTGACAATCTCTTTTGGAGGCAAGTAATCCGTGACTCCATCGCAGACTAAGAGGAGGAGATCTCCCGGCTCAAGCTGAAATTCGGTGATCTTTGGCTTCTGTATGATCCCAGTTCCACCGTGAGAATATTGCACATCCCCTAAAGATCGGCTGAGATTGATGCTGCCTTGAATTCGTATGGACTTCGGATTTGGCTTTTGTTCTCGTATTTCATCGGCAGTGACCGGAACATCGGTCAACCAACCTCCTGCATTCTTGTCTGTTGTAAGAAGCCCCTCAGCTCTTGTCATATCTTTTTCACTTCCCCAGTCCCGAACCGTAGAGAGAGGGATGAGTTTTTGTTTTCCCGCAATTTCTCTGCAGATCATCGCTTCGCTGTCACCCAAAGTCGCTGTGTAGATCCGGTTGGTGGATTTGTCGATATAGGAGATGACTGCAGTGCTTCCCCCATCCCAAATTCGTGCTGAAACGATAGCTTTTTGCATTCGGACGAAGGCCGATTCGAAAGCAATGGTCGCATTTCCATTTGCTTTTTGAAGTTCTTCTGAGAAAATGATGGGCATCTTTGCTTTAATCAGCTCAGCAGTTTTCTTGCCGTTTATCCCATAACCACTATGACCATCCAAAACCCCGGTCAATGTTCCCATTGTTTGACCATCAATCACTACAGGCTCTATAAATTCCGCATCTTCATTTGTTTTCCTGCCAACTCCAATATCGGTATCCATATGGGAGGAAAGGACAATGGGTACCGGGAGTTGTGACCCCATCATAGCCGATTGGATCTCAGCAAGCTCTGTTTCGGTAATGTATGCATCTTTATCCGCATTGGGTTCAGCCAGATGTTCCGTGAGCGCTTTGGTCAAATTGCGAGCTCTGCCTCCTGCTGCTATTCTTTCGTCCGTCTTGTCTTTATGTACGTTAAGCTCATGATTTCTTTTATTGATCAGTCTATTTAGTTTTTGACATTTAGCTGGATCTGCACCAAAACGCTTGAGAGCGGTCAGGGTGATTTTTAGGGTGTCACAGTCATTTATTGTCTCCAAATTCGAAATATTTTTCTCGATCTGATTGAGAACAGCATGATTAGAAATCCGTCCCTTTGCGCTTCCGGTAAGTGTCATTCGGTCGCCTGCAGAAGCATTGAAGCGTTGCCACTTGGATTGAATGGAGTGCCATTTGGATTGAATGGAGTCGATGAGATTTCTAAAGAGGGAAACATTTTTTTTCCAGACCCTCCCAATGACGCTTGATTTTTCCTTGGGGAGCTCGGCCGCCTTATCCTTACTATTTCCCTGCACTGGGGAAACACCCGTTTTTTGTTCTTGCGAAACGCTAAAAAACTTACTTTCAAGTACTAGTCTGTTAAATGCATTGGCGTCAAAACTCGATCGGTTCATATATTGACCTGTTGGAATAAGTTTTTTTATAATCCTATACTACTAATTCTATAAAATAATTAATTAAAAAACAAATTTGTAATTATAAAAAGAATTAATATTGTGAAAATTTTAAAAACAACTTTTATATTTTTAACCGCAGAGAGCGCAAAGAACGCAGAGAGGTTATTTTTGTTTTTCTCTGCGTTCTTTGCGCTCTCTGCGGTTAAAAAAATGTTTAAACGCTCATTGCTCTGCGTATAAAATAACTGCTCTTGCGTTTAATTACTTGATGAGACAGAATGAATGGTACTGTTGCTCTCTTCCTTTCGGTATAAAAATGATTTTTAATTAAATAGGAGAAAATCTATGGCCGCTCAAACATTTACCTTACCAGAATTACCCTATAGTTATGATGCTCTTGAACCTGTCATTAGCAAAGAAATTATGACCCTTCATCACGATAAACATCATCGTGCTTATGTCGACAATCTCAATAAAGCTTTCGTGCAATTGGAAGAGGCGGAAAAGAAACAAGATATTTCTGAGGCGATTGCCTTGCAGTCAGCGATAAAATTTAATGGGGGCGGCCACATCAATCATTCCATTTTTTGGACAAACTTAGCTCCTAAAAATCAGGGGGGAGGAACTCCTTCCAATGGGGCATTAACCGGAGCCATTGCTAAAGAATTTGGGTCGCTTGAAAAGTTGGTTGAAGCCTTAAGCGCCAAGGCTGTTGCCATTCAAGGGTCCGGATGGGCGTGGTTAGGGGTTAATAAGAAAAATGGAAGGCTGGAATTGGCAACATGTGAAAATCAGGATCCTCTTATTACAAAAGGGTTGGTTCCTTTGCTGGGGATTGATGTGTGGGAGCATGCGTATTATCCGCAATATAAAAATGTCCGGGCTAAGTATGTCGAGTCAATTTGGCAGGTGGTCAACTGGAAAAATGTGGAAGAGCGATATACTGCTGCGATTAAATAAAAAGGTGTATTATGGGGTTGTTTTCGCGACATAAGCCAAAAATTAAAATTCAAACAACAAAAAAGGATGGATTTAGCGGATGGCTGAAATGTACACATTGCAATGAACTGATCCATTTTCAGGAGCTGGAGCAAAGAGATAATTGCTGTCCTAAATGTGATTATCACTATCGTCTTTCTGTAAATCAGCGAATCGATAGTCTTGCAGATGCAGGCTCATATAAGGAATTATTTACCGATTTACAACCCGTGGATATACTGAACTTCGAAGACACGGAAAAATATGCAGAGAGGATTGTGTCGGCCCAGGCGAAATCGGGGCGCGATGATGCAATCAGTGTGGGCACAGCTAAAGTAAATGGATTAGATACTGCCCTTGCTATCATGGACTTTACTTTTATGGGCGGGTCGATGGGGTCGGTTGTCGGAGAGCGTTTAACGAGGTTAATCGAGCTTGCCTGTGAGAGAAAAATCCCCTTGGTTGTGGTATCGACATCCGGAGGCGCGCGGATGCAAGAGTCGATTTTATCCCTGATGCAGATGGCAAAAACATCGGCCGCATTGGCAAAATTAGCTGAAAATCATATTTTATATATTTCCATCTTGACAAATCCGACAACAGGCGGGGTAACGGCGTCGTTTGCCTCCCTTGGAGATATTATCATTGCAGAGCCAAATGCCCTTATTTGCTTCGCAGGCCCACGGGTGATCGAGCAAACAATCGGGCATCAACTCCCGCCGGGCGCACAAAAGTCGGAGTTTTTGTTGGAACATGGTATGATCGATTGCATAGTGAATCGCCATGACTTAAAACAGAAACTGAGCCAATTATTGCATTTTTTTTATCAGGGGAATGAAAAATGAAAAATAACCATCCGGGCGTCGACCTTCAGGTGATTGCCGAACCATCGGCGATCCTCCCTTTTTATGCTTCGATTGGATCTTCAGGAGCAGATGTCAATGCCCATATTTCAAATGAAATAGTGATTTTACCAGGAGAATCTGCATTAATTCCAACGGGCCTGCGCTTTGCGATCCCCCATGGATATGAGATCCAGATAAGACCAAGAAGCGGTCTCGCATTAAATCATCAAATTAGCGTCCTTAACACCCCGGGGACCATTGATGCTGACTATCGCGGTGAATTAAAAGTGATTTTAATTAATTTTGGGAAGAAAGCCTTTATTGTTACTCCCAAGATGCGCATTGCCCAATTGGTAACAGCCCCTGTTGTTCAGGCAAATTTTATTTCTGTCACCGAATTGTCCGATACAAAACGGGGCGGTGGTGGTTTTGGACATTCGGGAGCTTAAAAAATTGACATGCATAAAATAAAAATCAATGATTATTTAGATCCGCGTCTGGTGGTATTTTTGGACGCAGTTTCGCGCGATGAGGCCATCAAAGTGCTTGTCGAAGAGGTATATAAAACGGGAAATTTAGTCGACAAGCAAGCGTTTTATGATGCTATTATCGAAAGGGAGCAGATTGTTTCGACGGCAATTGGGATGCGAGTGGCCATACCCCATGTCAAATCGCCTGACTTTAAACAATTTTTTATCGCAATAGGAATTTTGCGCAATGGCTTGGATTGGAATGCGATAGACGGCTTGCCTGTGCGTGTCATTTTTTTGATCGGAGGTCCTGACAACCGGCAAACGGAATATTTGCAAATTTTGTCCAGCTTGACTCGTGCAGTTAAAGATGAAAATATTAGAAAAAAAATGTTAACATCGAATTCGGCAACAGATATGGTAGAATTGTTTGGGTAAATGAACATAATGAAGGATTGGTTTACGTGCCCGTGAGCGTGCCCGTGCCCTTGCCCGCATCTATTTATCTTTTCCGAACTTAAGTTTCCTGCTTGAAATTTGCGGGGGAAAAGAAATCGGAAATAATCAACAAACTCGGGCAGGGGCACGCTCACGGGCACGAAAACTATTTTTCAGTTATGAGCAGTCTAACAAGATAGGTGTGGTATGGATTTAAAGATCAGGGACGTTGCAGAGCTTCTCAGTGTATCGGAAACTACGATTCGGCGCTGGCTTGAAGATGGTAAAATCCCGGCCTATCGCCTTCATCATCAAATTCGCTTTAGCTGTACTGAGGTTCAGGAGTGGGTAATGAGGAACCGGCTTGGGGATATTGCCCATTTCTCCACTGATATGGAAAATAAAGAATTACAAGAGCCAAAGGCCCCTGAAAATTCAAAATTTGGCTTTAAAGAATCGGTTTTGCCAAAAACAAACTCAGGTGGAAGCAAGCAGTTCAGCCTTTACCGGGCGATCCATAAAGGAGGAGTACTTTATCACGTTCCCGGAGCAAATAAAGAGCAATTAATACAGGGAGCGATGAAGAAAATCGCAGGAAATTTAAATATCGATGCCGATGTCATAAGCGAGTTGTTATTGGATCGCGAAGCGCTCCAATCAACAGGGCTCAATAATGGGGTGGCTATTCCCCATACGAGAGATTTTCTCCTTAATGCACACTTTGATTCAGTCACGGTTGTTTTTCCGGAAAAACCGCTCATGTATGACTCTCTTGACGGAAAGCCTGTGGACATTCTTTTCTTCCTCTTTGCGTGTAATGACAAGCGTCATTTGCATCTGCTGGCAAAAATTGCTCATTTGTGCTCAAGTTTTGAAGCATTGCAGTTTTTAAAAGGTAAGCCGAACAGGCAGATGCTTTTAGAATATGTTAAAACATGGGAAAGTGCGTTCCAGCAGCCTAGAGAGGCATTCGCAGAATAGTTTTTGTGACCTTGCCGGCATTCGGAAATTTCGTGCCCGTGAGCGTGCCCGTGCCCGTGCCCGAATTTACACAAAATCGGAATAATTTTTATTCGGGCGCGGGCAGGGGCACGGGCAGGGGCACGAAAACTATCTATTTATGGACACAGAATTTCTACACGAATGGTTGTCGGCAGGCGCTTTGATGAGCGTAGCCCCAGGCTCTTTCTTATTGGGGTGGGGGCGCTGTACAAGAAAAACACACCTGAGTAAGAACAGCGCTTGCGGATTTTATTTTCCCGATTTTTTTCTCGAAGAAAATGAACCATGGTTAACATATGAATATACTTCACAAATCGATGGAAGGGAGTTGCTTGATTTTTTGGATAAAGCCTGGCTCCCTCCAGACAAAATCACCTGGAAAAAGCCATCCCAGGAGATATTTAACGATGCGTTTACCTCTTTTAAACAGGAAGTTGCCAAAGAGCGCCTCGTAAAAGTCGTCCCTTATGTCTTTGAGGTATCAAAAAGTACCATGCGTAAACGGCAGCTGGTCCATTCTTTGCTTTCTGCCTGTACATTTTCTCTCGATTATCCATTATTCTGCTATGGTTTTTGGAACGACTGCGAAGGAATGTTGGGACTGACACCCGAAATTCTTTTTGAAATAAACGACAAAATAGAGACAATGGCTTGTGCCGGTACGAAGCCATTATCAGAAGTTGATGAAATTAATAATTGTAAAGAAATAAAGGAACATGGCTTTGTCATACAGGGAATTGCCGAATCGTTATCTGTCTTTGGGACTGTGGAGACGGGGGAATTACAAGTGGTGAAATTGCCGAAGCTCGCCCATTTGATCACCCCGATTCGCGTCGATCCTGGAAAATGCAGTGTCAAGCCGGAATTTATTTCTGTAGCTCATGCGTTGCATCCAACGTCTGCTTTAGGTGCATATCCGTATGTAAACGGAAAAGCCTGGCTGAAGGGATATGACCGTAAATTGCCGCGCGGACGTTTTGGCGCCCCTGCCGGCTATTCTTGTCCGGAAAGGGCTCGTTGTTATGTCGCTATTCGAAATGTGCAATGGAATAAAGAGCAGATGCGAATTGGCGCTGGCTGCGGCGTGATTGCCGAAAGCCAATTAGATAATGAATGGCGTGAAATAGAATGTAAATTGCAAATGATTAAGGAAGTGTTAAAATTATGAACGAAACAATCGCCCGCTCAGTGCTGCAAGCCGCCATCAATTGCGGAGTTAAAGAGATCATTTTTTGTTCGGGGGCCCGCAATGTTCCTTTCCTCGATATTTTGCATTTTGAACATAAAGTTAAAGTGATCCATTGTCCGGAAGAGCGTTCGGCCGCATTTTATGCTTTAGGCAGAAGCCGGCAGACAAAGAGTCCTGTTGCCGTGATCGTCACATCGGGAACAGCAGCCGGTGAACTTTACCCTGCGGCGATGGAAAGCTATTATTTACAAGTCCCTTTATTATTGATCACTGCAGACCGCCCTTCTGTATTTCGCGGAAGCGGGGCACCACAGGCTGCTGAACAGTTCAATCTTTATGGCAAGTATGCCAGGTTTTTTAAAGAAATTGAAGGGGAGGAATGTGTTGTTGATTTGAGTCATTGGGATAAAAAGGGGGTAGCACATCTTAATGTTTGCCTCGATGAGCCCAAAAAAAATCACTTGGCTCCGCATCGGCCATTGACTTATTTGCCCAAAGAGGAGGTCAGTGAGCCTCTTATTCAGGAAAACTCCCTTGAGGTTTTAGACCTGTTTTTGCAGAACATACATTATCCACTCGTCATCGTCAGTGCGCTCGATCCTGCCTCTCATCGAGATGTTGTCTCTTTTTTATCTCGTCTTCAGGCTCCTCTCCTACTGGAGGGCGTTTCGGGCATTCGGGAACACCCTGACCTGCAGGATTTGCGAGTGAGAAATATAGATCGTATCTTTGAATCGGCCTCTCATTTTGGTTATCCCATAGATGGTGTATTGCGCATTGGAGGGGTGCCTACGGCCCGGGTTTGGCGCGACCTGGAATATTTGCAGCAAAGGATAGCTGTGCATTCGATAAGCGATCACTCCTTTTCCGGTTTAAGCTGGAATCGCGAGGAGTTGCCTTATCCCGTTAAGGCTACATTAAGATGTTATGTACCGAGTCGTACTTTTTTTACGTATGCGCTTGAGCAATGGTTACAGGATGAGAGAGGGTTTTCTACCCGTCTTCACCAATTGTTTGCAAAATACCCTGGAGCTGAGCCTTCTTTGGTCCATGAGCTTTCCAAAATAATTCCCGATAAATCACATGTTTATCTGGGAAATAGTCTTCCTATCCGGGAATGGGATATGGCGGCTGCATCGCAGGACAAGCATTTGACGATGACTGCCAGCCGCGGACTTTGCGGGATTGACGGGCAGGTTTCCACATTTTTGGGACTGTCAAGGCAGTTTTGCGAAAACTGGGCTATTTTGGGCGACTTGACCATGATTTATGATATGGCAGGTTTTTGGGTTGTGCCCCAAATGAATGTGGAGCAATTGACTATCGTCGTGATCAATAATGGCGGAGGCAAGATTTTTGAGCGGATGTTCCCGCACAAGGAAATGCTCAATACTCACCAAATCTCTTTTGAGGGACTGTCCAAAATGTGGAATTTCGATTATGTGCACTGGACTTCCATCCCTTCCGGTCATAGAAGCTCCAGGCGTCAATTGATCGAGATTGTGCCGGATCCTCAGCAAACAGCGCAATTTTGGGATGACTTTCAAACTATACATAATAAAATTGAAGAATTGGTTTCGTATCAGTGACTGTGCCTACATGTATTAAACTAAGTATAAACTCTTTGTAGATTTGAAATTTTAAGTCGATGTGCAAGCGATTTTAAAAATTTTAACGCAAAGAAGCAAAGGCGCAATCATCTATTACCCTTAATAAGGCTCAAATAGGCTCAATTGATCCATCTCCACTCAGAGTATCCCAAAGTTCTATTTCTCCATTTCTTTCTGTGTCTTGACTTGCCTCCCTAAATTCTCTGGCGAGTTTCTCTTTTTCTGTTTCTAATCCTTTTTTTACCATTTGAGCTACAAATTTACTGATTTGTCTTTTTGAGATATAAATATGTAAATCCTTCACAAGGTTTTCTGGTAAGATTAAAGTTATTGGAATATTTTTCATGTTTCCCCCTCTATTGGCTTTGTTGCATAAATGCTTTATTAATTCTAAGTTATTTAAAGTCAATTATCTACCACAGAGAACACAGAAAACACAGAGAGGGAGTAGAAAATTAGAATGTAGTTTAAACAATAGTAAAGGGACACGTCTATATTTTATCTACTCTCTGTGTTCTCTGTGTTCTCTGTGGTAGATAATTAGTTATCAAAGACTTGTATTTATTTGGAATTATGCAACAAGGCACCCTCTATTTATATTTTATATACATATAATGGTCAACATATTCATGTTTGCATTGTAATAATTTCCCCTTTAATCAAGAATAAAATTTACATTAAAAATCTTCTGCTTAAAGGTGGATTGACTTGCTTAACAAAGATCATTGCACTGAAAAAATGACAAACTGGCACTTCAACCTGGGTGTTAACTTAGGTTTAGTGTTATGCATTTTCCTTTGCGCAGTGTTGGGGAGGTCTTTGGGTATACGGGAGGGTCCAGCCCTTGCCATTTCGGTTGTTTGGCCTGCCACAGGCATTTCCCTGGCAGCATTGATTCTTTTCGGTTATCGCACTGCATCTGGCGTTTTTTTAGGTAATTTTGCCTACAACCTCCTTTTTCTTATTTTGTATCCCCCTGTTGAAATTTTAACGCCTGTTCAAAAGATTTTATCGGCAATTTTTATTTCGTTTGGGTCATTGGTTCAAGCCTTAATCAGTGCGCATATTATTCGAACTTATTCTACTCCTCTTGTGTTTCGCACAGTGAGAGACGTATTTATTTTCCTTTTTCCGGCAAGTCTATTATCTTGCCTGATCGGCAGCACAATAGGTGTAGCCACTCTTGCAATAATAGGAGGACTGCACAAAAGTTTACTCCTGCCCGTTTGGTTAACCTTTTGGCTTGGCGATACAGTTGGTATTTATGTGATCACTCCTTTAATCCTCATCTGGACATTGCAACAGAGGGAAGTTAAACTGTCAGATCACATTCCCTCAATTGTCTGTATGATATTTCTTTTTGTGACATTTTCTTTAGCAACCTATTTTTTGGGTTTTTCCCTTCCTCATCTGTTTCTTCTCATCAGCATTTGGGCAGCTTTCCTTTTTCGGATGCATGGAGCTTCGTTTGCCATCTTTTTAATGACTGTGTCCTCTGTGGCATTCGCGGCTTCACGGGGGCTGGGAGGGACCTCCCTTATTTCGCTCATTACGTTTATTGGAGTTACGATTGCTGCTTCTTTGATCATAGCCTCAGTCACCAGTGAGCGGGCAAGGGCCTTGAAGCTTCTCGATTCGCGAAACCTCTTTCTGGAGAAAGAGGTCGATGTTAAGGTAGAGATCATCGAATTGATCAGATCAGAAGCATCCCGCAAGCGCGTGTCTTTTATTCAAGATCCCGAATCGAGGTCATTGACTTTGCAGATCCGCGACTCTTTAAGCCAGATTGAACGTATCACAAAAAGTTCACAAAAAGCCCTCGATGAGATTCAAAAACTTTTAAAAGAACAAAATAATATCTCCTATGAGAGAAAAAGACTGCTGGTTGAGAATCTGCATCAGATCAGACAGGGGCTGTCTGATACAAATGATTTACAAAACATTATTGCGGAAATTTTTGAACGTTTAATAACTTAGAATCTGTCTTCACAATTCAAATGAGCTATGTGATCCCCCATTCGACCTACAAATAAGCATGTTTCGAATGCGAAATTCCTTTGATTGGTAAAAAGCGTATTTCTACCCGTTTATTTAGCGCAGCAGCAATACGATTAAGCATAGCAAGGGAATGTCCTTCATAATCTGCATCTTCAAGCCGGCAGATAACAGAAGCAGTGGTTCCAACTAGTTTAGCAAGTGCTCTTTGAGAAAGTCCTGCTTTTGTACGCAGATTGAAGATCTTTCTTGCCACATCATTGTCGGCTTGAATTTTTTCTAGTTCAGCAAGAGTCTCAGGATTTTCCTTAACATATCGGCGATGCAAGATTTCAACCGCATCATCTGTTGGTTTGTTTTTTTCCTTAGCCATATTACCTCTATGAGATTATGTTAGCAAATTTGCGAATGAATGTCAACAAAAAGACTTTGTGCAAATTTTTAAAGAAGTGATAGAAGTCCTATGTACGGATTATTTCTCAAGGTAAATTCCAAGCTGCTGGCATACGTGATGCAATAAATGTTTATCCTCTTTTGTCAGCATGGATTTGCCGGACGGTCTGTAGATCATCAGTCCCATCGTTTCGCGCGACCCTTTAATAGGGAGATAAAGGTTATCGGAAAGCGGTAGCGTTTCTGTAGACCAGCCGGCTTCCCGGTCATTTGTAAAGGCAGTCAGTGCTGTCAGTTGCTCCTTATTTCCGGGTAACAAAGCGATATTGTCCATATCGAGAGTGCCATCTTTGTTTTTGATGAGCAGTTTGAACTCCCCATTCACAACTCCCGGTAAATGCTCTTCAAGATATGCAAGAATACGATCGGGAGAAAGATTACTCTCCAGGCAACGTAAGATCTCTGCTGCTTGCGAGGTTTTTTTCTCGCTTTCCTTAAGGCTTTCATTTTTCCAAAAAAATCTTTCGACAAACAATCCAAAGGAAATAGCCGTCAATACATACAAAGCCAGCAATGTGGTCTCTTCTGTCATTGAAGAAGGATTTTCAGTCGTATGGGGAGTAAAAATAAGACCCCACAAGCTTCCGAAAAGGATTGCGGCAAGAATTGTGGGGCCGCGTGTAAAAAAAAAGCTTAAGGAGCTGACGCATGTGAAAAATAGAAACTGAACAATTCGAGCCCCAAGAATAGGAAGGGCAGCCCAGCTAAGGCCGGCTAGTAAACAAACAAAAAAAGAGGCAAGCAGATATTGAGAAAATGTTGCTTCTCCACGGTGCAAAGACCATTTTCTTTGGGCGGCAGCCGTACTTTTTTCCAGTCTGATGACATGAAGATCGATACCCTCACATTCTGCTGCGAGCTTGTCCAGTAAAGTAGGACCTTGAAATAACGAAAATTTCTTCTTTGCTCTCCCAAATATAATTTGGGTTATGTTACGTTGATGGGCTATTCTTTTAATCCCTTCAGCAATATCGAGGTCATAAACGATCACGCCTTCAGAACCTAGGCTCCGTGTCAGCATGAGATTTTTTTCAAGTTGTTTACTCGCTTCTTCACTTAAAGGTTTTCCGGTATTTACATAAACAGCTGTCCAGGGAGCGTTTGCCTGGATTGCTAAGTGGCGTGTGGCTTTAATTAATTTTTGCGAACTTGAAGATTCGCTGATTGCAACAAGAAATTTCTCCCGGGAGTGCCTCTCGATCTTTCCCTCTTTTGTTGTTGCCATGGGCATTAAGTCGACATCAATTTTGTCAGCGACATAACGAAGCATGGTTTCACGCAATGCAGCCAGTTTGTTTTTTTTGAAAAAATTATGGATGGCAGTTTCGGATTGTCCTTCTGTGTAGACCTTTCCCTCCTTTAAACGTTGTAAAAGTTCATCAGGAGTAAGGTCGATCAGTTGAATCGAATGTGCTTTATCAATCATGATGTCCGGAACAGTTTCATTGACAACGAATCCTGTTATCCCTAAAACAATTTCGTTTAGACTATTGATATGTTGTATATTCAATGTGGTGTTGACATTGATCCCATGATCGAGAAGTTCCTGGACATCCTCCCACCTCTTTCCATTTTTTGAGCCCGGGAAATTGCTGTGAGCTAATTCATCCACTAAAATGACACTAGGATTTAAGCTGAGGATGGCATCGACATCCATCTCAGTACATTCCATGCCTTTATGGGAAAGAGTTTTCTGGGGAATTTGGGGGATATTTTGCTGTAAACTTTCTATTTCCTTGCGGCCATGTGTCTCGATATAGCCTATGGCAACGTCAATCTGCTCTTTCTTCAGGGCTTGTGCATCCTCGAGCATAGCATAGGTTTTTCCCACGCCAACGGCCATTCCCAAATAAATTTTTAGGCGTCCTTGATTGCGCTGGGCCTCTTC
>Ga0207128_1085_pt1 | contig 18764 bp, 9 predicted proteins | sample Alteio_BWMinHeat_18_FD_153522 | JGI IMG/M metagenome (GOLD analysis project Ga0207128, IMG submission 153522) | Enriched cells from forest soil in Barre Woods Harvard Forest LTER site, Petersham, Massachusetts, United States -... | ecosystem: Environmental > Terrestrial > Soil > Temperate forest >... | reverse complement strand
CGCCGGGATGCACGGGTGAGTTGGTGGAACGCCGTTCCCACCGGGGAGCTACTTTTTATGGCTGCAGCCGCTATCCGGACTGCAAATTCATCGCCAATAAACTACCGGTGCCAACGAATGAACCAATACCTGGATAAATTTTTCACCTATCTTGAAATTGAAAAGAATTATTCCAGCCACACCATCCTCAATTACCGCATTGATCTAGTAGAATTTGAAAAATTTTTGGACAAAACCAATGTCAAGGCTGTGGAATATCCTGATCTGCGCCGTTTTTTGGCACAGCTTAAAGGAAGGAATTTAAAACCACGCAGCTTAGCCCGTAAGCTTTCGAGCTTACGTTCTTTTTTTAAATTCTTACAACGTGAAAAAGTCATTCAGGCAAATCCTGCCAAACTCTTGGTCACCCCTAAATTAGACAAACCCTTACCGCATTTTATGAGTGAAGAAGAGACGGTTCAGCTCATTGAATCACCTAAAGTTGGCAAAAAAAATTCGCTTCGAGACCAAGCTATTTTTGAAATCCTTTATTCGACCGGCATTCGGGTCAGTGAATTAGTCGGCTTAAATGTGGATGATGTAGATTTTTTCGGTAATATCATCAAGGTCATGGGCAAGGGCAAGAAAGAACGCATGGTGCCTATTGGTGATCAGGCTTTGAAAGTTTTAAAAGAATATTTGGATAAACGCAAGATGGATAATAAATTTGTTTTTGTCAATAAAGGGGGAACTCGTCTGGGCGATCGCAGTGTGCGCAATATCATCAACAAATATATCCTCGAACAAGCCATGTCCCAGCATGTAACCCCGCATATGTTTCGTCATTCTTTCGCCACCCATCTTCTAAATCACGGTGCAGATCTGCGTTCAGTCCAGGAATTACTGGGGCACGTCAATCTATCCACCACCCAAATCTACACCCACCTGACCACCGACAAACTCAAAAAAGTCTACGACAAAGCCCATCCACGGGCGTAATGATTGACAATAGGCATCCATTAGGCTATACTAGCTTTTGAGAATGATATGAAAAAATACGTTTGGGATGATGAAAAAAGTGAAAAGCTGAAAAAAGAAAGAGGTGTTGATTTTGAAGATATCGTTATTCTCATCGAAGGAGGGTTTATATTGGCTATGATAGATCATCCCAACAAGGTGAAGTATTCCAATCAGAAAATTTATGTGATTAATGTCAATAATTATGCTTATTGTGTTCCATGTATAGAAAGCGAAGAATCAATACGCCTGATAACGATTTTCCCAAGCAGAGAATATACCAAAATTTATTTAAGAGGCCATTTATGAAAACAACGATAACTAAAAAAGAAGAGCAAGAACTCATCGCATCCGTTGAACGGGGGGAATGGAAACCGGTCAAAGATATGAAAAAAGAAATAGCCCGGCACCGGTTGATTGCACGTGAGACCATGAAAAAAGATCAACGTATTAATGTACGGCTTACCCAGCATGACTTAATCAGCTTAAAATCCAAGGCTGTGCATGAAGGAATACCATACCAGACGTTAGTGGCTAGCATTATTCATAAATATGTTAGTGGACAGTTAGCATGAAGAGTGATTACATCTACGACAAAGCCCATCCCCGCGCATAATTAACTATAAATTTGTCATTCCCGAATGTTTCTGTCGCGAATTTCCGACGATAAATCCTCAAGAAACCGCTTTCTTGGAAATCGCCGTAGCCCATTGATTTCTCATATCTATATGTTTTACTTAATATAGATATGAAACGCGCCCCATACGCCCACATATTTGTCCTAGCAGCTTTTTTAGTCAACACCTTGGGCCCTATTCCCATAGCCCAAGCAAATGATTTTCGTTTGCCTGCACCTGGTGTCATGGTCCATTTAAGCCCGACTTTTAATCCTCCTATCTTAAAAGGAATCAAGGTCAACCCCAATAATCCGTTCCAATTTGATTTCATTTTAGACAAAGGTGATGAATCAAGTGTCATTACGAGCGCAGCGAAGCAATCTCAACAAGAACAACTTAAAATCGAAGCCACCAAATTAATTAAATATTTTTTAGCCAGCCTGACCATTCCTGAACAAGACTTGTGGGTGAATCTAAGCCCATATGAAAAAGACCGCATCATTCCAAAAAGCTTTGGCCTAACCGAAATGGGCCGTGACCTGCTTGCCGAAGACTATATGCTCAAGCAGATAACAGCTAGTTTGATCTACCCTGAAGATGAAATAGGCAAAAAGTTTTGGAAGAGAATATACGAAGAAGCCCAAAAGAAATTCGGCCCCACCAATGTCCCAGTCAACACTTTTAACAAAGTCTGGATAATCCCTGAGAAAGCCGTTGTCTACGAAAACGCCCAAGCAGGCACAGCCTATGTGGTAGAAAGCAAATTAAAAGTCATGCTTGAACAGGATTATTTGTCTATGTCGAAACGTAGCGGTAGAGGGGTGACCGAGGGAGGGGCATCCCCAGCCGCCCGCAACGAAGTGAGGACGGATGGGGAAACCCGAGGGCAGGACCCCGACATGAATAAATTAGGATCAGATATAGTCCGCGAAATCGTCATCCCCGAACTCACCAAAGAAGTCAACGAAAACAAAAATTTCGCCCAACTCCGCCAAGTTTATAACAGCCTCATTCTTGCAACGTGGTATAAAAAGAAAATCAAAGATAGCATTTTAGAACAGGTGTACGCAGATAAAAATAAAACAGCAGGCGTTCAATATGCCTCCTCTGTCATTCCTGCGAAAGCGGGAATCCACAACAAGAACGACGTGGAATATATTTATCAACAATACCTCAAAGCCTTCAAAAAAGGCGTCTACAACTACATTAAAGAAGATATAGATCCAGCCACCCAAGAAACAATCCCAAGAAAATATTTTTCTGGCGGGTTTAATTTAGCCATGACCAATATGGCCATGGGTGGACAAAGTGTTTTAGGCGTGACGCATGATGCGGCCATGCTCAACAGGTCTCAAGATACAAAGGCTGCTGTACAATTGACGGTCATCCTTTCTTTAGGGGCGTTGACAGTACATGCAGAAACAAGCAGTCAGAGGTTAGACACCCAGAAGAAACACGTTAAAAGAGTGACAACGAATCATTCAAAATCACGAATAAAAAACATAAGGGTGCCAACTCTTTCTCAACCCAGAGTTGTCTTACCTTCAAGACTGGATTATACAAATTTACCCTCGATTAAGTTAAATTCCCAACAGCCTATTCTTAATTTAAATTTTGAAGATACATCGACCCCAGAAGCCCGTGCCGCTATAACCAAGGATGCTTTACAAACAATTGCTGATAATATTAGGAGGTCGGGTAATGGGAATATCAGTTTGGGTATCATAATGAGTAATATGCATATTGCTCCAGGCAGGGATTTGGACACTAAGATCAGGATATATTCGGAGACGTTATGGAAATGTTTTAATGATAAGGAAATCGCAGTTAATTTCCGATCCATCCTCAGTGATTCTCCTCATCCATTTTATGATTTCGTACAAGAGATAAGTTCCTTGGGGGCAGTGGAAAGCATGTTCCATATCGCCGCCAGATTAAAAAGGGCAGATGGCAATGGCTCTGATATAGGTATTTTTGGCACCCAGCAAACCTTGTTTCCTTTTCACGATGATCCCAACTATTATTCTGACCATCCGGAAGAATATATTGAAGGTGCTGTCAAGATCATGGATAAATTCTTGGGTAAATCACTTGTTAAAACAAAAAGATTGCGAAAAACCTTTGGACCTTACTTTGCTGAGAGTTTAAACAACATCACTGACCGTGAAATTGATCTTATTGGTTTTCGTGTCTGCTGGCATGCCGGGCCAGGGGTTGAGGAAAGTGTCATCGCCAAGACAATTCAGGCTATTTATCATCCATACCTGCGCGGATCATTTTTACCTACTGAGGCAGCAAAATTTGCTGTTTATGCCTTTCCACCTAAAGATGTGGGGCAAATAGATACGCAGCATCCTGGGATAGCAGGTTGGCAATATTCCCAGCAGCGTATCAATGACAATGGATTGCTATTAAATAAATTTCGGGAACTCAAAGATATTGATCAATTAAAGATACCTGAAGTAGAGCGTAACAAGCTCAGGAATGCCAAGAAGCAAGAGATTATTAATTTCAATGAAGAGTTAAAGAGAAAATATGCCCAAGCCAAATACAGCGTCGTTGGTTTTTATGAGCCGTTCCCTGCAGAAAGGTATGAACCGTCAGAGATGGTGTTAAATGTATTTGATGAAACAAGCGTAGATGCGGCTATGAATACGAATATAGTAGTAGAATTTAATAGGGCACCCGGTCGGATAAATAAAGTTATGCGTCGTATTGTTCAAAATTGGGATAAAAAGAGATGGGAAAATGGATTAGTATTGTTAAGAAAATATACTGGAACAAAAGACACAGCAAAGATTGAGAATACAGTTCGATGGTTATTAGGAGATTTTTATGTTGATACTTTTCGCAAAGATAAAAAGGAATTTGGAGATTTTGTACTTACTCTTCAAGGATTATATGACCAAGCTCCAGCCCTAACTATTGCCTTACTTAAATCCAATACGAGCACAAGAGACGTTACTGAAATTGCAAGTTTATTAACAGATAAGACTTTATCTGCCCAAGATCGTCAATTTTTGTTACAAATAGGTGAACATGATGAAAATCAGCTTTCTCGATTAGCTTCTGTAATAGATATAAAAAATAGAGTTTATGGTTTTGATAAAGTTAGGGTTGTGAAAATTATTCGTCAAGCGCAGGAACAAGGTATAAATATTCTTCAAGCCTTAGATGATTTTAAGGAATATCCGAGAACCACAGAAGCATTACTTGATCGTAAAATTTATGCGTCGCAAGAGAAACTGGCTGATCTAAATGCCAAATTGAAACTTGCAAAATGGTTTTCAGGGAATATAGATGATGAAAAAGCTGTATTTTTGGTAGAACACGACCTTTCATTAGATCAATATGGCCATTTCTTAGGACTAGAAAGATATTTTGGCGACGAACAAGCTATACAAATGATTAGGAATGCGCCTCAGATCGCTACACAAAACGGTTGGACAACACGTTTTGATCCTTTTAATCGTTGGTTTAGTAATTTGAGTGCACAGGATATGGTTTTAGTGCATCGTACCCAATATGTTCCTGAAGGCGGTGTGATTAAGACAACGAGATCAGCAACTGGTTTACCCGGCGTGCGGGATACAATCCATTTCACGCTTAACCATCCGGTTATGAGCCATATGGAAGGGAATTGGGATAACGTGCCTTATACTATATTTGTTCCGTTGCATATGATTCCAAAGAGCCGGATTGAAAATATGATGGGTGCGGATTCTTGGGTAGGAGGTGATCTTGAATTACCTGCAGGGACTGTTGTTTTAGGATTAAAAGGAACACCTGCTCCTAAAAATTTAGGTAAGGCCGTATATCGTGAAATCGAGCCAGGCGAAGGAAGAATTGAGTCGGCTTTGAGTGAACTTGGTTACGCCGTTCAAACAGCAGGAATAGACCATTTTGGTGATAGAAGAATACAGGATGTTTTCAAAGAATTTCTAAATAACGAAGGTTTTGAGCTCGGGTCTCTTCATCAAAATACCTGGCGTCATCAATATGAACAGACATTACAGTTTGCTCCGGATGAAATCGTCACTCGTGAAATCGACCGGGTGGTTAATTGGGATATAAGTAAATCTACATCGCCCATTGCTCATATAAATTCAAGCGTTAAAAACCATTTAAGCGTTTTACAGTATTTAATGAAAAGAAATGACCTTCCCTTGGATGCCAGAATTAATATTGCTGCATATGTTCAGGATTTTCTTAATTTGGGCAATATGGCTGCTGTAGGAGTGGTTTCAGTTACCGATGGTACTGTAGATTTTGATGCCATAAATGTGAATGATTTAACTGCGGGTATATTTCGGAAATGGAATGATCAACATAATATAAGTACAAATCCTAACGCAATCCGAGAAGCCGTTCTTGCTTTCAATAAGAAATGGCAACAGGCTACAGGTAAGACATGGGAAATTAATCTTGATGATAAGGCAGTTCAACAAGTTCAAGAATGGTTGATATCCCAATTTGGTAATCATGCAATGTCAACCCCCAAAGATCGGGTGATGAAATCAGAATCACACGGTATGCCTGAAAAGCTCTTGATAAGCCCTCTGGAAACATTTGCTATAACAGGAGCAAATGGAAAAACATTATTTGATGCTTTACAAGAAGCTATGCCTGGTGAGTCTCCATATAAACAAACGCAGACTGATCATCATTGGGTTCTACCTAAAGCCGTGTATGCACCAGGGGCGTGGGTACATTTACGATTTTCAGGTGAAGACACATCGAATCCTGATTTGAAGATGAAAATTGCCCAAAAGGTATTTGACTATGTGTTTTCGATAGGGACTATGGACGCAATAAAATTCGCAACTCATGTCACGCACTCTGCCTATTATACAAATAGAGATACAAAAGAAGGGTTCGTGATAATAACATCAGAAAAAAATTTGAATAAATTAAAAGAACGCATCCAGTTTCTTCAACGAATATTACCTTCGGAGTATAAGGTAGGCACAGATTTATATGAGACCCGCTATAATTTGATTATAACTACAAATGCACAAGGACTTCTTGATCCACAACGCATGGCAGAACACAATTTCAAATTAAAACAACTCAACGAAGCATTGGCATATGTTAATAATTCGATTTGGAAGACTTCTAGAAGATATTTGGTGGGGGCCTTTACTAAAGAACTGATCGAACAGTTTGGAAGTGTAGAAGAAGCTGCTAGAGTTTTTTCTAACAGTGGTATTGAAGAAAATAAACAGCAAGAATATATTCAAATGTCATTTCCTGATTTAACAGCAGACCAAAAACCTCGGTATATGGCGAATTTAGCTCGATATTTAAAATATAGTTTTGAGTTAGATAGGGAAACTCTTGCTGCAGAAGGGGGATTCGGTCCATCGCGAGGTCTAGTTCAAATTGAAGGAGAGCATCTTTTTATCAGGAACGCTCATTGGGATACCTTGGGATTGATTCAGAGAAGGGAATTGGCTGAAATTATGAAGGTATTGGAAAAATTAGGAGGCAGCAGCGGAGCCTCGACTTCTTCGGCTGAGCCGACCAGAACTGAGCCCTCAGCAGCAAGTGAAGCGATGAAATCACAGATTCCATTAGGGGATAGGGCGATGATTGAAGTAGAAAATTTGAGTTCTCGGTTAAATTTAAAATTTGATGGTGATTGGATATTATTGCTGGATAATCAGCCTTTAACACGACTAAGCGAAGACCATTTGACTTCACAAATAACGTTTGCTTATGGGAACAAATATATTATTGTGGTAAATTCCAAGAAAAAAGATCAAGAGAGCATATTTTTGGAAGAAGAGTTATTAGCTAAAAATGATATCGGACCACAAATATATGGCAAATCCCGTACTACAAATGGTAATTCTTTTGCAGTAATGGATAGGATTTACTCTAATGAATCGGTCTCCAATGATGCAGATAGTTTAGGTATTACACTTTTAGATAAACTTATTTCCGCTTCTATAGCAATAGACGATTTATCCATTGCTTCACATATTATTATTGGTCATAAATATGGCCAGACCCAAGCTGATAATAGAGCCTGGTTTGTAGGTGGAGGGGGTGCAAAGATTTTTAAAGGTAGTCGAGTAGCATTAATACATGAATATAGAGGGAGAGGGTATGGTAAATACAGCGGGATAAACGCATATGTAACTGAAAATTTCGATAATGAATTAGCTAAGTTGCCTTTAAAAGAAAAAATAAGAGAATTAACAAAGTATACGTATACAAAATCTGAATTTGATAAGTATTACCCGGGTTTAGCTAAACTTTTTGAAGCTTCAGGGCATGATGATTATGTTTTGAGAACATTAGAACAGATTAAGAAATTATTTACAGATGCAGAATTTGATGAATATTTTAATGATTTAGTAGATATAGGAGTAGCGGCGGGTAGTCATGCAGCAAGGCTGTTTGTATATAATTTTAGAGCAACAAGGCCATTTATTCATAATAAACAAGATTTATTAGTATGGAAGTCAAAATTATTACGTATGTGTCAATTATTCAAAACCTCCGGATCCTCGGGGTCAAGATCAGGGGAGCCAGGAATTGTATTAGTTGGAGAAAAACAACAGGCTTTAGCTCGGCACGAGCCTAGGGGGCAAGGAGACAACACTTTTATATTTACAATTTTTAGTCGCTCTTCGGTGATGACAAATGAAGATGATATTTTGAACTTTGTTTCTTCTCATGGGGGTAATGCGGCAAAACATGTTGATTTTTATTTGGACTTATTTGAGGAGCATCCTCAAAAAGCTTTAAGGATTTGGGAAGGATTATTTACAGCCATTCGAGAGGGAAGTGTTGATATTCAATTAGATCAAGAAGAACAACATACAATCCGCGAGTTTATTGAAGAGACTGGTGGATTCAATCCTACAGTATTTAAAAAATTCAAAGAATTAAGAAAAATTAAAATAGTCCAAACACATTCACCAATAGATAAAGAAGAAACGAAGCAAATGAGCTGGTTCTCCAGAACATTGGCTGGGATTGTTGCTAAGGCGGTGGGGCATCCTCTATTGGAAACAGCAGTAATTGTTTTGACAACTCCACCCCACCAATGGAGCCAGAAATTAAAAGAGAAAAGAAAAGTTAATGTTAATTTAGGAATAGCAATAAGGCCTACTGATGTGCAATGGATTCATACTGATATTGGATGGGCGGCTTCTCAAGCAGTGCAAGAGGCTGATGCTGAATGGAAAGAAGCTGCTGCAAGATGGCAGGCAGCTGAATTAAGGTTGAAGGAAGAATCTGAAAAGACAAGAAAATTATATGATGAATACAAAATTGCGAGTGAAGCAGAGGGAGTGCTTTCTAAAAAACTATTTGAAGAACATAGAAAACAGACTAAGGCCTATTATAAGCTGCAAGAAGCCCAAGAAAGTAGTGCAAATCAAACAGTTATTACTCAATTAAGATCTGAATGGGAAGCTGCTAGCATAAAGACGGATCAAATTCGTGCAGAACATCAAAAAGCAAGTGCGATAAGTGAGGCTAAAAGGAGAATATATGATGCGGCTAATGAAAAAAGATATGCGGCTGAAGAAGAGGTTAGAAAAGCGAATCAAGAATATGCATGGAAGATGGATCAGGATATAGAGAATACACGTAAAGCATATGAAGAACGTGCAAGGAAAGATGCTGAAGAAAGAGAATTAAGGCGTAGAGCAGCTGAAGACGCGCAACGAAAGGCGGAAGAGGCAGATAAAGCATGGAAAGAGGCTTATGCAAAATGGCAACAAGCTCAAGAGGAGGCAAAGCAGCGAGCTGAAAAAGAGCAAGCTCAAAGAGAGGAAGCAAGAGCCCAACAAGAGGAGCAGGAACGGGCTTATGAAGAAGCAAGTAGGGCAAATCAGGAAAAAGAGCAAGAGGCTAGGTACACAAAGAGAGATGCCGATGAAGCTAAGAACCAATCTAACCAAACAGATCAGAAGGGCGCTCAAAGAGAAGCTATTAAGGAAAAGATACTAAGAGAAGTTAAGCGAGAATCTAAGGTTATTGTGGAAGAAGCGCGTAAAAGAGGGGTAAAATCAAAAGGTTATTATATTTTGTTTGGTATTTCTGAAAAGGCTTCTGCAGAAGAAATTAAAAAAGTTTTTCGTAAGGTGGCAGTAAGGTGGCACCCAGATAAGAATCCCAATACAGAAGAAAATCCCAATGCGTTTTTAAGGGCAGAAGTGATGTTTCAAATGTTTAATTCTATTTATGAAGTTTTAAGTAACAAAGATAAGAGAGAAAGATATGATCGTTATGGGCCAGGAAGGAATGATCCTGACTATGCTATGAGCTCTGAATTACAAAGAACGTCGGATCAAAATTTAATAGAAGAAGAGGGGTGGAGATTCGCTCTTGTACAAGGCCATAAAGCTGCATCCTTGCTCGGATTTAAAACATACGATGCTATTTTAACGTATCAACGGCAATTACAGCCTATTACAGGAGTTTCTTGGTTTGATTTACCCAAAGTAGTTCAGGATATGGTCAGACGCGGTAATATAAATATCTTAATCACTATGGCTAATCGTGCGGGACGCTATATGAGTCAGAAAGAAATTTATGCCCATCAAGGGTACAATACAATATTTGTAAATTTTGGTTTTGCGTATGAATTATTTAGGTATGGGTTTGAAGAGGTAAAAGATCTTATTAACGACGATAATGATTTTCAACGTGTAGGATGGAAATTAATAGAAATAGCCGACAAAGCTAATCAAAAGGCAGTAGTACAGGATGAATCAGACGTCAAAGGAGGTTCTTTATTGAAGTATTTTCTAACACTTATGAAAGGAGAAGTTAAGGATGAACAAAGTTTAGAAAGAATATGGCAACAGTTTTCAAAGTTTATAGATACAATCCAACTTGTAGAAGGTAATAGTGGTAATGCCATCTCAAATTGTGATAAGTTGGAGCATATTAAGAGTTTAGTGGGGGAGGATATTTTTTATCGTGACTTTGATAAAATGTTGCGTTTATTAGAAAAATATAAACTTATGGTGTTATTTTTTGTAAATGGATTAGATGCCGCAAAGAATGGGGAATCGAGACAGGTGCGCTCCGAATCAGCTGATCACGAAAATTTTGTAGAAATGAGATTGACTTTCGAGCGGGTTAATAATGGATTGGGTAAAGATAGATTCTCAGATTTATGGAACCAGTTGATGCAAATGGCTGACGGGCCCGCTTCATCTTCTGATTCCCTAAATCCTTTCGATCAGCTTCGACTCGCGGAGCGAACTGATATGAAGAAGAATGATGAAGGAAACAAGGCCCAGCTTAGTAGGAAAGGTGGTATTGATTTAACTCCTGCGAATATGAACCTCCAAGTTAAAACTGGATCCCCGACTGAGGCATTCGGGGATGGCAGTGGAAAAGAGATTGCTTCGTCGCTGGGAAGCGCTCCTCGCAATGACATAGGAATCAAGTTTCATCTTACGCCTGCCATGCTTGCACAATTGCAAAATGCCCCGGGCTTTGTGCCGGGGATCATTAATATCCAGCCGCTTAAAAGTCTTTCGGAGTTTTTGGGACTTGAAAAAACCGTTGGAAATCAGCAAGGAGTAGGGTAAAATAACGACGAAGCTATAGTCAAATGAAGGAGGATTTATGCATGCATTAAAGCGTATCACTTTTGATTCTCAGGTTATGGGAGGCAAGCCATGTATTCGTGGCCTTAGGGTGACGGTTGGGACTATTGTTGGGCTTTTAGCTGCTGGTAAAAATACTAAGGAAATTTTAAAAGCTTATCCTTATTTAGAAGAAGAAGATATCCATGAAGCCCTTGTCTACGCAGCCTGGCGTGTGGAAGAAATTGAGCAGCCTTTAAGGTCCGCTTGAAATGAAGATTCTCATTGATATGAGCTTGTCACCCCAGTGGGTTGAATTTCTCCAAAAAAATTCTATTGTTGCGGCGCATTGGTCCACCATTGGCGACCATAAAGCCAAGGATGAGACGATCATGCGATGGGCTCAGGATCATAAACATATTGTCTTTACTAATGATTTAGATTTTGGGACCTTGCTTGCGTTAACAAGAGCGTATTTACCAAGTGTTATTCAAATGCGTACACAAAATGTATTACCTGAATATTGGGGAAAAGAAATTGTCTGGACTATAAAAGAATATGCTTCGCAGCTTCAAAAAGGAGCATTGATTGTTCTGGATGACACTAAGAGCAGGGTTAGAATCCTACCGTTGAATTAAGCCTTTTAAAGATTGCTTCGTCACTTCGTTCCTCGCAATGACACTATATTAATAATATAGATATAAAATTTTAAATGTCATTTCCTGAGTCAGAGGTTATAATATTTGGATGTTTTTACTTTATGATCTAATTTTTCTGCTTTATGTGGTTATTTATCTGCCTTATTTGCTTGTGACCAGGCGCGGGTATGCCGGGTTTGGGATGCGCTTTGGGCTTTTTTCACCGCAGATAAAAGAGCAAATTAGGGCCAAGGCTAATATCTGGGTGCATGCGGTTAGTGTGGGGGAGGTGATGGTTCTTGATGGGTTTATTGGCCAGTTAAGAAAGAAATATCCTGCCCATCAATTTGTTGTGACAGTGACGACTAAAACCGGTTATACATTGGCTTGTGAGCGTTTGAAAGACAAAGCTCTAGTAATTCCTTCACCCATTGATTTTAGTTTTGTTGCAGGGGCTTTTGTATCGCTGATAGCTCCCAAAATTTATATTGCCGTTGAAACTGAAATTTGGCCGAATCTTTATCGTCAATTATATCGACGATCGATCCCTATGGCGGTGATCAATGGCCGCATATCGGATAAATCTTTTGGCCGTTATAAAGCCATTCGTTTTTTACTAAAAGGCATTTTGAATCAAGTTCAGGTTTGGTGCATGCAAAGCCGAAAGGATGCTGAAAAAATCATCGAATTAGGCGCAGAATCATCAAGGGTGAAGGTGACAGGTAATATAAAATTTGATAATCTGTCCCAATCTTCAAATTCTCCTGTCGATCCATTGAAGAGTAATAATGAAGAGCTTTGGTGGGTGGCGGGTTCCACGCATCCTGGCGAAGAAGAGATTGTTTTAGATGTTTATAATAAAATTGTAAAAGATGATCCTAAATGGCGATTGATTATTGCGCCCCGTCATATTGAAAGAGCCACCCAAATCAAGGAGCTTGTCAATCGTCGTGGTTTTAAGAATGTCATTGTGGTGGATACTATCGGTCAACTACGTTCTTTATATGCTAAAGCTTCTTTAGTATTTGTAGGAAAAAGTTTATGTGTCGGCGGTGGGCAGAATGTGATTGAGCCGGCTTTTTATGGCAAGGCCATTGTTATTGGTCCAAGAGTTGAGAATTTTAGGGATATTGTTGCGGCTTTCAAGGAAGGAGATGCCATTGTCCAGGTAGATAGTGTGCCAGCTTTTGATCTCGCGGTCAGGGAATTATGTGCAGATGCTTCAAAACGGGAAAAATTGGGAGCTGCGGTCTTGAGGGTCATTGCAGCTAATCAGGGAGCCACCAGGCGCAGTTTGGAATCTTTGGCGGGACTTATAAAATGAACGGATATTTGCTTTCAATCATGAAAGGCCAGAAGAGCAGTTTTATGGCTCAACTGATAACTTATTTATTAGTTCCATGGTCTCTCATTTATGGGTTGGGTGTTTTTAGTCATCGGAATTTTTATAAGCTTAAAGGTGCCTACAGAGCGCCTAAGCCTGTCATCAGCATTGGCAATATAACGGTGGGTGGATCAGGCAAGACGCCCTTGGTTATTTGGATAGCGCGGCATTTACAGGATAAAGGATTTAAATCTGTCATTTTGACCCGTGGCTATATGCCTCAAGAATCAAACGGCAGCGATGAAGTGGACATGTTGAATGAACAAATACCCTATATGCCGGTTTTAGTCGGTGGTAATCGTGTGAGTAATATTAAAAAATCCATGAGAATATTGCCGGTGGACGTGTACATAGCCGATGATGCTTTTCAGCATTGGCCGCTTCATCGGGATTTAAATATTGTGGCCATTGATTCGGGAAATCCATTTGGCAATGGATTTCTATTGCCTGCGGGAGTCCTGCGTGAGCCTTTATCAGCCTTGAAGCGCGCGGATATTTTTGTGCTGACCAAGACCAACAGGGCCAATGGTCTTCAGGGATTATCCTCCAAACTTAAAAAAATTAATCCTCAGGCCCTGATGGTGGAAAGCTGCCATAAAGCCCAAGGCGTTATTGATGTTTTTGGTACAGAAGCCTTGCCTGCAGATTTTTTAAGAAATTTACCGGTGATTGGATTTTGTGCCATCGGGGACCCGCTTTCTTTCGAGTCGGAATTAAGAAATTCCGGGGCGCTTATTGCCAAGGTCTTTACTTATAGCGACCATCATATTTATCAACAGAAAGACATTCAACGGATGGTGGAGTTTTGCCGCAGCCAGGCGGTCCCCCTACTTGTGACAACACATAAAGATGCCGTCAAACTCAATATTTTTAGAGATTCATTTAAAGGGCTTCGTTTAGTTTATTTACCCATTCAGTTGGAAATTACCAAAGGATCGGATGAATTCATTCAAAAGATCATTTCTATTTGCCGTCATTAAAGCAATGACCTTTATTTTTATGCTTTTGCCCATGGGCCTTAGCCTTTGGATAGGGCGTTGCCTGGGATGGCTTGGCTATCATTTGTTGCCTAAAAAAAGAAAGGTCGTTTACGCTAATTTAAAAACAGTGTTCGCTGCCCAACGTTCACCGTCCGAAATTACCCTATTGACCAGGGGTATTTTTGTTAATTTTTTTCAAAGCATTGTGGAGCTTCTTTGCTTACCTAAAATCAAACGTCTGGGAATAAGTAAATTTGTTGATATAGAAGGTAAGGAACACGTCGATCAGGCCCTTGTTCCTGGCAAAGGGGTCATATTCCTGGCCATTCATTCAGGAAGCTGGGAATTGGCCAGTGTTGTCGGTGGGATAATAACAAAGGGATCGTATCATGTGTTGGTCAATGATCAATCCAAAATGCCTGAATTAGATAAGATGCTTAATGAATACCGCGCCATTGCCGGGGCCCATGTGATTTTTGCAGGGGCAGCAGGCACCAAGGATATCATCAAAGCCTTGCGTGATAATGATATTGTTTCCATTGTTTTAGATCAGGGGGGCAAAGATGGCGAGCCCGTGCCGTTTTTTGGTAAAACAGCATCGATGTCTAGCGGGGCGATAAGGCTGGGTTTAAAATACGGATGCGCTCTTTGTCCGGTTTGGATCGAACGTCAGGGCAATGGTAAGCACGTCTTGAAGGTATATCCCGCTGTGACGTTAACAAAGACCGGTGATTTGGAAAAAGATATCAAGGTCAATATTTCAAAGATCATCAAATATTTTGAGAGTTTATTAAGAGAGCATCCGGTGGAATACATGTGGTTTTATAAGGTATTTAAATATTCGACTCAAAAACGGGTCATCATCATTGATGATGGCCGTACCGGGCATTTACGCCAATCCCAGGCCTTGGCTGTGCATTTGCGCAGGCTTTTAGAGAAAAAAGAGAAAATTGTTGATGAGAACATTTTTACATTGGAATGGCGCGGCCCTTGGGCCCCCGGCTTGTTTTCGTTTTATGTTTTTTGGGCCCAATATCTGGATTTTCTAAAAAGAGAAGATTGTTTAAAATATTTTTTAACGGAATCTTCCTATAAGGACCTGATGAAGTATAAAGCAGATTATGTGATTTCCTGCGGCTCCCAGGGGGCGGGGATAAATTTTATATTAAGTCAAAATCATCTGGCTAAATCCATTTCAATTTTAACCCCAGGTCTTTTGTCCAAAGAACGTTTTGATGTGGTGGTTTCTCCGGAACATGATAAAACCAAAATTTTAAAGAAGACCCGTTTAATTGTACCAAAGGTGTCACCTAATTTAATCAATACAGCTTATTTAAAGGCACAAGGTGAAGGTCTTGTTAAATGTTTTTCGCATTTAAAAGGAGGAGTGCGTACCAAATTTGGCGTGTTGATTGGCGGGGATACCAAAGGGGTTGTGTTTAATGAAAATCAAATACGCGAGCTCTTGGGCCAGATTAAAGAAGCAGCATTGCATTACAACGCGGATATCTTATTGACCACTTCCCGTCGTACGCCGACAGGCATTGAGCAGGTGATTGCCAAAGAACTTAAGAATTTTGAACGTTGTTCATTGTGCATCATTGCCAATCAACGCAATGTGCCTGAAGCGGTCGGCGGGATATTGGGTTTGTCTGATCTGGTCATTGTTTCCGGTGAAAGCATTTCCATGGTGTCAGAAGCCCTCAGTTCAGGCAAACGCACCATTGTTTTTACCCCGCATGGTAAATATGGTGAAAAACCACGGGACAAATACGAAGATTTTGTGTTGAAATTAAATGATCAGGGATATTTAATGATAACTTCAGTTTATGATCTGAAGGCTAAAATTGCCCAATTATTAGGCGGTAAAATGACTTTAAAATCACTGGATGACCAAGGGACCATTCAAAACGGTTTAGGGGCTATTGTTTAATCATGAACATCTTGCAAATACTTCCAGAGCTGAATGTCGGCGGGGTTGAGACAGGGGTCGTGGGCCTGGCTAAATGTTTGGTGGCCCAGGGGCATAAGTCTGTCGTGGTCTCTCATGGCGGGGTGATGGTCGCCCAGCTTGAGGCCGAAGGATCTAAACATTACACCTTGCCGGTGCACAAGAAGAATATATTCACGATGTATTTTTGTATTGGTAAGCTGGTGAGCATCATCAAAAAAGAAAAGATTGATATTGTTGATTGTCAATCGAGGGTGCCGGCCTGGATCGCTTTTTTTGCCTGCCGCCAAACCGATGCCCATTTTCAAACCACCTGCCATGGCTATTATTCGGTGCATTTATTCAGCAAGGTGATGGGATGGGGGAAATTAATGGTGGCCATCAGCGAAGTCATCGGCCGGCATATGATCCAGGATTTTAAAACCCCCGTGGAAAATATCAGGCATATCCCTCGCAGTGTTGATGATGAAAAATTTAATTTACCGCGGCCGTCCAAATCAGATAAAAAAGCATTGACCGTTGTCATCGTTGGCCGCATCACTCCTTTGAAAGGTCATTCTTATTTTTTAAAAGCAATGGCGCGTGTGATCCAAAAATTGCCCTCTGTCAAAATACAGGTCATTGGTGATGCGCCTGCTAAAAAGCAGCCCTACAAAGAAGAGTTAATATTGTTGACCAAACGATTAGGGATTTCTGACAAGGTTGAATTTATGGGCAACCGCAGTGATGTCCCTGAATTGTTAAGCAAGGCAGATTGTTTGGTATTATCGACGATCACTCAAGAAGCTTTTGGCCTTGTGATCATTGAGGCCCAGGCAGCCGGTGTTCCGGTGGTGGCCACCAGGGTGGGGGGTGTTACGGAAATCATTGAGCATGAAAAAACAGGACTTTTGGTTTTGCCTAAAGATGTGGGGGCCATGGCCGATGCGGTGTTACGTATTTTGAATAATCCAGCCTTTAGTGCTTCTCTTGTTACCGCGGCCAAAAAGCGGATAGATGAACGCTATACGATGAAGTATATAGCAGATGCCACCATCGCGGTTTACAAAGAACTCATGCATTCAACAAAGATTTTGATCATTAAAATGACGGCCATTGGTGATGTTATTTTGTCGACAGCGGCATTCAAAGCTATCCGCTATAAATTCCCTAACGCTAAAATTTATTGTTTAACCTCTCCATCAGCTTCTGCCATTGTAAAGAGTTGTCCCTATATCAATGAAGTCATTGTATTTGACTCCCATGCCAAAAGCTTTAATTCACTCATGTCCAAAGCCCGGGAATTAAGAGGACATCATTTTGACAGGGTGTTGGATCTGCAAAATAATCGCGTAAGCCATTTATTGTCTTTTTTGGCCTTCCCTAAGGAATCTTATGGTTATGATAACGGCAAGTTCAGTTTTCTTTTATCAAAGAAAATCAAGAATAATATCCGCAATATCCCGCCGGTGGAACATCAATTCCGTATTTTGAAAATGCTGGGGGTTGATTATGATCCTGACCTTAGATTGGAATTATGTCCTTCTTCCAAGGATGAGGCCTATGTGCAGGAGTTATTAGACAGTGAATGGTTAAGCGGTCCGCATGATTTTGTGGGTTTAAACATTTCAGCTTCTCAAGAATGGCCCACTAAAAATTGGCCCTTGGAGCATATGGTTAAATTATGCGATATTTTAGGGCATAAGAATATCCGGGTGATCTTGACAGGAGAGGACAAAGATAAAGCATTAAGCAGGAAATTGATCGCCCGTGCCCGTGCCAAACCTGCCAGCTTTGTGGGAAAAACAACGATCCTGCAGTTGGCTGCCTTGATCAAATGCTGCCGAGTTTACATTTCACCGGATTCAGCGCCTTTGCATGTGGCGGCTGGCATGCAGGTGCCTGTCATCGCTTTTTTTGGGCCTACGGATGCCCGTCGTCATATGCCTCCCACGGATAAAAGCGTGATTTTACATAAACCCATGAAATGCTCTCCTTGTTATTCCGGGATATGTAAAATCAAAACTCACGCGTGCATGAATGATATTCCACCTGAAGAAGTGGCCAAAAAGGTGATGCAATTCATCCAATGAATATCCTTATCCTTACAACCCATGTTGGCACAGGAGGCATCACCAGTTATATTTTAACCCTGGGGGAAGCCCTGGTTAAATCAGGGCATCGAGTATTTGTCGCATCCAGCGGCGGGGATGGCGTGCCTCTTTTGACATCCGCAGGGATACGCCATGTCACCGTTAACATTCGCACAAAATCTGAGGTCCATCCTAAATTATGGTTGAGTTTGGGAAAGCTAAATCAGTTGATTAAAGAAAATAAAATTAACATTATCCATGCCCAAACGCGGGTCACCCAGGTTTTGGGGTATTGGTTAGCGCGCATCAGTGGTATTAAGATGGTCACCACCTGCCATGGTTTCTTTAGGCCGCGTTGGTTTAGAAGGACCTTTCTTTGTTGGGGAGATGCGGTCATTGCCATCAGCAAGCCTGTGGCTCAACATTTAAAAGAAGATTTTAAGGTACCTCCAGAAAAAATATATTTGATACCCAATGGTATTGATGTGGGCCGTTTTGCCATGGTCGATGAATCAAGGCGTGGCCAAGCGCGGCAAAGATTTAATATCAAGGATGATCCGCTGATA
>Ga0207128_1084_pt1 | contig 18813 bp, 18 predicted proteins | sample Alteio_BWMinHeat_18_FD_153522 | JGI IMG/M metagenome (GOLD analysis project Ga0207128, IMG submission 153522) | Enriched cells from forest soil in Barre Woods Harvard Forest LTER site, Petersham, Massachusetts, United States -... | ecosystem: Environmental > Terrestrial > Soil > Temperate forest >... | reverse complement strand
AACTCCATTTATTCGCTAAAATTGCCCTTTTTGACAGCTTTGCGTCAAAATTTTTCGACCATGTGTTCACACATGCTCTCAAAATTTTGACACAAATCTATTCAAAAAGTGCTTATTTTATCAAATAAAGCGAATTTTGAAAGAGGTCTTTGAATTTTTTAACCTCTTAAGCGATAATAGTCCCCTATGGCGCTTATTTTAATTTTAGATACGAGTACTGAGAAAGGTGTTGTTGCCCTTGCGAAAGGCAAAGAGCTTCTTTTTTCCAAGTACCTTCCCTTAGGGATGCAGAGCTCTCAGTTTCTGCCCTCCCTTGTGGCAGAAGCTTTTTCTGAGGTGGGGTTGTCTCTCTCAGAGCTAGATGCCCTAGCCGTTGGGATAGGCCCTGGTTCTTTTACAGGAATTCGAGTAGGCGTGGCATTTGCTAAAGGGCTTAAGGTGGCTCTCAACCTTCCGCTGATCGGATTTTGCTCTCTTGTAGGCTTTGTTCCTGAGGAAGAGGGCCCCTTTTTCTCGGTGTTAGATGCACGGATGGAGAGAGCCTACTACATGCGCCAAGAAAGGAAAAAAGGGGGCATCTATAGCGTTTCTCCTCTCACACTAGTCTCTACCCAACTATTGAAAGAAGAGATAAAAGGAGAGCTTGCCGTGGGGCCTACCCTTCACAGGCTCACTCTTCCCAATAGTCAAGAAGTGTGGCCATCTGCCACTTGCCTAGCAGCTCACGTAGAGGAGAAATTTCTAAAAAAAGAGTTTAACTCCCTACAGATCCATTACCCCAGTCAGTATGCTGGCTAATCTTTTTTTTGTCCCAACAACGTAGGGTCCCATCTTCGGAACAACTGAGAATGGAGTCTTTGTTTTCTGCCAGAGAAGAAACCGCGCTTAAGTGTCCTCTCAAAATGAGAAGGCAGCTTCTCTCCTGCCAATTCCACACGCGTAGGGTGCCATCATGAGAAGCGCTGTAGAGATGATCTGTCTCCTCAGAGTGATGCAGAGAGGTGATCCACGACTCATGGCCTTTTAATTGATCAATCAATTTGCGCTCTTGAAAGTCCCACACATAGATCGGGTATTCAGTGAGCGGAGGATAGATTTCAGGAAGGATTTCTTCCTCTCCTCCAAAAACGCAAGGGCGCTCTCCATCAATAAATGTAAGGCAGGAGAGGCTGTAGGGTGTTTTACCTTCGAAAGAGAGAGGTGGCTCGTCAAAGGAAGAAGAAAAATTCCATGAAAAAAGCTTGCCTTCTCTTTCACTTCCTCCGAGCAGAATTTCCTTCTCCTCAATCCAATGAAGGCTTGTGAGTGTTTCAGGAGTAGAGAGCTCAATCATCTTTTGGTAATAGATGGTCAACCCCTTGAGGGCTCCATAACTGATGGCAATCGCATCGCCTTGTAGATGGCAAAGGGCTAGGATTTCAGTGGTTTTTATAATCTCTTGAGAGTTTGTTCCATCCAATTGCCATTGCGTAAGGGTGGCTTCATTGAAAGGTAAAAAAGCTGTCGAGACAAACACATATTTAGAATGGAGAGCAAAGGCGATTTGGTCTTTGGGTAGCTTATCGACTGTTTTTTGGCTATGCACATCAAAAGAGCGGACCATTTTTAGAGAATCCCTATCAAAAAGGCGCAAGGTCCCCTGGTGGGAAAGCATCGCTAAAGTGTTTCTATGCGTTTTTATCCCAAACAAGCGTTCTTTTTCAAAGGTAAGAGTGCGGGAGCAGAAACGTTGATCTAGGGGAGGAACCGGGGTTAAGTTGACTACACGAGAATAGAGAGGCGTGGAAGGCGTTGCGAGGACCATATCTGAGCTCTCGTGAGGAATAGGTGAGAGGGGTTCCGGAATGATAAAAGGAGTAGCGGGTTTAGGTTGTATTTTCTCTTGCTTTCTGCTTAAAAGAAAAATCTTTATAGCCGCAAATACACTGAATAAAGCTCCTGTAGCGACACCTCCATAAAGGGGAGGCAAGTGCCCGTAAACCGTGAGCCCCGCTGCTACGAGCCCACCTAACGTGGAGATGATTGCAATTGCTAATAAAATTTTAGAACTGGTAGAGGAAGAGAGGAATACGGAACAACAGTGGGTAGAAGGAGTAATTGCTCGTGTCATAAATAATATCTTTTGGTGGGAAGATATATAACGAGGGAACTCATTCTTTTTCAAGGCAATACATTTATTGAATCCCATGGGCCCTCTTAAATTCTGATTGAACAGTAAAAGATTGGTTGTTACAATTGCTCATCGTTTTAGACGATTTTACAGTTATTTTTTTCAAAGGAAGTAAGGAATTATGCCAAGTGTGAAAGTGCGTATGGGAGAATCAATTGATAAAGCTCTTAGAGCTTTAAAGAAAAAGCTCGATAAAGAAGGGATTATGAAAGCTGCAAAAGCGCATCGTTTTTACGATAAGCCTTCTGTAAAATCTCGAGCAAAATCAAAAGCTGCAGCGAAGTACCGCGGTCGGTAAACAAAATGAGCAGGGTCATGGATTATTACGAAGTATTAGGGCTCCAGAAAGGCGCAGGCGCAGATGAGATCAAGAAGGCCTACCGCAAAATGGCTCTCAAGTATCATCCGGATAAAAATCCTGGCGATGCTCAAGCGGAAGGTCGCTTTAAGGAAGTATCTGAAGCCTACGAAGTGCTCTCAGACGAGAAAAAGAAAGAGATGTATGATCGCTATGGCAAAGAAGGCGTTCATATGGGGGCAGGAGCAGCTGGTGGCCATGGCTTTGGTTCGATGGAAGACGCCCTCAGAACCTTTATGGGGGCTTTTGGAAGCGGAGGCGGAGGAAGTGGGGAATCGATTTTCGACTCTCTTTTCGGAGGCTTCGCGGAGGCTGGCGGACGCGCGCAGGAGCGTGAAGGGGCAAGTAAAAAAGCCACCATCCGCATCTCTTTTGAGGAGGCAGCCAAGGGGACTGAAAAAGAGCTTGTAGTCACGCGTTATGCTGCCTGCAAGAGTTGTCATGGAAGGGGATCGGCGAGCCCTCAGGGGGTCAAAGAGTGCGCGCAGTGCTCCGGAACAGGACAGGTTTATCGCACCCACGGCTTTTTTAGCATGTCCGCACCGTGCCCTCAATGCCATGGAGAGGGCAGAGTGGTCACAGACCCTTGCAAAACATGTCGTGGCCATGGACGTGTGAAAGAAAAAGAGCATGTGAAAGTGCAGATCCCTCCTGGAGTAGATACGGGCATGCGCCTGAGAATGAGTGGCTATGGAGATGTTGGCGAAGGCAACGCTCCTGCCGGTGACCTCTATGTCTTTATCAATGTCGATCCGCATCCTGTTTTTGAAAGAAGTGGAGATGACATTCAAATCGAAGTGCCTATTGGTTTTTCAGAAGCTGCTTTGGGGTCAAAAAAAGAGATTCCGACCCTTTCTGGCAAATCGAGACTGACGATTCCAGAAGGAACGCAGAGTGGTAAGGTATTCCGCATCCGAGGAGAAGGCTTTCCCAATGTCCATGGACGTGGAAAAGGGGATCTTTTGGTGCGTATTCTTGTAGAAACACCTACTCATCTGACTGAAAAACAGAAGGAAATGCTCTCTGAATTCAGCAAAACAGAAGGGGTAGATAATCTTCCTGGCAAAAAAGGATTTCTCGATAAGATCAAATCCTTTTTTTCAGAATAAGGAGGCTCTCCCATGTCCGCTTCGCATACTGTAGAACTCTCTTCCCATAAGATGCAGAAGATTTTGAGGTGCATGTGGCTTTCACGTCTTAGCGACGAAAAAATGGCAAAGCTCGTCAAGCAAAATAAGGGCGGCACCTTTCAGCTTTCTGCTGCGGGTCACGAACTTGTGGGTGTTGTGTGCGCAGAGGCGTTGCAGCCTGGCGTCGACTGGTCGCTTCCTTATTACCGTGATCAGCCCTTTGCGATCGGCTTGGGGTGTGATCTAGAAGAGCTTTTTGGAGTCTTTTTAGGAAGGAAGACGAAGAATCACTCTAGTGGGCGCATGATGCCTTACCACTATTCACATAGAGATCTGCGCATCATCTGTCAATCCAGCGTTGTCGGCTCTCAATTTCTTCATGCAGCTGGAAAAGGGCTTGCGATTAAAAATTTGGGGACAAAAGAAGTAGTCTATGTTTCAGCAGGAGAAGGGGCCACCTCGCAGGGTGATTTTCATGAAGCGCTGAATTTTGCCTCTCTACATGCTCTTCCGGTCATTTTCGTCATTCAGGACAACGGATGGGCGATCTCCGTCCCTGCTCATGAGCAGTCTGCAGGCGGTAGCATGGTGAATATGATGCGTGGCTACCAAGGGCTTTCTGTGCATGAAGTGGATGGAACATCTTATCCAGAAGTTTCTCTTGCGATAGAAGAAGCTGTTTTGAAAGCAAGAAGTGGAAATGGCCCTAGTTGTATTGTGGCGCATGTGCCGAGACTTTCTGCTCACAGCAATAGCGATGATCCCAGAAAATACAGAGAGGTAGAAGATCTGAGAGACCCTCTGCTTCTTTTTGAGGCGTGGCTTTTAAAAGAAAAGCTGCTTTCCAAGGAGCAGATGGTGAGCCTCCAAGAAGAGGTCAGAGCGCAAGTAGAGCAAGCCGCTAGCTTGGCAGACGAGCTGCCTTTTCCTGATCCTGGAAGCAGTAGCCAGCATGTTTTTGCGGATTTTTCGCTCCCTCTTCCGCTCACTTCGAAAGAATCTGAAAGAGGAGGCGAGAAAATTGTGATGATGGACGGCCTCAACCATGCTCTGGAGGAGGAGATGAGACATGATCCGCACGTTGTTGTCTTTGGACAAGATGTGGCGCATGGAAAGGGGGGCGTTTTTGGAGTGACAAGAGGGCTTACGGATAAATTTGGCCCGTCAAGGTGTTTCAATACGCCGCTTGCAGAATCGACAATTATTGGCCTTGCAATAGGTCTTGGGATGGATGGGTTGCATAAGCCTGTTGCTGAGATTCAATTTGCAGACTATGTCTGGACAGGGATCAATCAACTTTTCAATGAAGCTGCGAGCATCCATTACAGATCAAATGGAGAGTGGCAGGTGCCGATTGTGATTCGCATGCCCTATGGAGGCTACATTCAGGGAGGGCCTTATCATTCACAGAGCATTGAGGGCTTTCTCTGCCATTGTCCAGGATTAAAGGTGGTGGTTCCCAGCAATGCTGCAGATGCCAAAGGGCTTTTGAAGACGGCGATCCGCGATCCTAATCCTGTTGTTTTTCTCGAGCATAAGGCTCTCTATAGACAGCAGAAGTTTTGTGCGCGTTTAGAGCCTTCGAAAGATGAGCTGATTCCTTTTGGGCAGGCGTCCATTGTGCGTGAAGGGACAGACCTCACAGTTGTCTGTTGGGGCATGATGGTGATGATGGCCCACGAGGTCGCTGAGAAGCTCTCCCAAGAGGGGATTTCAATAGAAGTGGTCGATCTCAGAACACTTGTGCCTCTGGACACAGATACTGTGTTGGCTTCTGTCAAGAAGACGGCGAAGCTTTTGGTGGCGCATGAGGCGCCGAAATCGTGTGGGTTTGGTGCGGAAGTGGCTGCACGTATAGCAGAGCAGGCTTTTGAGTATTTGGATGCCCCTATAGGGCGTTTGGGGGGCTTTGCGTCGGCAGTTCCTTACAGCAAATGTTTAGAAAATGAAGTGCTTCCTCAGCCCTACGATTTAGAAAAAGAGATCAGACGCCTTCTGAAGTATTAGGGGGCGTCTAACCTCATTTCCGTGCCCGTGCCCGGAAAACAATAAGAATCCTGCTTACTCTGCCCGCAGTTATGGGGGATGTCCCTTCTCTGCGGGTGCTTTGACGGCTCAACAGGTGGGGAGAATAGGCCTTTCTTGCGTTGTATTGTCTAGTTTTTTTTTGACTTTGGGGACTTCTTGTCTGAGGATCTGCCCTGTGTCGATGCGACCTTTTTTCCTAAAAGTCCTTGATATTAAAAGCTGTTTAGGCGATAATTACCTTTATAATTTCTTAACTCTATGAGGTATTATTGTGGCTTATGGTAATTCAGTTAGACAGGGTCAACCCAACCCGTTCGGAATGACTGCACAAGAATTCTTGGGGCGACATCGACCTGGTCAGCTGCCTACAGCTGCTGGGCCTGTTCGGCCGGTTATCGTTATCCCTTCCTCTCCTCCTCAGGAGGAGAGTGCGCTCTTGGAAGCACTTCAAGCTTCACAACCGGCTTTTCCTGGTAGCAACTATTTACAGGCGATATCCATTTTGGCAGGGGTAGCTATTTTTATTATTGGCTGTATTGCTGCAGGAGGGGCGATACCACCGGTCGCAGCGGGTTGGAGTATTGTAGGTCTTGGAGCAGCAGCTGGTTTGGCTGGTATACCAGTATTGATCAAATCAGGACAAAAGGCCATAGCTGTGATTCTTGCCTTGTTAGCGGCTGGTTATCTTGCTGTAGGAGTCTGTGGAGGGATAGGTGTGCTGACGGCGCCACAACTGGGTTGGTCTGTTTTAGGAATAGCGGGTGGATTCGTAGTTCTAACAATAGGGACGTGCTGCTGTGTTGTTTGCTGTAAAGGAGCTGCAGCCGCCGCTGCCGCCGCTGCCGCAGCCGAACAAAAAGCTGCCGCCCAACAAGTAGCCAACCGACAAACCACAGAACAACTTTTTAGAGAGGTTGAGTCGATGCCCCAGGTTCCTCCCCCGCGAGACCATCCTCGCTCATCTCCTAGGGTTGAGGAGCTGCCCTCCTAATCTTTCGCATTCGAGCGCACATAAAACCCCGTAGCTCCCCAGAAAAGCACTGTCAGAAAGAGAGTCACTCCCCACACAGGGAGTGACTCCACATACACCCAAGGCAGTTGAAGAGGCGGCGTCTCCAGAAAAGAGAGGATCCAGCCTGTATAAGCCCCATTCAGCCGATGGAGGCTACTTCCCAAAAAAGGAAGACAGGAGGCCACCAGAAAAAGAAGCATCGACACGCTCACCAGAAAAGGAAAGAAAAGATTGTAGATCAGCCCATTCATAGGCAATCGATGGAAGAGATAGAGCAAGAGCGGGGAAAGCGTCAGCTGGATCGCACAGGCAAGCACCACCCCTTTATGAAAAATCTGCTGAACAATGTAGAGATACTGCACCCCTAAACGTTTTTTACTCACCGTCTCAAAAGCAAGAGGCGGCATCCATTTGTAAAAAAGCTCTAGACAAGCTGGGTAGATCAACAGGAGACTAAAAGTCGCAAGAAAACTCAGCTGAAAACCAAGATTTTGAGAGACCAAAGGATCTAAAAGAATAGCTACCAAAAGGGCCACCCCCAAGCTATTGAGCGGCCTGCTTTCTCTCTGGATCAACTCTCCGAACAAAAACACCATCGCTGAAAGCCACGCTCTCTGAATAGAAGGCGTATTTCCCAAAAAGAGCATGTAGCTTGTCAAAAGGGCCATCAAAACCCCGATCGAAAGCTTGTAGGGAAGAAAAAAACGCAGGAAAAAGAAGAAAAAAGCAGCGATAAGCGAAAAATGAAAACCCGAGATGGCCATGATATGCGCAAGCCCCAAATCCCCAAACTCCTTCCATAAAAAAGAGTCCCCCAGCTCACCAATTGTCAGCCCCGAAAGAAAGTGAGAGACGCGCTTTTCCGGATAATGGCTTGCAATCCATAGGCGCACCCTCTCCTTAAGAGCGTATCTCAAAGAGGCAGAGCTCCAAGGCGCAGGCTGCAGCTCCCACTCTCCTTTTACCTTAAACTGGTAGCCTCTTCTTTTTTGCCACTTCCCCTGCACTTGATAGGTGCCTTGAGAATAGTATTTTTTGGCGAAAATCCTTACGGGCACATTACGAGAGTGAGAAGAAGAGATTTTTCCTCGGTAGAGAAACCCTCCCTTTTCAGAACGACTCACCGATTCAATCGAGAAGATCGCTGTCTCTTCCACTTGCGTTGGAAATTGGTAGAGAAGGGGAGTATAGGCAAGAATGAGGAAAAAAAACCAAAAAAGCTTTTTCTGATGCACCGTTAGAAATAGGATAAGCGAAGGAAGAAGCGCCCATAGATGGCCAAATGCCAAGAAAGCGCTCATTGTAGCAAGAACACCAAGAAGAAGCGCCGGATGATGCTGCCAAAAAATAGACTGTTTAAACATTAGTGGCGTTAAAAAAACAAGATTCAGTACTCTATCAATCACCGATTGATATCTACAATAGCTTTTACATGTCCGATTCCCTGCACCATTTCTATCGCGAGGAGGAGAGGGGAGGCCCTTTTCATAAGGTGGTCCCTCTTCACGAATCTAGGGAATGGTCATGGGAGGCGATTTCTCATGAAGCCCCTCTTTTGCCCAGAGGTTGGTATGAGCTCAGTAGGTTGACAGCTGAAGAACGACTCGAATTCACGAGAGATTACTGGCTCAGTAAGTTAGGGAATAATCACTCAGAGGCTGAAGATCAGCTCGAGACTTTTTTCAGCTCTCTAGAAGAGGTGGGGATTTTTGTCACCCAATCCACCCCCACCAAAGCTTATGAGGCGCATATGGTTTATATCCCCAAAAATGAAGAGTCCTTTTTTCATGGATCACCCCCTGCTACAAAAGAAGCGATCGCAAATCTTTCTAAACAATTTAGCCACTTTGAATTGCCTTCCGATTATCTCGCTTTTTTAGAGATCCATGATGGCTTTTGTAAGTATACAGACACAGGGATGATCAAAACAAAAGAGATGGCGCGCGTCTACCAACGCTTCCAACAATTGCGCGGAAGAGATATCCTGATAGGTCCTGATGGAGAGCAGGTCGATCCCCTCCATCTCATCCCTTTTTATGAGTCCTCTCATCTGCATTGCTACCAATGTTTTTATGCGGATTGGACTCCTTTAGGAGAGATGGGTACTGTTTTTTATGCGGATGAAGATGAATTGATGAATTTCTTGGATGAAAGATATCTGGAAAGCAGCAGAGCTTTCCCCACTTTTTTTCACTTTCTGTTTTCTTATTTAGAAGATCTTTATGGTTAGGGGTTCATGTATCGGATACACGATTTATATGTAGAACATGGCAAAGGCTTAGGGCTGGAGCTGATTGCAGGGAAGCTGGGGCTCAAGCGTCAAATTCGCGTGCCTGAAGCTCATAGACCTGGTTTGAGCCTTGTGGGCTATCTAAAAGGACACGTCTCTAAGCGTATATTGATTTTCGGGAAAGTGGAAATCGAGTACCTCAGATCGCTCTCTTCTGCTCTGCGTGTCGAGCGATTGAAAGCGATTTTAACAGGCGAAACACCTGCCGTCATTGTCGCCAGGCGCTTTCGCCCTCCGCAAGAGCTCTTTCTGCTCTGTGAAGAGAGAACAATTCCTCTCTTCCGCTCTCACATGATGACGATGAATCTCATCAGCAAGCTCACACTTCTTCTAGTAGAGGAATTCGCTCCTAGTTTAAACTGCCACGGCTGTCTTGTCGAAGTTTTTGGTGTAGGATTGCTTATTCAAGGAGAGTCAGCCATTGGCAAGAGCGAATCTGCTTTGGGATTGATCGAAAGAGGGCACCGTTTGATCTCAGATGACCTTGTGAAGGTGAAATTGAAAGAAGGCGGTTATCTAGAAGGCTCAGGAATGGATCTCTCTCGGCACCATATGGAAGTGAGAGGCATTGGGATTATCAACGTGGCCTATCTCTACGGAGCTGTGTGCGTGCGTGATCGCAAAAGTGTGGATATCATCGTGAAGTTAGAGATGTGGGATGACAGCCATTTTTATGATAGGGTGGGGCTGGAAGAAAAAACACAGACCATCTTAGGCGTTTCCATTCCTTTTCATACCCTTCCTGTCAAGCCAGGTCGGGATGTGGTGCTGCTTTTAGAGACGATTGCTCTGAACCACAGATTGAAGAATATGGGCTATCACTCTGCTAGAGAGTTTAATACGAAATTACTCGCTACCATTGCGCGTAAGGGAATCAAAGAGAAAAAGGTCGCTAAGTAGAGATGCAAAAAATTATTAAAAAGGTGCGTGTCAAGAATGATTTGGGGCTGCATACTCGACCTGCAACGATGATTGTGAAATTGCTGCAGGGATGTAGATCTGCAGTGGCTTTCACCTATAAAAAAGAGACAATTAATGCGAAGAGCATTTTGAGCATTTTAATGTTAGCTGCTCAAAAAAATGCGTTGATCACCATTGCCGTAGATGGAGAAGATGCAGAAAGTATTATGGATCAGCTGGTACAAGTCTTTGATGATCGGTTTGGAGAGTAGATGGAAAAGCTAGATCATAAAGAAGTTTCGCTTCAAGGGTTTCCTATTTGCCCTGGGATTGCCATCGGAAAGCCCTTTTTTTTTGCTGTTGCTGATGAAAATATCCCCGAATTTTCCATTCCTGACCATGAGATTGAGAGAGAAGTTGCGAGATACTACACTGCCTTAAAGAGTTCGCAAAAAGATCTCCTCTCGCTGCAAAAGCGCCTTCTCAATGAAGGAGGTAGCCACGAGGCGACAGCCCTTCTGAGCTCCTATCTGGAGATGATCCATGATCCGCTCATGACAGTGAAAGTGGAAGAAGCGATCCGCTCCGAGGGCAAAAATACAGAATATGTCTTCAAGACAGTGATTGGCGAGTATGAACAGAAGTTCAACAAGATTCCCGATGCTTTTTTTAGGGAGCGCCTCAAAGATTTTCAGGATATCTCGCGCAGAATCATCGACCATTTGCGCAAACATGAGCGGAGTTCTCTAGATAAAATCTCTTCGAGATTTATCATTTTTGCCCATGAACTCTCGCCGTCCGATACTCTGGAGGCCAATTCAGAGTATATCGAAGCTATTGTAACGCGTAATGGGGGCACTACATCGCACGTGGCGATCATGGCAAGGGCCAAGAGAATTCCTTTTGTGACAAGTGTGGATTTCCCCGATCTTTCTTCGCTAGTGCCCTGTCAAGTGATTGTGGACGGGACATCGGGAAGCGTGATTTTCAACCCCTCTCAAGAGACGGTGAAGAGCTACCGTCAAGAGGAGCAGAAAATCCAGGTGCGCGTCCAGAATTTGAAGAATAAAGCTAACCTCGAAGCAGAAACCTATGATGGATACAAAGCCAAGCTTTCCGCCAATGTGGACATGTATAAGGAAATCGACCTTTTAAGCCACTATGGAGGGGAAGGGGTGGGTCTTTTTAGATCGGAATATCTCTTTCTCACAGGGGATGGATTTCCTTCTGAAGAGGAGCAATTTCTCGTCTACAAGACAATTGTGGAAAAAGTGGATGGTCACCCCTCTGTGATCCTCATATTCGATATTGGGGGCGATAAGTTTGGCAATTTCCACATGGCGCGCCATGAAAGAAATCCCTTTTTGGGATGCCGAGGGATTAGGTTGATGCTCAAAGAGCGGGCGATCTTTAAGACGCAGATACGCGCTATTCTGCGCGCCAGTGCTTTTGGAGAGGTGAGTATCTTATTTCCGATGATTTCAGGCCTTCCAGAGCTGCGTGAGGGCAAGTGGCTTGTCGAAGAGGTCAAGCAGGAGCTCTCTCAAAAAGGAGTGCCTTTTGCAAGGGATATCCCCATGGGTTGTATGGTCGAGGTGCCCTCTGCTGCTTTGACATGCGATCTTTTGGCCAAAGAGTGCGATTTTCTCTCCATCGGCACCAATGATCTCGTGCAGTATGCGCTGGCGGTGGATCGCAATAACCCTGCCATGAGCTATTTGTATAGCCCCATGCACCCGAGTATCATCAGACTCATCAAGATGGTGGTGGAAGAAGGCAATCGGATGAATACGCCTGTCTCTGTCTGTGGAGAGATCGCGTCAGATTCTCGCTTTATCGCCCTTCTTCTGGGGCTGGGAGTCCATGAGCTTTCTCTGACCGCTTCTTCGATTCCCATTGTCAAAAATGTGATCCGTCATCTATCCATTGTGGAGTCGATGCAACTTGCGGAAAAGGTGCTTGCGCTTTCTACAACAGAGGAGGTGCAGACTGCCTTGGAAGAGGCGTATCAAAATCTGGAACTCGAGAAGACATGATCTACCTGCTCGCTCTTTTTCTCCTGCTGGCCCCTTTTTTGGCACAAGGCAAGGAGATAGCGATCACTTTTGACGATATCCCCATGCCTAAAAGCTGTCTCTACGATAAAAAAAAGAGGGTGGATATCCTTCTCGATGTTTTAGAAAAAGAAAAGGTGCGCGCTGCTTTTTTTTGTATCGGGCAGTATGTCCTGCAGCCAGGGGGAAAAGAGTGTTTAGAGGCCATTGCTCTCAAAAACCATTTTCTGGCAAACCATTCGTTCACCCACACTTCTCTCAGCAAACAATCGGTTAGGGAGTTTTCTGAAGAGCTTCAAAAAACAGAAGAGGCCATAGGATGTTTTGCAGGCAGCCGTAAATGGTACCGCTTTCCCAATCTCGATTTTGGTAATCGCGAAGAGATAGGGGGAAGTGAGCAAAAAAAGGAGGAGGTTTTTGCCCTCTTGAAAGAGCAAGGGTATATCCACGGATATGTGACGATCAATACCTTTGACTGGTATCTCAACCACTATTTACTTCAAGCCCTCAAAAATAAGCAGCCCATTCATTGGGATCTGTTAGAAAAGGTCTACCTGCGGCTTCTTGCTGAGTGGCTGGATGAATGCGAGGGCGTCTGTTCTCGCGTGATGCCAGAGCAGGCGGCACACGTGCTTCTTTTTCATGGCAATGACATCAACGCCCTTTTTCTTCCGGCCATCCTCTCTTTCTTGCGCCAAGAGGGGTGGACGTTCGTAGATCCTGAAAAGGCTTATGCTTCCTGCCCGCAGCTCCATTTCTGTACGCATGGGGACCTCTATGTGCAGCAGCTCGGCATTCCTTACACGCCTATGAAGACGCTGACAAAAGAGTATGTGGATGATTTAGTGGTAGCTTCGGGGGCTTTTGAAGCACAACCATGAGCTTTCTATTCCGTAAAAGACCTTATCTTTCTGTTGTAGGCAGAGCTACGATGGCCGATGGGATTGGACGGCAAGCCATTGATCTCATCAACCTGTTTGTAGACGACCTATCTATTGGATTTATCCCCACAGCGCCTCCTACTTTGGTAGACATTCCTCCAAAAATCATGCCTGTTATCAAAAGACCTAATAGAAGATTAGGAAAGGTAGTGGTGTATGAAGCTACATTTCCTGCAGCTGAGAATTTAGAGGATTGGTTTAAAAAATGGGTAGGCAGTTCTGGGAGACAGGATCTGATTCGCATCGCCTATACGATGGTGGAGTCCACCAAGCTCTCCTATCGCATTGTGGAGGCGATTAATACCTATTTTGATGCGGTTGCAGTCCCTGATCCTTTTTTGGTGGAGATCTATCGATCTTCAGTGAAAAAACCTGTTTTTTGCCTGCCCCTGGGAATCGATTTGGAGCCCATGTTAAAGCAACCCCTCAAGGCTTCACGGAATAAGCCGTTTTGTTTCATCAATCCTTCAACGTTGACTTTACGCAAAAATCCGCTAGGCCTGATCAAAGCCTTTCATGCGGCTTTTGGAGACGATCCTGCTGTGCAGCTGCATATGAACTACCGTTACTCTGGGCCGGATGCGTTGAAGCTCACAAATGCACTGCTAGAGAAGTTGAATTGCCAAAATATCTCGCTGACGAATTACGCATTGGACCAGGAGTTTTATCTGCAATTTCTCTTGAAGGGAGATGTCTTTGTGAGTCTTGCTTTGGGGGAGGGTTTTTCGATTCAACCACGCGAGGCGATGGCGCTTGGGTTGCCTGTGATTGTCAGCAATAATACAGCGCATCAGACGATTGTGAAATCGGGGCTTGTTGCTGAGATTCCCTGCACGCCTCGCCCTTGTTATGTGGAGTATCAGAATGATGTTTGGGAGCTGCATGTTCCAGATTTTGAGGCATCTGTTCAAGCGCTGAGAAGTGTTTATGAGAATTATGAGCAGTCTTTAGAAAAAGCTGCAGAGCGAAGAGAGTGGGCAGCGCAGTACCAGATGGAGAGGCTAAAGCCTCTTTATGCAAGTCTGATTAACCCCGCTAAGGTAAGTCTTGGGGAGGTGGATAGCATCACCCCCGAAGGGCTGACTACTACTTCGGAGGCTCTTTACGCTAAGTATAAGAGCATTTAAGCAAGAGTGAGTGACCTGAACGAAAAAACATGATCTAGGGGATATGCCTGATATGCATGATGAAGAAAGAGAAAGTCGGTTACCTCTTGGTGATGGTGATATGAATCAACAATTTCAACATCAATCTTTAGCCGCTGGGCGATGGTTTTCATTATCATTAGCTGAACAACTCGGCAATATCGGAAGCGAAGTGAATCGTGCAATACGAGCACGTGGTGATGCACAGCGTTTTGACAATGCTGTTGAGCGAGGTCTTGAATTATTTGATCTGACGCTAAGCGATCCTCGTTGGCGTAAACGTCTTAAAGAGATCGCTCGAGCACGGGAACTCTTTTGTGATGCCGCATGGGGAAACTTAGAATATGGGACATCTCTTGAAGATCTCAATACGTATTTCTACTTTTTTGCTTTTGCAGCTCGATCTCAGAGATAAGATCCCCGAAAACCGACTTTTCAATGCTTTTGGGTATATATCATAAAAATCATTAAGAAATGATTAAAATATAAATTTTTATTAAATTAATATTATATTAATAAACAACCTATATACTATTTATATAAATCTAGGCTTGTTTATGATTAATTTAATTAAAAATGTATCGTCTGTCTATTCTCAAGAGGGGAAAAGCCGTCCCATTTTATGTAAACATCTTGCAATCACTGTGGTCATTGCCGGAATAGTAGGATCCCTGATAGCTTTTGGGCTATTCAAAATAGGAATGGGTCTTCCAGGCAGTATAGGTTGTGGGGCTCTGCTAGGAGTGGCTGCAGGCCCTGTAGCCTTTATGGGGCAGGCTGCTGTCACCCATTACCTAGAATCTAAAAAGCGAAAAGAGGATCAAAAAGTAGCTGCAGAAGAGGTCACCCCCTCTGAAAATAAAGAGATCAGCCCCTCCGAGATTCTTCCCCTCGAACAAGAAGCTCTCTTCCCTCTAACGGATTTACACCTAGATATATTTTATCGCCTTATTGATTTTATGAGTTTCGAAGATATCCGCAATTTGAGCCTCACAAGCAGCACAGCTAATGGGATATGCAGAGGAGTTGTCATACGGAAAGCTGAGCATTATGGTTGTGAGGTAGATATGTTTAACTCTTCCTTGCGTTATCTATACGCATTGGATATCGAGTTTTCTAGTTTAAAAACGGGCTACTTAGTTTCTAGCGATATGGACTCCTTCACTGCAAAAGAGATTGTTGCCATCTACCACAATTTAGCTGAGCGAGGTCAAGAAACAACATGCTCTAAAGTCACTAACTATCTCTTAAAACGAGCACGCAATGGTTTGATAGAAAAATCGAAAAACTTCGCCGGAGATGAGGGAGGTAAGGCTCTTATGAATGCGACCCAAAATCAAGCGACAAATGTTGTGGAACTGCTCCTTTTAGCAGGCATAGACCCCAATGTGTTGGTAAAGACCGATCTAGCCTATCATTCTGCACCCTTACACTGGGCTGCTGCAGCAGGTTTTAGTGAGATCACACAGTTACTCCTCGATTATGGGGCAAATGTTAATATAAAGAGCAGTACAGGGTGCCCTCCCCTTCCATTTGCCGTGGGAGCGTGTTTCTTTGTCCTTGAAAATAAACAACTCCACAGTCTTAAAACTGAAGAAAAGGCGCTAGAGATCTCGCAGTTATTACTGGAGCATGGAGCTGACACCCACATCGAGACACCACTCACCTATTCCATTTTAGCATATCCAGCTGAGGAAGGGTTTAATCGTCTGATCAAGCTGCTTCTTGATTGGGGGGTTCAAATCGATAGTACAAATTATGAGGGACATACAGCGCTCTATCGGGCAATGAAGTTTAAGAAAAGAGAGACCGTCCGATTATTAGTAGAGGACTACGGAGCCAAACTTTCTCTAACAGATCTTTTGAAGCTCATGGACGGACAGCGCTAACCTTCCAACTACAGCTTGCCTAACAGCATGAGGATGATAATGATAATGAGAATCGTCCCCAAAACCCCTGTAGGAGCATAGCCCCATCTTGCGCTATAAGGCCAAGAGGGAAGAGCCCCTAAAAGCAATAAAATCAAAATAATAATTAGAATTGTGCCTAACATGACTGACTCCTATTAATGCCAGTTTCGTTTATAAAAACATATTTAGTTAAATTTATCAATAAAATTATTTAAATAAGATTGAGGTACTTACGATAAAGAGCTTCGGATGTGGTAGTAAGCAGCTCTGGGGTAATGGTATCTACTTCTCCAAGAATCACCTTTGTCCCTAAATATCTATGCCACCCCAGAAGGCGCGGATTATAGTCATAAAGGTGAGACTGATTGAACCAAACTGTCTCTTGTGTGTGAGGGTGTTTGAGGCTTGCAGGTGCCTTCTGAGTGATCTCTAGCCAGTCATTTTTATGCCAACAAAAGCCAAACTCGTTGTCTCTACACTTTTTCTCCACTTCTTCTTTTTTGTCTGTCTCTAAAACCTCTTTCCACGTCTTGTGACCCCTCTGAATCTTATTGATCAAATCCATCAAAGGGCTTTTGGAGTAGTAGCGAGAGACATATTTCAATCCTTTTTCCTCAAAGCGCCCTCTCACATCGGCGTCGACTGTTTGGTAGATCTTTCTAGCATCTGCAATGATCGTCTCTCCACCCTCTTGTGAAGGCGTTTCGCAATAAAAATAGATGTGGCTGGGGAAATATTTGACGAAGCTGAGCTCATTGTGGAGGGGGATTTTAAAAGAAGGAGGCGCTTCTGTGGAAGTGTAAATATTGCCCTTTACCTTATTTCTGGGGCTATCTCCTCCCACATAATCGACACAAGGACCTGTCCCCATAGCTTCGATCAAAGCGCCAAAGTCATCGGGACTCTGGATTGGAAAGCCTCGAAATAAAATGCCTCCATTTTTCAAAAGAGCCTTTTGAAAAAAAGCTCTATTTTCCCTCAGATAGATCACCCAATCTCCCAAAGACATTTTCTGACCTTTTGGCTGAACGACAAGAGGAAGTTCCTCTTTATTGAGATAACTCGTGACAATTTTTTCCATAACAAAGCTCCATTTTTCTTCACGATTCACAAAAATAGCATTATTTGCAACCATGCTGACAAAAAGAGAGAAGAGATGCGTTTTTTAACCCCGCTATTTTTGGCAACGCTAGTCGGGATAGTCCCCCTTTTCGCAGAGGAAGAACCTCCTACATTTGCGGGCACTCTCCTTCCTCTCTACCCTCAAAATGAAACCGAAGGGCAGATCGCCATCTTCCCCTATTTCTTTTACACAAGGGAAGCGGGTTTTTATGATGAAAATTGGGAAGTGGAGGAGATCCCCAATGTCCATCAATCGATCCTTCTGCTCACTCTAGAAGCGGGCCTTACCAAAAAAATAGACGTCTCCATTGGACTAGAAGGGATTCACTTTCGTTTGCCTAATAAAGAGACGACGCGTTATGGGGATACGGCTCTCTATTTTGGCTACCAATTTATTTTGGACGCAAAAGCAGGTCTATTTTCGGACTTAAGATTTATCATTGGAGAGATTTTCCCCACAGGACAGTATGACCATTTGGACCCCACTCTTGGAGGATTAGATGCTGCAGGAGCAGGCGCTTATCAGACATTTCTGACGTTGATTGGGCGAAAAGTCTTCTACACGTGCTGCAACCATGCGTATAACTGGACCTTGAGCGGGACTTACATCACAGCTTCTCGTGTCTTTCTCAAAGGTGCGAGTAATTATGGCACTCCAGAAGGGACTCTGGGGGCTATCTATCCTGGAGACATCTTAATTGGCAATCTCGGCTTTGAGTTTTTGATCAATAAAAACTTAGGTTGGGGGTTAGATCTTCATTATCAACATCAAAACTCCTCCTCCTTCAATCCCCAACCTACAAGTGCTTTTTATCCTGGACTTCCTTCCTCGGAATCTTTTAGTTTGGCCCCTTGTATAGAATATAACTTCAGCGCGCAATCCAGCGTAGAGGCAGGCGCCTGGTTCACCGTGACAGGTCGAAACGCCCTTGCTTTCCAAAGTTTTGTCGCTAACTATTATTATGCTTTTTAGAAAAAGACCCTATCTATCCGTTGTAGGATTTGTGAAAGTGGCTGATGGGATTGGACGTCAGCCTGTAGATTTAATGGAAGCCTTTGCAGATGACCTAGCCATCGGTTTTATCCCTTCTGCGAAATCTGATCTCACAGATATCCCTACTCGAGTGCTTCCTCTGATCAAAAAACCTCAAAAAAAATTGGGCAAAGTGCTCGTCTTCGAAGGGCTTTTTCCCCTTCCTCCCCATGATTTAGATCGCTTCTGTCAGAGATATTTTGGGAGCCCTAAAAGACAAGATATCATTCGCATTGCTTACTCCATGACAGAATCTTCCCTACTTGCTGATCGCGCTGTGGAGGCACTTAATACTTACTTTGATGCTGTTGCAGTACCCGACCCTTTTTTGGTAGATGTCTACAAACAATCAGGAGTACGGCAACCTGTTTTTTTCCTTCCTCTTGGGATCAATTTAGAGCCTATGTTAAAGCTGCCTTTAAAGACATGCCGCAACAAACCTTTCTGCTTCATCGACCCTTCTGCACTCGTTTTACGTAAAAATCATGTCAGTCTGATCAAAGCCTTTCATGCAGCTTTTGGCGATGATCCTGCTGTGCAGCTCCACATGAACTACCGGTATGGTAAGCCTGAGGCTTTAAAAAGGGTACACCAGCTTCTAGACTCTCTAAACAGCCCCAACATCCTTCTTACCGATTATAGTTTGGATGAAGAGAATTACCTACGCTTTCTACAACGGGGAGATGCGCTTGTCAACTTATCTTTGGGAGAGGGTTTTTC
>Ga0207128_1082_pt1 | contig 19554 bp, 20 predicted proteins | sample Alteio_BWMinHeat_18_FD_153522 | JGI IMG/M metagenome (GOLD analysis project Ga0207128, IMG submission 153522) | Enriched cells from forest soil in Barre Woods Harvard Forest LTER site, Petersham, Massachusetts, United States -... | ecosystem: Environmental > Terrestrial > Soil > Temperate forest >... | reverse complement strand
ATATGCTGACGATTAAAACAACGCCTCCCCATGATATTATTGGGAAATCAATCAAGCCTTATTTACCCAAAGGGACATCCAGCGATATCTTGTTAAGGATCATGGATGAGGCCAAGAAAATCCTGGAAACACATCAGATCAACAAAATACGCGAAAGCTCAGGAGAAAATCCGGCTAACATGATTTGGTTGTGGGGACAGGGCAGCCGTCCTAATTTACCTTTATTTAAGGACCGCTATGGATTAAGCGGATCAGTCATTTCTGCGGTGGACCTGGTCAACGGCATGGGCCGTTTGGCTGGATTGGATGTGATCAATGTTCCCGGGGCGAATGGTTATTATGATACCAATTATAAAGGTAAGGCTGAGCATGCCCTGGAATCTTTAAAAAGCCATGATTTTGTTTATGTGCATGTGGAGGCCACTGATGAGGCTGGTCATAACGGGGATTGGAAGGCCAAGCTTGAATGCTGTGAGCATTTCGATAAGAAGGTCGTTGGCACCATCCTTAAATTTTTTAAAAAAGCAGAAGGAGTAAGGATTTTAGTTTGTCCTGATCATCCCACCCCAGTGGCTAAGCGCACCCATGACCGCTCGCCGGTGCCTTTTGTGATGTGGGGAGAGGGCATTGCGACAAACGGTACCAAAAATTATTCAGAAAAAGCCGCCTCCAAGGTTGGCGTAAAGTTTAAAAGCGGCGAAGATATGATTCAATATTTTTTGAAGAGGGAGAAATAGATGGAAAAAGAAGTTATCGTTCAAAAATTTGGCGGATCATCAGTTGCTAATATTGACCGCATTAAAAATGTGGCCCAGCGTGTCATTGCTTATAAAAATTGGCTGCTTCCAGGGAAGCGCGGCCGGAAAAATTTTTCTTAGGGTCATAGCCCATTAAAGCCAAATTACCGATATCTGAACCCGGAGGCATGCCGTCAGGGATGGTCTGCGTTAAGGCAGAAAAACCATGCTGCGCCATGTAATCCATGTTAGGGGTGTGGGCCGCCTCCATGGGGGTTTTCCCCCCTAATTCTTTTAAAGGTTCATCAGCCAGACCATCTGGGACTAAAACTATATACTTCATTCCGACCTTCTCATAACCCGGTTATGTGGTGGTTAATTTTACCAAATTTAGAGCAAGTCTCTTTTTATCAGTAACCTTACCTAAAATATCACCGTCTGCGTTAACGATATAACCCTTATAACAATTCTTCAACGTATTGGCCACAACTAAATCACAGCCTGCCTGCGTGAATAATGTTTTGACAGACTTAAAGATATTTTTAGCACCCAATCTTGATTCTAACTTAAATCCCACTAAGAAACTCTCAGGACTTAGACGCTTGATATCCTTAATAAGTTTCGGCGTTGGGGTTAAATTTAAAGTCCGTGTTTTATCGGATGATAATTTATCTTTGGATGCCTTTACAAGTTTAAAATCTGAAACAGCTGCCGCGTGAATAATGATATCGTATTTTTTAACAAGTTCTTTCTTTAAAATAGCAGCTAACTCATCAAAAAATCGGTATTTAATGACATTAATACTCTTATCGCTCATCACATGAGTTACCGGCCCTTCGATAACGGTAACCTGTGCCTTCCTCAAACTAAACGCTTCAGCGATAAGATGCCCCATCTCTCCGCTGGAGATATTGCTGATCACCCTGACATCATCAATAGGGGTCCAGGTTGCCCCACAGGTGACAAGTACGCGCAGAGATTTCTTTTTCATAAACCGATCAACTTCAAAATATCTTTTTTATGGCCACCCAGCACCTTAGGCTCAGGCAAATCCTTCATGGCTGTTTTAGGATCTTTAAGGCCATGCCCGGTGACCGTACAAACCAAACGTTCAGTCTTATGTTTTTTAAAATAACCTGCTTGGGCCAGTTTAATGACCCCTGCCACCGACGCTGCTGACGCCGGCTCCACAAACACGCCTGCATAAGCTGCCAATTGATGGTACGCATCCAGGATCTCTTCATCAGTGACCATGTCAATTAATCCGCTCGACTGATCACGGGCCTCCAATGCTGTTTTCCAAGAGGCAGGGTTCCCGATACGGATGGCTGTTGCAATCGTCTCAGGATTTTCAATGATACGGTTATGCACGATCGGCGCCGAACCAGCGGCCTGAAAACCTAACATTTTAGGCAGTGTCCTTGATTTGCCTGCTGTATGATATTCTTTGTATCCCTTCCAATAAGCCGTAATATTTCCGGCATTGCCAACGGGAATGGCATGGAATTCCGGCGCGTCCCCTAAAAAATCACAAATTTCAAAAGCTGCGGTTTTCTGGCCTTCAATGCGAAACGGATTTAAAGAATTAACCAATTCCACGGGATATTGGGCAGTGATCTCCTTGACTAAATTAAGCGCGTCGTCAAAATTGCCCTCGATGGCAATCACCTGCGCTTGATGGATCATGGCCTGGGCCAATTTCCCCATGGCGATATTGCCATTGGGAATAAGCACTACACATTTGATCCCTGCACGGGCAGAATAAGCAGCTGCGGAGGCCGATGTATTTCCCGTGGAAGCGCACATGACGATCTTGGAGCCTTTCTCACAGGCTTTAGAGATGGCCATGGTCATGCCGCGGTCTTTAAATGAACCCGTGGGATTCAGGCCTTCATATTTTAAAAAAACCTGCAAACCCGTGAGCTTATTTAAAAACTCCGCCGGAATCAGGGGTGTATTACCTTCATATAAAGTAATAACCGGTGTTTTTTCAGAAACTGGTAAATATTCTCTGTAATGGTTAATTAATCCAACCCAACGCAAATCACCCTCCCCTAACCCCTCCCATCAAGGGAGGGGAATTTTTTAAAGCTTCTCCATACGTATGGCCACGGGTTTTCCTTTGACAACAGCCAGTTCGGTAATTTTCTCCAGGGCTTCCTTGACTTGCTGCTCATTGGCTTGATGGGTCAATATGACAACCGGCACCGTGGAGCCCTTGTTCTCCTGTTTTTGGCTGACAGAAGCGATGGAAATATTATGCTGCCCCAGCACCGTCGTGATGGAAGCCAAGACACCGGGTTTATCAATGACCATAAAACGGATATAAAATCTAGTTTCAACCTCCGCTATTTTACGCAAAGTCAAATTCTCTACTTCATCCGCAGGGTTAAAAGCCCAGATAACCGCCGGAGCATCGACACGAATACCCAAATTAATAAGATCAGCAACCACCCCCATGGCAGCGGTCATCTGTCCGGCACCATGTCCCTCGATATACACATCTCCTAAAGGATCAGAATCTAGAAAAATAGCATTGTCCACCCCATTGACAGTGGCCAGTCCGTGTTCCTTAGGGATCATGGTCGGATGAACACGCACATCTAATTTATTACCTGTCTTTTTAGCAATGGCCAAAAGACATATGCCTAAATCCAAACTCTGGGCAAATTCAATATCGTCCTGGGAAATATGGTTGATCCCCTCAACATAAATGTCTTTAACACTCACGAATTTACCCATGGTGATAAACACCAGGATGGCCAATTTATAAGCCGCATCCATGCCGCTGATATCCAGGGTCGGATTGCTTTCCGCATAACCTTTTTCCTGGGCTTCCTTAAGCGCCTGGGCAAAGGTCAATTTAAACTTGGACATCGCTGTCAGGATATAATTGCAGGTGCCATTAATGATGCCGTAGACACCGTTAAATTTATTGCCGGCCATGCCTTCGGTGATCGTACGGATGATCGGAATGCCAGCTCCCACGGATGATTCAAAAAGAATACTGCGGCCTTGTGTCTCAGCTTCTTTAAAAAGTTCCAAACCATGCTCGGCAATCAAGGCCTTGTTGGCCGTCACCACATGCTTTTTGGCCCTTAAAGCACCCAGGACGATTTCTTTGGCCGGTGACAGGCCTCCAATAAGCTCGACAACCACATGGATGTCAGGATCTTTCAGCATGTCTTTGTAATCTGCTGTCAAAGCCGTATGTTCCAAACCGGGATTCGGTTTCTTGGATATGCTGCGATCACAGATGGTCTTGATGACAAAATCAGTTTCATATTTCTCACGCAAAAACTTCCTGCGGCTTTTAAGGGCCTTGACCACCCCTTGCCCTACCACCCCATAACCAACCAATCCAATGTTCAGGCAATCCATAATTTTATTATCCTTTTAAACTTCGTTTTTCGATCATGTCAAGCAAAAGAGACGCCCGCTCATCCATCGGATAAAATTGGCCCCTGATCTCATAGACCAATCCCGGAGTGATTTCTTTGCTTGATATGACCAAGCCCTCTAAAATTAATCTTTTAGGGGCTATGTAGGGAACTGCAATTTCAAAAATCAGTTGTGTATTCGGCTTTAAGGGGTGCGACGTCGTAAAACGCACACCGCCCTTGCTGATATCTTTGATGAGTGTTTCATCTAATTTCTTGCCAGGTGAATCCTTTTCATAAAAAAACAAATTAAGGGATTTGGGGACCCTTTTATGTTTCCTGCGCTCTGAGCCCTGGTATGAATAATCCATCATCAACCTTTCTTAGGGCTGGTATAGTTTTCAATTTTCTCCAGCAGTAACAAGACATGCTCAGGAATATCCTGGAATTTTATCCGGACTTCATAAATCATTTCAGGGATCTTTTCCTTACATTCTAAAACGACCCCTTCCAGGTTAATAGGGTCTGCGATAAAAGGAGTTTTTAAATCAATGCTCAGGACAGCCCCTGGTTTTAAAAGATGTGTCGAGGAGAATTTCAATCCACCCTTGCTCACATTATTCACTTGAGAGACATGACGCTCAGTGATTAATTTACCTTTTTCACGGTAAGACAGGATGAAATTGCGGTAAATGCGCAGGTGTTTACGGCGTTCTGGAGAAGAATTGTTCATAGGATAAACCCAAAAATGGTCGGGACGGTGAGATTTGAACTCACGGCCTCTTGTACCCCATACAAGTGCGCTAGCCAACTGCGCTACGTCCCGCCAGATTTGAAACCAGGTTAATGACTAAAAGATTAAAGATTATACACGAAGAATCCCAAAGGGAGAAGAAAAATTGGCATTTTACCTGGGAAACTCTCCCGCAAGGGTAGTTGAGGCGGTCATTTATTGCCTTTTACAATCGTCTTTACGCTTTTCACGAGTTTTTGGGCTTCAGAATTAAGCCGACGTTCCAGTTTCTTAATGTCTTCCTCAGGGGGCAGCAATTCCGGTTTTATGCCGCTTTTTCCTAAAAGCTCCCTAACATCCTTATTATTCTTAATATGCTCACCTGAAATAGCTTGTTCGCCACGTAAGTGGTCGCCCTTACTTCGCAGGCGCGCGAAACCCTGCCCATCCACGCCTCTTTCATACACAATCCCGGATAATTCCAACTCCGTATCCGCCAGCTTTTCACGAGCCCTTAAGCGCTCAACCAAAGCAATACGCTATTCATCGTAATCCAGCAATTTTTGTAAATCCCGCGCCATCCAATATTCAACACCATTTTGGGTATACGCTAATTCTTCAAATGATTTATTTAATTGAATAACAAGTTCTGTTTTCATGAAAATTTCTCCTTATATAAAACAATTACAATATTGATTTAATTTTTCTACAGAGTTCTCTTTAAGCCATTCTTCGATAACATGTATATCGAATTTTACCAGTCTTCCGATTTTTAAGTAAGAAATTTTTTATGGCACACCCAGACATACAATAAAATTGGAATTCTATTGTAATAAAATTTATTTAAACTTTTGCTAATGCTTCTGGTTTTGGGGCAGGATTATTGATACCTAGCAATGGGAATGGGCTTTGGATATACCGGAAGCCGGTGATCACGGGTGTGAAGCCTTTAAAATTACTTTGTTCTAGTTCACTAAGCTGGGCAGGATCGAATTGTACGCTAATAGTTTTGCCTGTGCGCAGGACATTGATTTTGTTAAGGTCGATACCACCATTTTCGGCTGGGTTAGTATTTGAAATAACTTTTGGTGACTGTAGCATGGCTCGATCAGGTAACTTTTCGATAGCCTCTTTAACAGCTCTAAGACTTTTCTTTACAACGGGGATTCCTAATACAATATGTAAATAGTTTATATTGCTCTCGTCGCTAGTCCACATAATGATAGGCATATTAGGGTTAATCGTTTTGATTTCCTTCACAAGCTCTTTGCCATCCATACCAGGCATTTGTTTATCAGTCACCACCAAATCAAAATTGTTTTCTTTTAATATCTCAAGTGCCTGTGCTCCTCCCTCAGCTTCTGTAACATTTGCTCCTTCTCTTTCTAATGACTCTCTTAATTCATCCCTGTATATACTCCCATCATCTACTATCAAAATCTTTTTATCTTTTATTGTCATCGCCGCATCAGAAATAGTGGCAATCTTAAAATAGTGAAGAGTATAAAATACGTGAGAATATATTTTAACTATTTCTTCTGATTTCAATTTAGAATTAGATCCTATCATCTCTTTGGCAAAATCGCCAAAAACAATTGTCTGGTCTCTATGGCTACCTTTATATAAATAAACATTTTGAAAAGCACTAGTTGCTCCTCGCAACAAAAAATGTGCTTCACTATGAGTATTAATATATTCAATTAGTTCACTCTCTGATAGCTCTTCACCTGTCAAATAAACACTTAACCATTGAACAAATACTTCTACATTATTCTCTGTTTCTATTTTTACTTCTTCAACATCATCAGGTATGCGACCATAGATCACCTTCAAAAGGCTATCTAACCTAGGAATATTCATTTCTGTTTTTAAAGATTCAAACACTTGATAAGCATTGTGGCTTTCTGCTACAAAATGTTCATTGAAATCACCCATAGTACCTTCAAAATTATTGGGAATTGCATCAGCAATGTCATCTCTTAAAGTTATTCTTGCTTCTGGGGCAAGAGGCGTCAACATCGCCGCATCAGAGCGAGGATTTTTCTTATTAGCGCTTTTCTTCTTTCGTTCTTGATGTCTTCTCTGCTGCCTGCTTACAGGAGATTTGGTTTGCAATTGATGTTTGGCTTTCATGCGTTGGGAGCGCCACTTCAGAAAAGCTCCTACCCCTACCGCGCTGGCAACAGCAACGGCAAGGCCTCCAACAACTGTCTTTGAAAGACCAAATATCACCTTTTGGTCATCCCATACAGTTTGGGAAGCTCCCTGCAATACTTCTTCTTCGTGACCATATTCCTTTTGATGCTGACGATACACCGCATCAATAATTTTTCGGCGAAGATTGATATCTGTGATTTTATACAGTTGTGCCAAAACAGTGTATTTATCAAAGATTTCCCCTTCAATCATGGGAAAATCCGAGCGATGGACTAGGATATATTCAACAATCTTTTTTAAATTATAATTTTGAGCAATATCTGTGCTTTGCGTTGCCAATGAATTTGTAGGAAATGCTTTGGCTACATACGTATCTGTTAACTCTTGGACCCATCCAACATCATTCTTTCTCATACCGGCTAAATGCCCATCCACTTCCAATGCTGCGCTTAACACACCATGCCCTTGATTGTGATTATCTATTAAATGTTTACCCTCATGACGTGTGACTTGCTCAATACCTCCCTTAACAACATCGTCCTGCGGCAGTCGCGCCAAGGCAATCCTTACCATATTGACTGAAAATTTCAGAGCTATAATCTCACGACTAGTCTCATCATTAGCTTCCCTGGCCTGCTCAGCAGTATTTTGATATCCTATAGCTTCAAATTGCCTTTCTACATCATCGGCATTGCCACCAATAGTGGTTAAATCTCCATATTGTTTACGAAGTTCATTTTGAAAGAAAAACATATTCCCATAAGCCGCTTCTGCTAAGGCACTATGAAGCCCTGCCTTCATACGGTTAATCGGACGACCATTAATGGATATTTCATTTCCAACCATGACCCTGTTGACACTCAATGCCTGCCCCCAAAGATCTTCTGGCCCAATGTCCACCTTCTCAACATTGTTGATCCTACACGCATGTATTGCTACCACCTGATTCACGCTATCTCTACGGGCCACGGGCAATATGACACCAAACATGATAATGTTGTATTGAGCTAAGTATCGGTTGACAATAGTAAGCATAAATTTTGTGAAACCCATCTTCGACAAATCTTCGCCTTCTGCAAGTTCACTTAATTTCTCTTTCCCAATGATTTCTTCCAGCGATTTTCTGCTGTCTTCTTGGAGCTTAATAATCTGCTCCATTTGAGGTGACAAAGTTATCAAAGCAACATATAGGGCATCACAATAATTCTGGATAATCTGAAGTGTTTTTCTTGCCGGATGGGATGAGCCTTCTTGATAGATTGTTTGATCAGTTGGGCCGCTAAGCTTAATATGTTCTTTTGAAATAGCGGATACGAAATCATCCCAAACAGGCCCCTCTTGTCTAAACTTTCCCTGCTGGGCTAAGAGTTTTCTGGCTCCCATACCTATGGCCAATATACCAAGAAATTGTCTACGGGTAAGAGTAAGCATTGCCGGACTTCCTACATAATTAAAAAAATCCTTATCTGAAAATAAAAATTTTCCTGCGGGCTTACCACGAAGCCTCTTTTCCCATTTATCCAATTCTGGGATTGTTTGGCGCTCAATAGGTTCTGTTAAATCATCGTGGCCCGCCCATTCTTTTAGACCGATTCCAGGTAAATTTTTACCACTTATTTTTGAAAAATCTGATGGTGAAAATTCTGTAGTAAAGACTTTAGTCCCCAGAAACACCCCTATCTTAAAAAGAAGAGGTGAAAGACGCTTTAAGGATTCAGGTAAGGTATCAGGATTCCAAAGAACATACTTAGCCTTGGATGTAAAAAAATCTTTGTACTGAATAACTTCTCTATTCTCTTCCCTTAAAGATTCTTTAAAAATAAGAAATACCGTCAAAACATCAATGGTTGGATACGTTTCACCATCAAAATAAACTTCTCCACCTTGAAATTGTTCTTCTTCATCAATTGTAACCATTGGGTTATCTATAGGATGCACAGGGGGATCCGGACAAAGGTGCTGGAATTGCGGAAGTGCCTTCATGATCAAACGATTTCTATGTGTCCCAGGATCAATATTCGAAATCTCGGGTGGCAATGGTCGTATTAATCCAGAAAGATCATTGACCATAAAACTATTTAGCCATTCGATCCGATCCATCCCTGTTGGATAAATATAATCTGGATAATAGGCTTTGATGATTTCATTTACTAAATCCATTGGGTCAAGCCCAACATCGCTAAATTGCTCTTCAGTAAAATTATAATCACTCACCATCGCAGCATTGGGCGTAATTGTCATATTTTTCGAATCTAATTCAACATTAATACTATTTACTCCTGCATTGATCGATTTAACACCCCTTGGTAATAATCTAGTCTTCATTTTGCCATTCTGCGCATTGGGGAAGACCCGATAAGCAGTGCCTTCTCTTGTTTTATAGGCAACTATATGTGCTATAGGTTTTCTCTTTTCAAATACGCTAAAACCAATTTCACGACCAATTGGAGAATTACCTAGATGCAAATGAAATTCCCCATGCCCTAAATCCAATACACTAAGTTCAACTTTAGCATTCATCGCCGCGTCACCTTCTCCTCGTGGGAAAACCACCCAAATCCCATGTCTTTGCTTATCCAGGCCATCCCACCCAAAGCGATACGTTTGATTATCAATAAAGTCATACTCATTAAACTCTGAAATCGGAACAATTTCCCGTGAATCCGCAAACAAAACCTTCTCATCTAAATTTACTAATCTTGCGGTCATTTTCATCAGGTCTTTAGTTATGGGGGCAAACCCAAGACCAAGTTGTGACATATGCTTACCAAAGAAGTCCCAGCTTTTCTTAAAATTAGGTGTTAATTTTCTTTGATCCAAAGCTTCATTGATTTCCAATAATGCTCTTTCTCCAGATAGCCTAGTTGTATTTGCTTCATGGATGATAACCTTACCAGCTTCAATAGTAGCTATTTCCCCAGGCTTTAATGATTTAGCAACTTCATCCATGGACGCGCCCTGTTCCTGGTGTCCTGCCTTCTCATTTAATGCTTCTTGTCTGGCCAATCTATTAGCTTCCACTTGTTTTTGTAAATTCTTCTCTGCCTTGTGCAATTTTAAATTTAATAGAGCTTTCAGAGCTGGCCCTCCAACAGCTGCACCAGCTAAAACAAGCCCTACTGTGGCGCTTATTATTGCTCCGTCATGACTGATCATAGCTGGAGTGCCATGTTTATCTAAATTAATGACCATGACTTCTCCGCCTGAAAAATATTTTCTCGGAATGGTTGTTCCTTTTGAGATTGCTTCGTCACTCGCTTCGCTCGTTCCTCGCAATGACGCGTTTATAAAATCTTCTTTAATATAGTTAAATGCGCCCTTCTTGTACGCTTGAAGGTATCGATTGTAAATTTGTTCTTTCACAGCAGGATCGTTTAAATTGACGCCGGCAACTTTATTTTTATTTGTATAAAGGGCATCCAAAAAGCCGTTTTGGATGGTTTGCTTATACCATTTAGCTAATATGAGGGCTTGATAGATTTGTCGTAATGGTGCAAAATTTTTGCCGGTGTTGACTTCTTTGGTGATTTCTGGAAGAACTATTTCGCGGATGATTTGGGAGGCGATGGAATGCGAATCATTAGAACTCCCCCTAACCCCCTCTTTAACAAAAGAGGGGGAAAAAGCAGAATGCTTTTGTAGGGCCAGATAATCTTCATCAAGCATCACCTTGAGCGTTGCCTTGGTCACATACGCTGCGGGGCCATGTTCAAACACCTGTGCCTGGTCCGGTAAAATCCATACCTTATTAAAAGTATTCACAGGGACATTCGTTGTACCAAACTGCTGTTGGGCACGAGCGTATACCTTGCTCCAGAATTCTTTGCCTAAATCCTTCTCTGGATATATAAGTGATGCGGTCAACTGCTTAAGGATATAGTCTTGGGCCAATAAATCGCGGCCCAAATCTGTTTGTCCCAAAGCTTCAGGAAGCATGCGATTCTTCTCATAGGGCGATAAGTTGACCCATATATCCCCTTCCGGGATAGTCAGGCCTGCCAGGAAATATTTTACAAGTTGGTTGGCTTGTTGTTTGAGTTGAGATTGCTTCGCTTCGCTCGCAATGACACGACCATCACTGCCGGTATCAATGATGAACTGGAATTCTAAAGGTTTTTGAGGATTAATTACCAACCCTTTTAAGGCCAAGGGTGTAAAAGGCGCGGACTCCCCAACCATTGTCCCTGGCACAGGAAGTTGATTAATGTTAAAATCCTGGGCATATACAGGCTGATAAGAGCCTAATATAAAACTAATAATTAGACATAAAGTAATAAAGCGTTTAAACATATTTCCTTTTAGGATTTGCTAGAAATTTCAAGGTATGCTGAAAGTATGCCATGTATTTATATAAATGGCAAATTTTTGTTGAGGATTCCCGCTTGCACGGGAATGACATGGTGAGATAATAAATATTTCTTATTTGCCTTCCTATCGCTTCTTCATCACAGTATAATTCAATATATATTTTAAATTAATCCAACTGTTACCCATGGAGAAAAAATGCCTTTATTCCGTGTAATTATCCTTGCTGTTTGCGCTCTTTTACTGAATTTTGCCAGTCAAAATGCATTTGCAGCTGGTTCCGGGGGTTTTCGTAATGAAACTCCGGATGCAGGCGCTATGGGGATGGGCTCTGCTTTCGTGGGTGAAGCTGACACCCCAGCTGCTCTTTATTACAACCCTGCCGGTATTAATCAAATCAATACCCCTGAAGTGTCCCTCGGGGATGCCATTATTGCCCCCAGAGCGCAATATACAGATAACAGTGGGAATACAGCGCACGAGGTGGTCAATATGTATAATGTGCCGAATTTTTATGCAGTAGTTCCGCTTGTCCCTAACAAATTAACTATCGGTATTGATGGCGGCTCTTATTGGGGCCTTGGTGAAAACTGGAATTATAACGGCTTAACGAGATATGCCGTCACTCAGGCCACTTTAACAAATTTGGACAATTCTATTGCCGTGGCTTATCAAGTCACTCATCAATGGTCTTTAGCAGTAAGTTTGGACAATGATTACTCCCGGGCAGATGAAAGTTACAAGTTCTATAATTTCGCGCCTCCTGATGGCGGGATTGAGCTTAAAGCCAATGATGATGCCTTGGGATATCGCCTGGCTACAATGTTTAAAATTAATAATCAAAATCAAGTTGGATTAATGTACCGCAGCCGGATCAATCATAAATACAAAGGAACTATTTATGTTGATAATATAGGGGCCGTTTATAATGGTCTTTACCCTGGATTAGGTTCTTCTTTTGAAACCAATGTTGAAGAAAAATCCGTCTTACCTCAAAGTGTTATCTTAGGTTACAGCTTTAAGCCTACTCCTAAATGGACCATCAATGCTGATGTCGAATGGATGGATTGGTCCAGCACTAAAAATGAAACCTTTAGCTATCCTAATGCAACGACGCCACAATTAGGATTTTTGACTGCTGGGGGCTCTACTCCAGAGGATTGGCAGTCTGCCTGGTCTGAGGCCTTCGGCACACAATATGATGTTACTAATCGATGCCGTGTGAGATTGGGTTATTTTCACCATGGAAAAGTGATTCCCTCAGCTAACTTTGATCCTCTTATACTTGATAGCAGTTCTAATGGTTATACGGCAGGTTTTGGTTTTGACATTACTAAACAATTGACCATTGATGTGGCTTATACGCTGGCTGTTTATGATACCCGCAGCATTACAAACACGGTTTTAAGTTCAGAACTTCAAACGGTGAATGGAAAATATGCACAGTATTTAAACATTGGCTTGGTGAGTTTTACTTATAAATTCTAGATATGAATGATCTTCAATTTGAAGAACAGAACAAAATTAGAAAAGATATTGATGCCCGTTATCGCGTCTACACCAATGAACTGATCCTTTTTCGCTTCCAGCTGATTGCTTCCATAGGTATTGTTTTTCACCTCGCTTTTTTTGCCATTGATCGAATGGCCTATCCTGCAAGCTCTATCACTTTTTTAAAAATCCGATTGGTTGCCGCCCTTGCTGTCTTTATTCTCATATTCATTTCATTCTCCAAAAGAATTAAACCACACATCATTTGGTTGGCAGATGCCGCCCCCACCTTCCTTATACTCAATGTGTGCGTGATGGCTTTTATAACCGATGGTTCTTCCAATCGGTATTATGAAGGGGCCAACCTCATATTCTTAGGCATTAGCATCATAAATCCCTTTTACCTTAAGCACTTAATATGCTGTTTTTTAATTTGGATTGGATTGTATGACTTTTCGATGCTTTACGGCCACGGACAATTTAATTTGCTCAATTTTACTTTTGCCAATTATTTTATGAGTTCAACAGCTTTTTTTGTCGTTTTATTGACGAAATTTTATAAAGACCAGCATTACAACGCCTTTGTACGGCAGGAACATCTAAAGATCAACGAGGAGACCCTGGCTGCCCTCTACAGTCAGGCTGATAAACTAAGCAAGACCGATACTCTCACAGAAATCAACAATCGCCGGCATTTTTCTGACATGCTGAATAAAAAAATAGAGGCTTGTGAAGAAGTAAAATCATCATTTTATTTAATTATTTTCGACGTGGACCATTTTAAAACAATCAACGATAACTGCGGCCATGCTTTTGGAGATACCGTATTGGTCAAGGTGGTTGAAGTTGTTAAAAATAATGTCCGCAGCAATGATTTTATCGGACGTTTTGGCGGGGATGAATTTATTATTTGCCTGGATTTACCGGACAAGGAAGCCATCTTTAACCGGTTATTAAAAATCCGTTCAGGGATCCGCTCTTTGGGGCTCACTCATAAAGGTCAAAATGTCCCTATCTCCGTCAGTATCGGGGCATCAAAATTCATACCCGGGACGCAAATGACAGAAAAAAAGTTGATGGAAAAAGCGGATTTTGAACTTTTTAATGTCAAAAAAACCACCCGCGGGGAGATCAGCATTAACGAATAAATGGACTCACCCCTCAAAAGCTTCTATGTCTTGGGGCTTTTCGATATTCAAAACACTGATGGCAGGATTAATTTTCCGGATAAGGCCTTTGAGGACACGGCCAGGGCCAATTTCTATAAAATGGGTCATCCCCTGGGCCGCCATATATTCCACACATTTAACCCACTGGACTGATTCCGTGATTTGCCGGGCTAAATCCACACGGATTTGCGCTTCAGTACCATGCGGTTGGGCAGTAACGTTGCTGAGCACAGGAATCAAAGATGGTTTTAGGACAATGTCCTTTAAGGAGACGGCGAATTTAGAGGCGGCTGAAGACATCAATGAAGAATGAAAAGCACCGCTTACAGCCAGAGGAATTATTTTTTGACCGCCTGCAGCCTTGATGGCTTCAATGGCTGCATCCACTTTCTGTTTCTGACCTGTGATAACAATCTGCTCATTTGAATTAAAATTGGCTACCTGGGCCCCTGTGTGACGGCAAATCTCAACAAGTTTGGCCGCATCAAAACCTATCACGGCAGCCATGGCCCCCTGATTTTCCTTGGTTGCCTCTTCCATGAAAGCAGCACGTTTTTGCACCAACCGCAAGGTATCGGCAAAATTCATCACTCCTGATGCTGCCAACGCGGAATACTCCCCCAAACTTAAACCGGCAGTGAACTTCACAGAAAAATCTTTATACTTGGCATGCGCCTCAAAAGCCTTCAAGGCTGCCATGCTCATCGTCAGAATCGCCGGCTGGCAATAGGCTGTGGACGTTAATTTTTCCTCGGGACCTTCAAACATCACCTTGAGCAAACCATTCGCACAAATTTTATCCGCTTGTTCAAAAATGGCCTTGGCTTCTGGCGAGCTTTGGTAGAATTCCAAGCCCATCCCAAGCTTCTGCGCTCCCTGACCTGGAAAAATTAAAGCAACATTCTTCATTTTACCATTTAATGACATTAGCAGCGCTGACGAGTCCTGCACCGAAGGTGACCAGAACTACATTGTCACCTTTTTTAATTTTCTTGGATTTTTTAGCTTCATATAAGGCGACTGCAATGGAAGCAGCAGACATATTGCCGTACTTATCGATATTAATAAAAATCTTGTCTTTGGAAATGTTTAATTTTTTAGCGACGGCGGTGATGATGCGGTCATTGGCCTGGTGCGGCACAATGCAATCAATATCTGCTTTTTTAATTTTAGCTTTCCTAATCACCTTCTCGATGGCATCAGCCATGGAATTGACTGCTATTTTAAAAAGCTCCTGACCTTGCATCTCCACATACGGTAATTTTGTAAAGGATGTTTTAGTCGGATGAAACGGGCTTCGTGTTTCCTGGACAACGACCTTCATCAAATCTGAATGATCGCCGAAAGCCTGTAAAAAATCTGCGGTGATCCCTCCTGTTTTAACAGACCCCAAAACACAGGCCCCTGAGCCATCTCCAAATAAAACGCAGGTGTCCCTGTCTTTCCAATCAATTAAACTGGTAATGCGTTCTGCGGCAATCACCAACGCGCGTTTGGCCATCCCTGTTTGAATATATTGTTTGGCCGTGGTCATGGCATACAAATAACCGGAACAGGCGGCAGAAACATCAAAAGCAGCAGCTTTTTTGGCCCCTATGGCCTTTTGGACAAGACATGATACCGACGGAAAATTGCTGTCAGGAGAAATCGTTGCGACAATAATTAAATCGATTTTGTCCGCGGAAACTTTAGCATCTCTAAGCGCCTGATGAGCTGCTTTAATAGCCAAATCACTGGTTTTTTCATGGGGGCCTGCAATGCGCCGTTCCTGGATGCCGGTGCGGCTTCGGATCCATTCATCGGACGTCTCCACCATTTTTTCTAAATCAAAATTGGTAAGCTTCTTTTGCGGCAGATACGCGCCTAGTCCAAGAATTCCTACTTTAAGCATTCCCAACCATCTCTTCCTTGATTTTTTTAAGGACATTATGCTCAGCCTGCTCTTGAGCTGCGCGAATGGCATTTTTGATGGCCTTGGGGGTTGAACGCCCATGGCTGATAAGCACCAGCCCGTCGACACCTAATAAAGGAGCGCCGCCATACTCAGAATAATCAACGCTTTTCTTCGCTTCGCTTAAACTGGACTTTAATAAGACGGCCCCTAAAATAGCGATGGGATTTTTCTTGATTTCACGTTTGAGCAGCTTACCGACAGATTCCATCAATCCTTCCGCGACTTTCAACGTGATATTCCCCACATATCCGTCACAAACGATGCAATCGGTCTTGCCCATAAAAACTTCGTTAGCCTCCACATTGCCAACAAAACAAGGCTCTTTTTCCTCAAGGACCTTATGGGTTTCTTTTTCAAGCCCTGTCCCCTTGCATTCTTCTGAACCAATATTTAGCAAACCAATGGTAGGTTGTGGACGATTCAAAACTTCCCGTGCGTATACTTTTCCCATCTTGGCATATTGAAGCAAATGTTCAGGTTTTGCCGCGGTATTGGCACCAACATCAATAATAAAGGTAAACTTCTTTAAGGAAGGGAAAATGCATCCAATGCCAGGACGGTCTACACCAGGGATCATGCCTAATACAAAGGTGGATGCAGCAACACAGGCGCCTGTATTGCCCGCGCTGACAAAGGCATCATAGCCTTCTTTTTTCAAAAGCCCCATGCCGATGTTAATAGAAGACTGCTTTTTTTGACGCATGACAACGGTGGCAGCGTCATTCATGGCCACGACATCAGGGGCATGGACAATTTCAATCAAATCTTTAGGGAATTTATACTTCTTAAGCTCTTCCCTAATGGGACCCTCAAGCCCCACCAGCGTGACGCCTACTTTATATTCCTTAACAGCGTCCACCGCTCCGGCAACTATATTCTGAGGGGCGAAATCCCCTCCCATGGCGTCAACAACGATCTTCATGAAATGCCCTTTACTTTGTCTTTGCCATTTCGACAATCTGGGTGCCCTTATAATAGCCGCAGAATGGACATACACGATGAGAAAGAATTGGTTTTGTGCATTGAGGACAGGCCCTGAGAGAGGCCACTGTGACCTTCCAATGCGTACGGCGCTTGCGGCCGCGTGTTTTAGAATGTTGACGTTTTGGTAATGGCATTGAAACTCTCCTTTTAGGACCCCGCCGTATGGACCAACAGTCCAGGCGGGGCTACATTATTTACACTTACATTTTTCTTTGTTTAAATTCGCCCCGCATTGAGGACAAATACCTTTACAATCTTTGCTGCATAGGACCTTGGCGGGATTAGCCATGATTATTTCCTGGCGGATCTCCTCACCTAAATCAATATATTCAACTGTTGGATCAATCTCAAAATCAAATTTATAAGAACGTTCTTCCGTCGAGTACAACTCTTCCAAACAACGCGCGCACATATAGCCAAACTCAGCTTTGATATGCGCATCAGCAACAACAAAATTATCTACTTTCTCTAGACGCGCTTTGACATTTAACAAAGACTTTATATCCACTTCTTCAGAGGATAAACCAATGCCTTCCTTAGGAATGCTTTGGTCGATGTTAAGGCCGTTGGATGTAATATCCCTGACAGAAATCTTAATCATGTTGCCCTAAGCGCTCCTTTAATTTGCGCTCGACGGCCTTTGGAACAAAGGAAGAGATGTTCGCATTTAAGCTGGCCACTTCTTTCAAAAGGCTCGATGAAACAAAGGACACATGCTCCGACGGCATTAAAAAAACCGTTTCAATATCTTCCGCCAGGCGGCGATTCGTCAGCGCAATTTGAAACTCGTAATCGAAATCAGAAGTCATCCGCAAACCGCGGATAATGACATTAATTTTCTTCTTTCGGGCATACTCAATAACTAAAGCGTCAAACGTTTCAACAGAGACGTTTTTAATTTTCTTGGTCACTTCTTTTAAAAGTTCCACCCGCTCATTAATGGTAAAAAAGGCCTTTTTACTGGTGTTGTCCGCCACGGCCACAATCACGTGGCCAAAAATATGCGCAGCCCTTTGGATCACATCTAAATGACCATTGGTCACCGGATCAAAACTGCCGGGGTAAATCGCCCCTTGCTTGTTTTTCATTATATGATAACCCTTTGCAATAACGTCAGATGGGATGAACCATAACGCCGTTGGGTAAGTATCGTAAAATCATCTGCAATATCAAGCTTCTCAGACACTTCTACCTGAACCATGACTAAACTTTGAGCGTGTAATATATCACGTGAGGTTAGTAGTTTCAAGGCTTTTTTAGCCAGCTTCTGGCCGTACGGAGGGTCTACAAAGACGATATCAAAAGGCTCGTGCCCCTCGGAAAGCCGCTTAAGTGTTGTAAAGGCTTCCGCATGAATTAAAGAAAAATTACCCCCCAGTTCAATGCCCAAAAGCTCACAGTTTTCACGGATCGTTTTAGCGTTTAAATCATTGTGTTCTACCATAACTACTTCTTGGGCGCCTCTGGAAATGGCTTCCAGGCTCACTGCCCCGCTGCCTGCAAACGGCTCTAAAAAGCTTAAACCCGAAAAATCATGCCCCAAAAGATCAAAAATAGCCGCCCGCAACACATTCTGTGTGGGCCTGATGCCGGCTGGCATGTAGAAATTACGGCCTTTATATTTTCCACCAAGTATTTTCATAGGGTCATCCAAAAATCCCGAGGAGACAAAATAACAAGCTCTTTTACTATTTTCAAAACAAGCAAGTCCTTATCCCCTGTAATCAAATAATCTGCCCCTCCAGATAAAGCTGTAGCAATTACCATCTGGTCATTGGGGTCTCGAAGATTCTCCACCTCTATGTTCTCAGGGAAAATCCATTGAGTTTGATTCTTTAAATAATGAATGATCTCTGAAGCTTTCTTGGCAGGAATTTTAATCTTTTGGATCAGGATTCGTCGAACTTCCTCTGATATATAATCACTACAAAGAATGGTGGTACTCTTTAAACAATACTCAAAAAGCTCGTGGCAGACACCATGAGTCGCAAACGCAGCCACAAGAACGTTTGAATCAAAAACAACCCTCACGTTTTAAGTCCCAAAATATCTTCATCTGTAACAAAGCCTGCTTTCCTGGCATAGCCCCGCACTTCTTTACTCAATTTACGGAATTTACGAACAGCCAAGAATTCCCGCAAAGAATCACGCACTAACTCACTAATAGGTATGTGCTCACTTCGGCTAAGCTCTTTCAATTCTTTTTCAAGCGTTGCTGGTACCCGAACATTGATTAATTTAGATATAGACATCGCTCAATCCTCCTGTAATACAATGTACTACATTTGCACCTGTTTGTCAAATATTTGATCGTCCTCAATAATTCAATGTGTCCCGGTTATTTTCATTAACAAAGCATGAGGAATAAATGCATTGTTGTTAACCTTAGAAGGAGTCTCTCCAAACACTAATGTACTGTGATAATTCGTTATAATCCATTGATAAATTCTTTTCCCATAATCCTTGCCAAAAGTTTCAGCTCCATGCTCCGACATATCCCTATCAAGTAAAATAATATAGGCAGGAGATGATTTCTTTAACATATCGATTATCTTATCTTCACCTAATAAGGCTATAATATTAGGAGCGAATTCATATATTGATATAGGATTATCCCTGCGCGCAAGATAATTAATCATAACGC
>Ga0207128_1081_pt1 | contig 19782 bp, 18 predicted proteins | sample Alteio_BWMinHeat_18_FD_153522 | JGI IMG/M metagenome (GOLD analysis project Ga0207128, IMG submission 153522) | Enriched cells from forest soil in Barre Woods Harvard Forest LTER site, Petersham, Massachusetts, United States -... | ecosystem: Environmental > Terrestrial > Soil > Temperate forest >... | reverse complement strand
CGTTCGAGATAAAGATAGGCTTTACCGCGCTTTTGATGGTGTTGATGTTGTTATTCATGCTGCGGCTCTTAAGCAAGTTCCATCATGCGAGTATAATCCTTTCGAAGCAATAAAAACCAATATTCTTGGTGCGCAAAATGTTATTGATGCTGCTATTGATCGTAGAGTAAAACGAGTTATAGCGTTGAGCACCGATAAAGCATGTGCTCCCGTCAATTTGTACGGCGCAACAAAATTATGTTCCGACAAATTATTTGTTGCCGGCAATGTGTATGCTGGCTTTCACGACACCCGTTTTTCGGTGGTGCGTTACGGCAATGTTGCTGGTAGTCGAGGATCAGTAATTCCTTATTTTCAAGAACTTTTAATGGCGGGAGCAAAAGAGCTTCCCATCACCGATTATCGCATGACCCGTTTTTGGTTACAACTTGAACAGGCTGTTGAGATGGTTATTATGGCGTTACGCGGTATGCAGGGCGGAGAGCTTTTTGTAAAAAAAATTCCATCGATGCGTGTGGTTGATTTAGCGCAAGCACTAGCTCCAGACATTGCATTACGAGAAGTTGGCATTCGTCCTGGAGAAAAAATTCATGAAATGATGATAACGAGAGAAGATGCACCCCACACTATCGAATTTGATTCTTACTATGTTATTAAGCCTGCTTTTGATGTTGGGACAAAAATCGAAGGTGGTAAATCTGTTGATCGTGATTTTGAATATCATAGTGGTAATAATACTGAATGGCTTTCTATTGAACAGATGCAAGCGATGCTTACCACGTTAGCACATGACGATGAGCGAAAAATTGAAAAAATAAAACCAGCTTTTATTGCAAAGACGGCGCGGGAGTTTACTGATGTTATCTAATAAAAAAATTCCGTATGGAAAACAATCAATTTCCTGGTGGGATATTTGGGAAGTGGTTAAGACATTACGATCGAATAACCTGACGCAGGGGCCTAAAATTAAAGAATTTGAAGATGCGTTGTGTGCGTACACAGGAGCGAAATATGCGGTTGCACTTTCAAATGGAACTGCGGCTTTGCATTTGGCAACATTAGCATTAGATATCAAAGAAGGTGATGAAGGGATTACAACGCCCATTACTTTTATAGCATCGGCTAATAGCATGCTGTATGCCGGCGGTTCAATCACCTTCGCTGATATTGAAAAGAGCACCGCAAACATCGATCCAAAAGAAATTAAGAAAAAAATTGGCCCGCGTACTAAAGTTTTGATTCCGGTCCATTTTGCAGGTCAGTCGTGCGATATGGAAGCAATTGCGCAGATTGCAAAAGAGCATAATTTATTTGTTATTGAAGATGCAGCGCACGCCATCGGTTCACACTATAAAGATACGATGGTTGGTTCGTGCCGTTATTCAGACATGACGATCTTTTCATTTCATCCGGTAAAAACAATGACGACAGGAGAAGGTGGTGCTATTACTACCAATAATAAAGAATTGTACGAAAAATTACTGACCCTTAGAACAATTGGTGTTACGCGCGATCCTGCACGTCTAACGCAAAATGATGGTCCCTGGTTTTATCAAATGCATGACCTTGGTTTTAATTATCGCATGACCGATATGCAAGCTGCCTTAGGCATTTCCCAGCTACGACGCTTGGATAGTTTTGCTCAGCGTAGAAGAGAAATTGTTGAGAGCTATCGTGCCGCTTTTGCCAATGATGAACGGTTTGCCTTGTTGGAAGAAAAAGACTTTTCCTACGCAGCGTTTCATTTGTGTCCGCTGTTAATTAATTTTAATGTGGTAAAAACCAGTAAACCTGAACTGTTTGAAAAGCTTAAAACGCGTGGCCTGTATTTGCAGGTCCATTATATTCCCGTGCATACGCAACCCTATTATAAAAAGCTTGGTTTTAACGATGGCGATTATCCGGTTGCTGAACAGTATTATAGAAGTACGCTCTCGTTGCCGTTATATCCATTGTTAAAAGATCGCGAAGTAAAAGATATCATACAAATAATTAAGGATGTTGTGCGATGAAACTGGGCTTAGGTACGGTACAGTTTGGGCTTGATTATGGTGTTTCAAATAAAGATGGCAAAGTGCCATACAACGAAATACAAAAAATAATTGATTTCGCACAACAAAAAAATATTCAAGTATTAGATACTGCCCATGCCTACGGTTCAAGCGAAACGGTTCTAGGAAGTGTGTTACCAGAAAAAAATAATTTCGACATTGTAACAAAGACTCCCCAATGTGCGCCCATATTAACTAAACATGATGCGCAATTATTAGAAGACTCTTTTATTCAGTCGCTTGCCCGATTACGTAAAACAACAATCTATGGTTTGTTGGTGCATAATGCCGACGATCTCTTAAAAACAGACGCCATACGCTTGTGGGAAAAAATGGTTGAATTCAAAGAGCGTGGCATGGTAAAAAAAATTGGGGTTTCGGTGTATACCCGGCATCAGTTGGAAGCGATATTGGATATGTACACGCCCGATCTGGTACAACTCCCCATCAATATTTTTGATCAAACATTTTATACGCTCTTGCCTGCATTAAAACGACAAGGCATCGAAATTCATGCCCGGTCTGTTTTTCTGCAAGGCCTGTTGCTCATGAACCTTAACGAACTGCCTCCTTATTTTGAACCTATTCGCCAGCATATCGAACAGTATCATATATATATAACGAATCATGGTTTATCCCCGCTGCAGGCCGCACTGAGATTTTGTGACGATATTTCTGAATTAGATGTGGTGCTTGTTGGTGTATGTTCGGTTGAGCAACTTGCTCAAATTTGGCAAGCCTGCAACGACACAACAGAAGGTAAAATTGATTTTGCGCACTGTGCGGTTACGGATGAAAAAATTATTAAACCATCGTTATGGAATTTGCAATAGCAGAAAGGAGAAGCATGTCTGAGCGTTATCATCAATCGGAACAAATGCTTGAACGAGCGCTAAAAACGATTCCTCTGGGTACTCAAACGTTTAGCAAAAGCAAAACGCAATACCCACAAGGCGCAGCTCCTTTTTATGTGGTACGTGGTCAAGGGAGCCGTGTGTGGGATCTTGATGGCAATGAATATATCGATTTTGTAAATGGGCTTGCTTCCATCACGTTAGGGTATAACGACCCAGATGTTACGGCAGCTGTTCAAGAACAATTAACGCAAGGCGTTATCTTTTCATTACCGCATCCTATCGAAGTGTTGGTCGCTGAAAAAATGGTAGAGATGATTCCATGCGCGCAGAAAGTTCGTTTTGGAAAAAATGGTTCAGATGTTACCGCTGCGGCTATTCGTCTTGCTCGTGCGTATACGGGTCGTGATCATATAGCTGCTTGTGGTTATCATGGTTGGCAAGATTGGTATATTGGCGCAACATCAAGAAATCTTGGCGTTCCTGAAGCAACACGTGCATTAACTCACATGTTTCGTTATAACAACATTGAATCTTTACATGAAATATTCAAGACCTATCCTGGCCAGGTTGCAGCCGTTATTCTTGAACCAATGAATAATACCTATCCTCAGCACAATTTTTTAGAAGCGGTTAAAGATTTGGCACATCACCACGGAGCCCTGCTCATTTTTGATGAAATTATTACCGGTTTTCGGTATGCCAATGGTGGCGCCCAAGAACTTTTTGGCGTAACACCTGATCTTGCAACCTTTGGTAAGGGGATGGCGAATGGGTATCCCGTATCTGCGGTGGTTGGTCGTGCTGATATTATGAAATTATGCGAAGAAGCTTTTTTCTCATTTACCTTTGGGGGCGAAGCGTTATCACTTGCAGCTGCGTACGCCGCCATGAATAAGTTGCAAAAATATCCGGTGCTTTCTACTATTCACGAACGAGGAAGCCAGTTGGTGACCCGTGTGCAAGAAATAATCCTCAAGCATGATGTCGGGCATATTTTTGCGATCTCCGGCCACCCATCCTGGACTTTCTTGGCAATTAAAGAAGTGATCCCTTATTCAGCGATGCAGATCAAGACGTTGTTTTTACAGGAAATTTTTAAACGTGGGGTGATTACCATCGGAACTCACAATCTGAGTTACGCTCATTCCAAACAGGATATCGAACAACTTGCAAACATTTATGACGAACTGTTCCTCATGATAAAAAAAGCGATTGATGAAGAAACATTAGAAAAAAAATTAGAAGTAAAACCGTTAGAACTCTTATTTAAACTGCGTTAGGGAGGTGTGATGTTAACAACATTTAAAACAGAACAAGAAAAATTTTGGGCAGGGTCGTTTGGCGATGAGTATACCGCACGAAACGCTCAAGCAAAGATTGTTTCGAGTAATATTGCCTTTTTTGCCAAGATCTTCTCGTTGACTCATGGCATATCATCAATTATCGAGTTTGGCGCAAACATCGGCTTAAATATTCATGCACTCAAGACGTTGGTACCGGGCACCGATATTTCGGCATTAGAAATAAACCAGACAGCGTTGGAAGAATTAAAAAAGATCGATCACCTTAAAACCTATGAAGGATCGATACTTGATTTTAACGTCGATTACCAGCGAGATTTTGTTTTTACCAAAGCGCTCCTGATTCATATTGACCCAAGCATGCTCAAGCAAGCGTACGATATTTTATATAGAACATCGAAACGCTATATTTGTTTGGCAGAATTTTATAACCCAAATCCTGTTGATGTCGTCTATCGCGGTCATGCAGAAAAATTATTTAAACGTGATTTTGCCGGAGAAATGTTAGACCTGTACCATGATTTACGGCTTGTTGATTATGGCTTTACCTATCATCGCGATGTTAATTTTCCTCAGGGAGATGTGCATTGGTTTTTGTTAGAGAAGAAGGGATAACATGAACAAAGGATGTGTCGCCATTATTCCAGCACGGGGATCGAGCAAACGGATTCCCCGTAAAAACCTGAAACCGTTTTTTGGGGTGCCTATTATTCAATATTCAATTAAGGCTGCATTGGTATCTGAATGTTTTGATGAAGTGATGGTTTCTACCGAAGATGCCGAAATAGCTACTGTTTCACAGTCATTGGGAGCAACTGTTCCCTTTTTACGATCAGCAAAAAATGCAGATGATATGGCGATGTTTGCCGATGTTATTGAAGAGGTGTTGTTAGAATATAAAAAGAGAGGAATAGAATTTACCTATTTCTGTTGTATTCTTGCAACCGTTCCTTTTATATCATCCCAACGCTTGAAAGAGGGTTTTGAGAAAATAACGCAGACCGATGCTGATTCTGTTTTTACCGTATCACGGCTGAGTTATCCCATTCAACAGGCATTAAAAATTGATGGGGAAAAAGTCAGTATGATGTGGCCAGAAAATTACAATGTCAGATCACAAGATTTTGTTCCTGCCTATCAAGATTCAGGGCAATTTTATTGGATGCGCGTTGACAGTTTTTTTGAGCAAAAAAGGCTCTTTGCAAAAAATTCGGTACCCTTGGAAATTCCAGAAACGGAAGTACAGGATATTGATACAGAAGCTGATTGGCAAATGGCAGAAGTAAAATATAAGATTTTGAATAATCTTTGATGATAGTTTTATGAATTATAATGTTTTGATTATTGGCGCTGGTAATATTGGTGCTTTGTATGATAGCCCTGAGTCAGAATATGTTTTGACGCATGCGCACGCTTTTTCAAAAACTCCTGGTTTTTCATTGGTTGGGTTTGTTGATACCGATTTAGAGCGGGCGCAATCTGCTGCAAAGCGGTGGAATACACAGGCTTTTACCAGCATTGAGACTGCATTTGCGTATGCCCCTATCGATATTATTTGTGTCGCCGTGCCTGATGAATTTCATTATGCCGTTTTACGCCATGTTGCTCAGTTTCCTATAAAATTAGTCTTTGCTGAAAAGCCCTTGACGCAAACCTTGTCTGAGGCAGAAGAGATTCGTACGTTATATAAAAAAAATAATATATCTTTAGCCCTCAATTATATACGCCGCTTTGTTCCAGAATTCAGCATGCTGAAAAATAACATTCAGATGGGAAAATACGGTCGTTTTATAACCGGGACGGCGTATTATGGAAAAGGTTTTCTCCATAACGGTTCGCATCTTCTTGATACCCTTCGTTTTTTGCTGGGAGAAATAGACCGCATAACTATAAACGACCAAATCGCAGATTTTTATGTCGATGATCCAACGGTTACTGCAAAGCTTTCGTTTAGTGGCGGTGCTCACTTTTTTTTACAAGCTGTACCGTGCAATTTTTATACGATTTTTGAACTCGATTTTCTTTTTGAAAAAGGGAGAGTCAGGATTGTAGATTCTGGTTTTAAAATTGAGGAATATGCCGTTCGCAAAGATCCCATTTTTAATGGGTATCAAGATTTAGCTCTGTATGCTGCGTTTCAAACGTCTCTTGGCATGGCTTTGAGATATGCTGCCAAAAATATTTATGATCATCTTTCGCATAAAACTCCCTTGCTTTGCTCGTTAGAAGATGGGTATCAACTTCTTGCGTTATATGCACGTGTTGAAAAAGAAAAGGTGAAGGTTAAAAACCATGAAAAAAATACTGCTTTTCTCGCGTGATCCAGGTGGTGCCAACACGATTATTCCCTTGATTGAACCGTTGCAATCGCAGGGTTTTGATGTAAAGCTTTATGGCAAAGATAGCGCGCTTGATAAATATAGACAATACGGTTTTCTTGGTGAAAATATTCTTGATAAAATTAATGGTATTACGGTTCAAGAACTCTCGTCTTTTTTAGTCCGAGAAAAACCGGATGTTATTGTTACCGGAACGAGCGAAGATGATATGACCGAAAAATACCTGTGGAAAGCTGCAGAAGTTCTTGGTATTACGTCATATGTTATTTTGGATCAATGGACCAATTATGCTCGCAGATTTTCTACTCATACTTCACCCAATGATCTTTTCTACATGCCATCAAAAATATGTGTTATGGATGAGTATGCGCAACAAGAGATGATAAAAACCGGTATAGATGCTCACCGAATTATTGTTACAGGGCAGCCGTATTTTGATCTTGTACAAAAAATAAAAAACTCTTTTTCAGCCGATGCTCTCATGATAGTAAAAAAAAGCTTTAATATAATGCCAACAGATTTTGTGATCACCTATGCTTCAGAGCCCATACAGAGTATTTGTGGTGAGGCCTACTGGGGATATACTGAGCATTCGATATTTACGCACTTGCTACAATCATTAGAAAAAGTGATTGGCATGTCTGAAAAAAAAATTATGCTAATAATTAAGATACATCCCAAAGAAAATATCGATAATTTTGATATTCTTATTGAAGAATTTAAACATCCAAGTATTAACATTGTTATTGATAAAAAAACGCGCCAATGGGACATTATGATGATTTCAGATTTGGTGTGTGGCATGTCGTCAATGTTTCTTCTCGAATCGGTTCTTTTGGGAGTTCCTATGCTCAGTATTCAAATTGGTCTTAAACGCGAGAACCCTTTTATTTTAGATCGTCTTGGTGCGGTGAAAAGTATTGTACAGCAAAATCATTTAGTAGAGGCTTTGCAAAAAATTGTTCTTGAAGGCCAGTTTCCACAAAGTCAATTCACGGTCTTACCAAATGCTACTGATCGTGTCATTCATCAGATAGGAAGAGTATGTCAGAATTAAATGTGTTTCAAAAAAATAGTCAGCCAATCTTTTCATCGCAACTTGCCATTCATGGAGGCCCCAAAGTTCGTACCACAAAATTCCCCGCCTATCGAACTATTGGTAAAGAAGAGGAAGAAGCTGCTGTTCAGGTATTACGTTCAGGTGTTTTATCACGCTTTTTAGGTTGTTGGCACGAAGATTTTTTTGGCGGTCCGCAAATACAAGCTTTCGAACGAGAGTGGGCAGATTATTTTCAGGTAAAACATGCCATCGCAGTTAATTCGGCGACATCAGGTCTTTATGCTGCCGTTGGTGCGCTTGGGATTGAGCCGGGTGATGAAATTATTGTTTCACCGTATACCATGAGCGCTTCTGCAGTTGCACCATTAATTTATGGAGCTATCCCTGTTTTTGCCGATATTGAAGAAGATTATTTTTGTTTATCACCAGAATCGGTTGAGCAAAACATAACATCCAAAACAAAAGCTATTATCGTTGTTGATATTTTTGGACAACCGTACGATGCCGACAAAATTAATGCGTTAGCAAAAAAACACAATCTCATGGTTATCGAAGATTGTGCTCAAGCTCCTGGAGCTCGTTACAAAAATAAATTTGCTGGCACGCTGGGTGACATTGGTGTCTATTCTTTAAACTATCATAAACACATTCATACCGGAGAAGGTGGTGTGGTCGTTACCGATAATGATGAGCTTGCTGAGAAAATTAGATTGATCAGAAATCATGCTGAAGCAGTGGTTTCAGGAAAAGAGGTAAAGAGTTACGTCAACATGCTTGGCTTTAACTATCGTATGACTGAAATTGAAGCTGCCATTGGACGAGAGCAACTCAAAAAATTATCGGGTTTACTTGAACAGCGGTTAGAAAACGTTGCGTATCTGAGCGAAAAATTATCTAAAATCCCGTGTCTTGAGCATGCAAAAACGCGTGCAGAGGCAACCCATGTTTATTACGTTCAGCCCATTAAATTTCATGAAGATGTTGCCGGTGTGAGCCGCAATGTTTTTATTCAAGCGGTGCAGGCTGAGCTGATGCCAACGATGTTACGCGAATCTGAAGGAATTAATCTTTCGGTTGGCTATGTTAAGCCACTTTATTTACAACCGCTTTATCAAAAACGAATAGCGTACGGTTCTTCAGGTTATCCATGGTCAATTTCTGAAAGAGCCCAATCAATAAGTTACGAAAAAGGGCTATGTCCAGTTACCGAAACAATGCATGAAAAGCAGCTTGTTCTGCATGAACTAATGCGTCCTGGTATGTCAAAAAATGATCTTGATGATGTTGTACAAGCCTTTGAAAAAGTATGGCTTGCAAGGAAAGAGTTGCTGTGAAACATGCTTTCTTAGTTGGCGATAATATTTATTTACGTGGTTTGTGTTTGGAAGATCTCGAAGGCGAATATGTTGCATGGTTCAACGATGCCGAGGTTTGCCAATATAATTCGCATCATGTTTTTCCATACAACAAACAGATGGCTGAATCGTATATCAAAAATGTAGCAACGACAAGAACCGCACTTATTTTAGCCATAGTCTTAAAAAGCACCGATAAACATATTGGCAATATCTCGTTGCAAAATATCGACCCCATTAGCAGATCAGCTGAGTTTGCCATTATTGTTGGTGATAAAAATGAGTGGGGAAAAGGGTATTCAAAAGAGGCGGCTTTTCTTATCGCTAAGCATGGTTTTGCAAGTTTAAATTTACATCGTATTTATTGTGGAACGTCAGCCCAAAATGGTGCTATGCAAAAGTTGGCACTATATTTAGGAATGCAACAAGAGGGACGTCGCAGAGAAGCTTTATATAAAAATAACGTATATGAAGATATCATTGAGTATGGCTTGCTGAGTAAAGAATTTTTTGAAAAATTTGCATCTGAGTATGGAGATAAAAATGTTTAAGATTGGACTCAAACTTTGGTCAGTTAATGAAAATTATATTCGTGACGCCATTCGCTTGTATGAACAGGGGTACTATCAATATCTCGAGCTGTTAACGGTTCCTGGATCTTTTGAGAAATATGCAGCACTTTGGAAATCGCTTAATATTCCCTACGTCATTCATGCCCCCCATTTTCATTTGGGGCTGAATTTTGCGGTACGAGAAAATTTTGAAACAAATATGCGGTTGGTTACAGAAACACTAAAATTTGCTGATGAACTGAATGCATCGATGGTGATTTTTCATCCCGGTGTGAATGGTGATACCAACGAAACGATTCGACAACTGAAAATCTGTAAAGATCAACGGATGGTCATTGAAAATAAGCCACATTGGGGCTCAAAAAATCGTGTTCTTTCTAAAGAATTTCTATGTAACGGCCATTCTCCCGAAGAAATCAAGGCGATTATGCAAGAAACCGGCCTTGGCTTTTGTTTTGATATTGAACATGCCGTTGTTGCCGCAAATGCTTTGGGCATTGACCGTATGGAGTACGTGAAATCATTTCTGGCGTTAAAACCGACGATGTATCATATTACCGATGGTGATTGGGAAGGGTTATTCGATCAGCATAAACATCTTGGCCAGGGAAATATTAAATTTGATCAAATCCTCAATCGTTATCCTGCTGATTGCATGATATCTATTGAATGTGTTCATGATTATCAAGACCGTCTGGATGACTTTGAAAATGATGTTAGATATCTTCGAACCCTTGAAAAAAATTTACACGAGCCTTTTGTTATAAAACACGCACAAATTTCTGATATGCGAAACGTTTTTGATTTGTCCAATGATAAGGTAATAAGGGAAAGTTCGTTTTTACCGGCGGCGATTTCTTGGGAAACTCATGAAAAATGGTTTTTGACCAAAATAAATGATCCGCAAACAGCCTTTTACATGATTAAAAGTCAGGAAGATACTCTCGTTGGAGTCGTTCGGTTTGATATTGATGAGGGTCAGACCTATAGAATATCAATTAGCCTTGCTGCCGATTATCGAGGGAAAGGCTTAGGAAAACAGATTATTGAAAACGCAACCTCTCAAGTTATGCGAGAAAAAAACATACAAACGATCAATGCGTATATAAAAGAAGATAATTTGTCTTCGTTTAAAAGTTTTGAAAAAGCAGGCTATGTTCATGCAGGCAACACGATGAAGCATGATATAGTCTGTAAGGTAATGAAATATGAGAAGGGATCATAATGAATGAAATTTCGATTGTTGGTAGAAAAATAGGCTCTCATCATAAACCTTTTATTATTGCTGAGATGTCAGGCAACCACGATCAATCGCTTGAAAAAGCATTAAAGATTGTAGAAGAAGTTGCCAAGTCTGGTGCAGACGCGCTCAAATTACAAACCTACACTCCCGATACGATTACGCTGGATGTTCATGATGGCGATTTTTTTGTAAAAAATTTACACAAAGATTGGGATGGTGATTCATTATATAATCTTTATAAAAAAGCGTATACACCATGGGAATGGCACGCCCCGATCTTTAAGCGCGCCAAAGAGTTAGGCCTGATAGCATTTAGCACCCCATTTGATGAAACAGCAGTTGATTTCTTAGAGTCGCTCGATGTTCCATGTTATAAAATCGCTTCTTTTGAGAATGTGCATATCCCTCTCATTAAAAAAGTTGCTGCAACGGGTAAACCAATTATCATGTCGACCGGCATGGCAAGTGTTGCAGAATTGCATGATGCTGTTGCTGCTGCACGAGAGGCTGGATGCAAAGAGCTTATGTTGTTAAAGTGTACCAGTAGCTATCCGGCAAGTCCTACCGAATCAAATTTATTGACCATCCCGCACCTACGTAATTTATTTAATTGTAATGTTGGTCTTTCTGACCATACCTTAGGTATTGGCGTTGCTGTTGCCAGTGTTGCATTAGGCGGTGTTGCAATAGAAAAACATGTGACACTATCACGAGCTGATGGCGGTGTTGATGCAACATTTTCACTTGAGCCACAAGAATTAAATAGTCTTGTTATCGAAACCGAGCGAGCATGGCAATCACTGGGTACAATCAGTTATGCGCCAACAGAAAAAGAACGTGAATCAAAAAAATTTCGACGTTCATTATACATTGCTCGAGATATCAAGGCAGGTGAGCCTTTAACAAAAGAAAATGTTCGCTGCGTTCGTCCAGGTGGCGGATTGGCACCGAAATACTTTGATGAAATAATAGGGAAGCCCGCGCGATGTGATATCAAAAAAGGAACCCCTATGCATAAAGATTTGATTGGTTAAAAAATATCAGGAGCGTGTATGAAGCTTAAACAACTCTTTTTGTATCGTATAAATATCCCAAGTTTTTTATTAATCATCATGATGACTTTTTCGGCGCTTGGGGTTTTGTTTACCGTCCGAAAGTTTAAAAGCAGTTTTATTATTCATAGACTAATACACCCCATTCGTCAGCGATATATTCGATTACCTTCAGTAGCATATCTTACAAAAAATCCACCCGAAAATGTGGCGGGTTATGTAAGAGAATTTGAGCAAAAAGGGCTTGTCCGTCTGCCAAACTTTCTGTCTAACGACCAATTAGTAGCATTGAAAGCAGATTTCGGAAAATTTATAACCTATATTGATGAACATGCAAAAGATGTTGTCGATAAGGGTGACGGGTTTACGCAAGACTATTTTGACAAAACCGATAGCCGTTATTGCTCGTCTAATCCATTTAAATATTCATCGCTTCTTGTTTCATTATGTTGCAACGAAAAGCTTGTAGATATTGTTAATCACTATTTTAAGGCCGACGCACATATTAACTTTGGTGTTGCTACGCGCCTCATTTCCGGAGGAACGCCGGGCTTGGGATCATATCAATGGCATCATGATGCGTGGGGAAAAAAAGTGCACATTATGTTTCTTCTGACTGATGTTGGTGAGGGGGATCAATATATGACCTATGTTAAAGGCTCACATACGTTGTACCATGATTTTGAAAAGTTTGAAAAGTCTCGCTTATCGCTTGATTATTGTAAAGAAAAAAACATGAAGGATATTGAAGTTATTAAATGTCTTGGTAAAGCGGGTGATGTTTTTATTTTTGATCCTAATGGTGTTCATAGTGGCAATAGAACAACAGGAAACGATCGTGATACTTTTGTTATCAGCTACACAACCGATCATTCCTACGTTTGGCGACAAGATGTTCCACAAGAAGGCTTGAAAACGGTAGCGTTACCTGAAAACAAAAATCCGTTTCGCCAGATTTTAGCAGCAAAAGAAAAACATTCCAAAGATGGGTTATTCCCACATCTTAAATCGTGGGTTGGCAGCTTACCAGCTCTTACATCATGGGTTTAGGTTTAGAATAATAAAAAAAGCCGTTTGATATCGCAAACGGCTTTTTTTTATCAGAGTTTTAAAAGCTTATTTTTTTTGTTCTAGCTTGCTAACAAGAACTTTCAATTCTTGGAGTTGTGCATTCAAGCTTTGTATTTGTTTCTGTTGTTGTTGGTATTCATTTATAAGCAATGGAGTAAGTAAATGATAACGGATGGCTGTAGGTTTACCATCTTCAGAACGTTCGACCAATCCCGATTTAGGGAATGTTTTTTCAACTTGTTCTGCAAGGAGCCCTACTTGAATTTCATGTTTTGGATCATTTTTGTAGGTAAAAGTAACCGGGTTAAGATCCATAATTTTTTTGCTGAGCGAGCCCATTTCCATGATATTTTCTTTACAGGCTATTGTTGATGGTACCGCGGCTATGCCAAGAGTACCATCGGCTTTAATGAGAACGGCCGGGAAACCGGTAGCATCTACATTTTTAATGTTTGGTGCCACGACATTATTGGTTACGTGAAGATTATGTTGTAACGTTACATTGCCGGTCATGGTAGTTGTTCCGGGAGTGCCGATTGATGGCCTAATGTGGTCGGCTGTAACCGTTACTACGGCCTTTAAACTTAATGTTGGTGTGAGAGCTTGTGCAATAAGCAAGCTCTGTATGATAAGAAGTCCTTTTTTTGATTGTGTGAAAGTGAATGACATACGATCTCCCTTTTTTTACGTTATATGATTAAAAAGATGACATACACCTGACTATTTCAAAAGAAAATATCAAAGTCAATTCAGCATTTTTCTTACCAAAGAATCGTGCCCATGATAACCATCGAAAAAATCTTCTGTTGTTAAATCATAAGAATTTGGATCATACGAGCCAATCACCTGAATATTGTTGTGGAGCGCAAAATGACGCAGATATGTTTCGACGGTCATAATACTGGAAGATTTTTTTTGAGACAAAAAATGATACACCTTCGGATGGTAAGGGCATAAAAAGAACACGACAATGCTCTCTTTTTGGAGATGTTTGATACATGCCTCAAACAGTGAAACATTGGCAAGAGCATCAAACGTTTCGCGTTGGTAAGCATTCTTTTCCAAGCTCTCATTAATAATTTTCATAGTTTCTTCTTGGCTTTGATTTCGTATTTTTAGTGGCATGTGGACGCTGCCATCGACATCACGAATAAATTCATCAAGAGCAAAGGTGGTGGGGACATAAAACGATAACGGCGTTGTACCCAGCGTTGTAATATTGTGCATCGTATATTTGAGCGTAATTAAACGAGTATAATCGAATGGTGCGTTTACATTATTGTAAGGGACTGGGTAATCGATTCTTCGTAAAAGATTAAGATAATATTTTCCAACAGATTTCCATTTTTCAGAAAACGATTTCTTGTTAAATACCCATGGATCAATACCGAATATGATGGTTTTTGGCAGTGCCGATTGTAATTCCTCATACATGCCAATTATGGCGATAGCATCTTCAAAGCTTGCTGAAGCCAAGAAGTGGTTAAAAAAGTTTGTTGATGCAGGCAAAGTCATATTTTTCTTACGTAACATCATGCTCCGTGAAGAGCCGATAACAATCATGTCTGGTACCGAAGTCATCTGCTGAATAAGTATTTTTTGAAAGAGCCGATCATCATACGCTTTATCATCGCCTAACCCTGCGATAGGGTTTCCTTGCAAAAGCTTTTGAGCTGCTTTTTCCAATAATGTTGTTGTTGTAGAGATGGTGCGTAACGAGCAGCAATAATTAAAGAGAACAACGATACCAAAAAAGAGAATCGAAAAAGCGATGGTGCATGCTATCCATTGTTTAAATGGCAATTCATGATTATTCATAATTAAAACCTAAAATAAAGAAATTCAGAATAACTGCGCAGACAGAGAACAGAGCAGGTTAATAAAAGGGCTACAACAATAGAAGACCCCACGGTTGGTTTAAAATTCTCGGTAAGCTGTTGGCTGTTTTTTGCCAAGAAACAAACGGCAAGAAAGATGATTATCAGTATGATGGTAATAAGCGAGCTGCTTGGGAAAAAACCGTGAAATCCGATCATTCCGGTGAGCATCGTTAAAGCAGTATCAAAATCGGGTGCTCTAAAAAATACCCACCCGATGTTAACAAAATTGAAGGTAATAAACCACGCGAGTAGATTGGGAATGATAATAGATGTTTTTTGCCATACACGCTGAATAACCAGCCCGATACCATGCAAAAGTCCCCAAAAAAAGAAAGTCCATCCAGCACCATGCCAAAAACCTCCCACCAAAAAAGTGATAATAAGATTGCGACAGGTTGCCAATTCATTTACCCTGCTACCTCCCAAAGGGATATAGATGTAATCGCGCAAAAAATTGCTGAGGGTGATATGCCATCGTCGCCAAAAATCTTGGATAGTCGTTGCTTTGTAAGGTGAATTGAAGTTGATTGGCAATGCAACATTGAACATGAGTGATGATCCAAGCGCCATATCGCTATAACCAGAAAAATCAAAATACAGCTGTAGGGTGTAGGAAAGACTCGTTGTCCATGATTCTAAAAAAGATAATGACGAAGGTGCTGCAAAGCCTGTATTTGCATAGGTTGCAAAGGTGTCAGCAATTAAAAGTTTTTTCGCTAATCCGAGGGTGAAAAGCAACAAGCCGATAGCAATGTTTTGATAATTGATCTGTTTATTATTCTCATCGTTAAATTGATCGATCATTTGTTTATGATGCAATATCGGACCAGCAAGCAGATGGGGGAAAAAAGTGATAAAAAGACCGTAATTAACAAAATCATGGTTCGTTATTTTCCCCTTGTAGGCATCGACTAAATAAATAATTTGCGTGAACGTAAAAAAACTTATTCCCAAGGGCAATAACAAAGACATCAATGAAAAATGAGTTTTAAAACAGTAATTGATATTTTCTATCACAAAATCGAAGTACTTGAAGTAGCTGAGTAATGCGACGTTACCCATAATGCCGGTGAATAACAGTATTTTTTTTATATGAGGACCACGATGTGTTTTGGTGAGAAAAAAACCAATAAGATAATTAAAGATGATGCTTCCTATAATAATGGGAATGTGACCTTTTTTGTAATGCCCATAAAAAACGAGCGACATGCACAGGAGCCACCATTTTGCGATGTTTGATGATTTTTTTTGATTCAGAAAAAAATAACCGATTAGGGTTACCGGAAGAAAAGCAAAAATATAAATATATGAATTGAAAAGCATGATACTCTCTCGCAAAATGTGATTGCATTTTTAATTAGGTTAACAGAAATTTCTAGCTTTTATACCATGGCTGATTAGTCTATGAATACAGGATAATATTGAAAAGAGAACAGAGGAGATGAGGTTTCGTGAAAGTTCTATTTTATTCAATCAACAGTATGTGGGTTCCTCACTTTGAAACCGAACTTGAATTGATGCTGCTTCATAAAGAGCGGGGTGATGACGTCTGTGTACTTCGTTGCGTGGGCAATCTTGCAACTTGTTCATCAAATCCTGATCATCTTTCTGTTGGATGTCTCAAATGTATTTCTCGATGTAATCAAGGGTTGAGTAAAGTTGGCATTGATGCAAAAAACGTTTTTTCAATAAAAAAAATGATTCAGATGCCTGAAGTCCCCACCGTATTTGAATCATTAGAAGCATTGCAAGCTTTTACGCTATGGGATATTGAGTTTGGACTTTTTGTTACGTCATCACTCATTTCTGAACTCAAAGATCATAGATTTGACCCAAAAATTCATGCAGAAAGAGTGTATAGAACGCTTACAACCTCAGTGCATGTGTATCGTTCGGTGTATGATCTTCTTACAACTATTAAGCCCGATGTAATGTACACTTTTAATGGGAGGTTTGCTGACCTTTCGCCTGCGATAGCTGCATGTCAAAAATTGGGTATCACTTTTTATACGCATGAGCGGGGAAGTTCGCATAAAAGTTATTCGCTTTTTAAAAATAGTCTTCCGCATAATTTAGCAGCAGGTAAAAAAGAAATTGAGACAACGTGGCATAACGCACCAGATTCTGACCGCGAAATCATTGCTCAACAATGGTTTACCAATCGCCGAGAAGGTGCTGAACAAGCATGGTACTCTTTTGTTGAAGGACAACAACGGGATCTTTTACCTGAATCGTTTGATATCAATAAAATAAATATTACGATTTTCAATTCATGTATTGAAGAGTATGAGACTTTTAGCGATTGGAAAAATACATTATATCCCGATGAAACGCAGGCACTTCATGCTCTTTTTGAAGCGTTTGCTCAAGTAGATGATGTTCACTTTTACCTTCGTGTGCATCCCAACTTAAAAAATAAGACGTGTGCTCAGATGAAAGATCTAAAAATCTTGGAAGCGAAAAATTATCAAAACGTTACCATTATATGGCCTGACCATGTTATCGATAGTTATGCCCTGCTCATGAAAAGCAATAAGATTCTTACGTTTGGTTCGACCGTTGGCGTTGAAGCAACGTTCTGGGGAATACCGTCTATTCTTGCAGGACGATCGTTATACGAAGATCTTGATGTTTGCCATATTCCAAAAACACATGATGATCTTATTGCAATGATGAACAACCCTCATCTTAAAATAAAAAATAAAGAGGGGGTTTGTAGATACGGATTTTGGGCGGCAACTCGTGGAATTTCATTTAAGAAATTTCAATCGAAAGGCTTATTTTCAGGAGCTTTTTTGGGTGAAGAACTGAAACCTAAATTTGGCTTTAAAGATAAGCTTAAGTTGAGATTTTATAGCAAGCTTGATAACTGGAAGTTAAAATCTCAACGTCGAATCTAATTATTCCTGGTAATGAATTTGATTGCTTTTTGCAACATTAACCCATGGTAAATGAGCTACTGATACTGTTTGCTCTGATCTGTTATCTCTTGATTGAGGCGGTAAGCAATCATGTATCGAAACTTCTGGAAAGATGTCATCGCCGATGCCGTTTTTTATAAAAAAGGCATTAAAAAAGAGTTTGTTACAGCCAACGAGGCGATATCCTTTTTCTCTACCAAGCTGAACAAACGCAGCCAGGGATGCTCCGTAATAATCATTATGAAATTTTAATCGATTAAAAAATGGGTCATAGGGCACGGTTACTGCAGTATGTTGATTCCAAATATTTGCATATTCTACAACAACAACACGAGGAGTGATAACTTCTAAATGTTTCCAGAGCCAATAGTCTACCCCATCGATATCGAGAGAAAACAGATCGATTGTACCAGTAACGCCATGCTGTTCTAAAAAGCTGTTAATATTTTCTGTGGTGATCCAGGCTTTTGCGAGCGTTGGTTTGCAGAGAAATGCATGAGGATTTTCTTCAAAAAATGTTTGAGCGTTTTGTAATCTATCATCACTTGAGCATACCAGCAATCCGGTCCACCCCCCATTACAGATGAGATTGGCAGTGTTTGAACCATATGGGGATTCAAAAGCGATATCAAAACATTGTTTATTATGAGTACCGATGAGCGAAAAGATGTAGTGCAGAATGCCATCTTCATCAGTTTGTGAAAAAATTTTAAAGCCAACTTCATTGAACTTTGGGAGATTTTTACCTTCCTGGAGCATATATCGATAGTTTATAGCGAGACTTTGTAACGAAACTTGAATGGTTTGATTGCTCAGCTCAATCAGATTTTTTTTCTGTTTCGCAAGTCCAATATCAAAGATTCTTTGTATGATTTTTTTAAAAAATTTTTTTAGTATTTTATTCATAAAATCTTTCTTGTTCCGGGACGCAATTGTCTTGGGAATTCCAATGTAATAACTGTAGCAGATTTTTGAAAATTATTTTGTTTATTTCTTTTTAAGTTTTAAGTATTGTATGGTAACGTGCGTGTTGCATGCGCAAATAAAGGGAGAAGATGAGAATGATTCTTCATGATTCAATAAAAAACCCAATACAAACACCAGTACTTTTTTTGATTTTTAATAGGCCCGATTATACGAAACAGGTTTTTGAGCAAATTAAAAAAGCGAGACCAGTACGTTTATTCATAGCAGCAGACGGTCCTCGACAAAATAATATAGCTGACATACAAAATTGCGCGCGAGCGCGAGAAATAGTAACTCAGATTGATTGGGATTGTGATGTAAAGCTCTTATTCAGAGATCAGAATATTGGTTGCGGTTTGGGAGTTAGTTCGGCGATCACCTGGTTTTTTGATCATGTTGAATATGGGATTATTCTTGAAGATGATTGTGTGCCAGATGTCTCGTTTTTTGGCTATGCAGCAGAACTTTTAGAACGATATAAAGAAGAACCGCGTGTGATGATGATTACAGGAACCAATTGCTTGTTTAATCAGGTCAAACGGGATCAAAGTTATTTTTTCTCCCGATTTTATCCAATTTGGGGATGGGCCACATGGAAGCGTGCCTGGCGGTTATATGATTTTGAAATTTCTTCATGGAATGCAACCCAGGTATCAGAGCTCGATGATTTTTTTAAAAATAAGACGATTGTGACGTTTTGGAAAAACTATTTTGATCGTATCCAGCAAAAACAAATTGATACGTGGGATATTCAATGGGCTTATGCATGTATTATGCAAAAAGCATTTACCGTTGTGCCGATCAATAATCTTATATCTAATATTGGCTATGTTGGTGTGCATGCAAATGGTATTAAAAGTTATATGCATGATATACCAACTGTTTCGATCGAAAAAAAATTAACGCATCCCCTTGAAATAAATATTGATACGGCTCTGGACAGACAAATATACATTGGTGTTCGGGTATTACGTGAGCGGTCAATAGCCGAGATCATGAGAGATGTGGTGCGGCCAACGTACAAATATTTTAAAAAAATTATTGAAAAAAGGATTGGGGCATGAGGGAATTACGTGTTGCTGTGTATGGAGCAGCTTTATGTGGTTGGGGAGGG
>Ga0207128_1080_pt1 | contig 19783 bp, 22 predicted proteins | sample Alteio_BWMinHeat_18_FD_153522 | JGI IMG/M metagenome (GOLD analysis project Ga0207128, IMG submission 153522) | Enriched cells from forest soil in Barre Woods Harvard Forest LTER site, Petersham, Massachusetts, United States -... | ecosystem: Environmental > Terrestrial > Soil > Temperate forest >... | reverse complement strand
AATATAAACCTTGTGCTTGCTGGATGCCTGTATTGCGCGCACCTGAAAGGCCCTTATTGCTCTGATAAATATACTTAATAGCTCCTTCTTTAATCCAAGCTTCAAGGAGGCTTTTGGTATTGTCTGTGGAACCATCATCAATGACAAGTATTTCGAATTCCTTAAATGTTTGATTAAGCACACTTTTCACGGCATCACAAATATAATGCGCTCCGTTATACGTCGGAATAATGACACTGACAGTTATTTTTTGTTGGCTATTCATTTTATTAAAATAGGGTGTAGATAAAAGGGGCGATGGCTGAGCCCTGAGCAAAGATAATTAATGCACCCAACAAAACCATCAAAATGATGATCGGAGCCAACCAAAATTTCTTTTGTGTTTTTAAAAACGACCACAGTTCCTTAAAAATACTTAATTTACTCATGATCTTACCTCTATGGTTAAAATTGTTGTAGATAACTTTCCTTGGGATTTAATTCATTTGTACACTTGATCCAGTAGGACGGTGCTTGATTATTAAAATGTTTATTCATAGAATCTTTACCACAAAGACGAAGAACCAGGGCCGCGGGTGTAAAAACAACAAAATAAATAATACTTAATAATACAGCCGTTACACAAACTCCAATCAAGCCGGCAACCTTCATCCAACCACTAAAAAATTGTTCAAAAATACCCTTAAAGAAAACAGAAAGGATAATAGAAACCACGGCAAGCGCTACACAGATGGGCACCCAGAAATCTAGACCTGTCTTAAAATAATGCCGACAGGCAAAAAGCAGCAATAATACCGGCAATGCAATGCTGAATGTTTTCAATTGTTTAGGATAGGCGCTCTTTTTCATTAGTCTAACTCCGTAACGATCTGTTCTTTTTTATACTTCTCTTTATTAGGTTGTTTTTCCCTCTCAAATAAATATTGTCCCACCAGCAGATAATCCATATCTGTGCACATAAAACAACGGTAACTATCATGGGCAGAACAAACAATGGGTTCTCCCCTGATATTAAACGATGTATTGATCAGCACGCCGCACCCTGTTAATTTTTCAAATGCCTTGAGAATCTTATAAAAAAGAGGGTTTCTTTCTTCATCAACCGTCTGGACCCTCGCAGAATAATCCACATGGGTAATGGCTGGAAGCAAGGACCGTTTGACTTTAAGTTTATCAATCCCAAAAAGACTGTGGCCTGCCCGATCATCCAGGCGTTGATCTTCTTTAACAGGGGCCACTAAAAGCATATAGGGACTGTCCTGATTGAGATCAAAATACTTTGAGCAGCTTTCTCTGAGCACAGCGGGCGCAAAGGGTCTAAAAGATTCTCTAAATTTTACTTTTAAATTAAGCACTGATTGCATGGCTGTGCTTCGTGGGTCTCCAATAATACTGCGGCTCCCCAAAGACCTGGGGCCAAATTCCATTCTGCCCTGGCATATGCCGATGACCTTTTCATTATTAATCAGTTGGGCAATTTTTGAAGGTAATATGTCCTGAGGAAGGAATTCATAGACCCAACCATTTTGATCAGCTAATGATTTAATATCTTGATCCACATTAGGCCCTAAAAATGACCCTTTTTGCTGATCATGGACATTATCACATGCCCCCCCTCGAGGCTGTTCTAAATAATGATGCCAAGCGATTAAAGCAGCTCCTAATGCCCCTCCCGCATCACCCGCGGCTGGCTGTATCCAAATCTGGTCAAATCCTGCTTCTCGCAGGACTTTTCCATTACCAACACAGTTAAGCGCAACACCACCAGCCAGGCATAGATTCTTTTGTCCGGTTAATTGAAGGGCATGACGGGCGGTTTTGAGCATTACTTCTTCCGTCACTTCCTGGATCGAACGTGCAATATCCATATGGAACTGTTCAATGTTTGTTTCCGGTTTTCTGGGCTGACGGCCAAAAAGCGCATGAAAATGATCATTGGTCATGGTAAGGCCAACCGGATAATTAAAATATTTAAGATCAAGCCTAAAGGAACCGTCTTCTTTAATATTGATCAGATGTTTACGTATCAATTCAGCATATTTGGGCTGTCCATACGGGGCCAAACCCATCAGTTTGTATTCCCCGGAATTAACACGAAAACCAATGTAATAGGTAAAGGCTGAATATAAAAGCCCTAATGAATGGGGAAAACGCAACTCCTCGATAAGACGCAAATGAGGACCTTTACCTTCGCCAATGCTGGTCGTTGTCCATTCGCCTACGCCATCAAAGGTGATAATAGCGGCTTCTTTAAACGGTGAAGGAAAAAAGGCTGATGCCGCATGAGATTCATGGTGTCCCGCGAATAAAATCGGTTTATCAACCCCAAGTTCTTCTAAAATCATATCTTTCAAAAAAACTTTTTCTTTAAGCCAGACAGGCATCGCTTTTAAAAAAGACTTTAAACCAACAGGTGCGTAGGATAAATAGGTTTGAAGAAGGCGTTCAAATTTAAGAAAAGGTTTTTCATAAAAGACAATATGATCAACCTCACTTAATGATATCCCTGCTTCCTTTAAACAATACGCGATGGCTTTAGTACAAAAATTAGCATCGTGCTTTTTCCGGGTGAACCGTTCTTCTTGGGCCGCAGCAACAATGATCCCGTCACGTAAAATACAAGCAGCACTGTCGTGATAATACGCTGATATACCTAGAATATAAATAGATTTTGAGCCGTTCATGAGATCATGATCCCTTTAAATATGCTTTTTAAAGTCATTTTTGCAACCTGCCTTATAGGTATTTTCTTCTCATTGGGACCCCAATTAAAAGCAAAACGATGGATCCCATAAGTATCCGGTTTAATACATTCCGGCGTAAACTGTTCATTCCACCGGTAAGGATGAAAATACCGTTTGGGGAATATGGCAATGTCCCCGACCCTGACTGTTTCTAAATCTTCCGCCTGATTTTTATCCAATCCTTTTCGCCTTAATAGACTCGTGGTCAATAAGGGGCTGGATAAATGAGCTTCTTCCAGGCCATTGAACCTTAATAAATATTCTTCTATCATCTCTTTGATAAAAGGATGATAAGGCTCTGCTCCCATGATGGCATTATTAACAGTCCCTAGACTTGTGGGTGGTGTATGAAAGGCAAAAAAACAAGATTCTGCTAAAAAAACATCAAGGTTCTTGATTAATTCAACATCGGTATCCAAATAAACCCCGCCATCATTATAAATGGCATATAAACGCACAAAATTAGAAACATTGGCAAACTTTTTATTTTTGTAAGCTTCCTTAAGATAAGGGAAGACATTGATGGGGATATTTTCCTCATTCCATACCTTGATCGTCCAATCCGGACAATATTTACGCCAACTTTCCAGGCACGTCTGACCTAAGGTATTTAATTTTCCACCGACCCAGCAATAATGAATAGTTTTAGGAATCATGCCGCCCTCCTCAACCCATCTTTACTTGGTTTGTTCTGATAAAATGTTTGCCTTTATTTTAGCCGCAATGATCGGGGCAAATTTTAATCCCCCCTGACGGTTAAAATGGCCGTCATCTTTAAAATCATTTGATTGCCAATTCACTTTGAGCACCTCATGGACCACATGACAATTGGATTCGCCTGTAAGGCATAGGTCATTCATCAATGAATTAAAATGGTCCATTAGTTTAGGCATGGATTGATCATTAACAAAACGGGACCAGGGACGAGGCCTATGATGGGTCTTAAAATCCGCATTATTAATGACTTGCGGCACAAAAAATACCTTGATCTGGGGATTGATGCCAAAAGCTAATAATTTCAATGTCTGCAAATTCCTGTGGTAGATCCTATCAACAAAAGGATCCGGAGTATCATAAGCCATAGGCAGATAGGTTTTTTGTTGAAGCAGATGCAGGCGGATTATTTTAGCTAATTTAAAAAGAAAAATCCGTTGGGAAGCCTGGAACCACAACCAATCCGTATCCTTAAACCTTTCATTCTCCATATTACCTTCTATTTGTTTGATCCCATGTGAATAATAATCAGCACCTAATAAAGGTTCATGATAATTGGAAATATCATTCCAGCCTTCATAAAAAACAACGACATCAGGATGCTCTTCCGGCACTACCAAGGCCATTTGAATAATGCCTTCGGTGGTTGTAAAACTAGCAGTACCATAGTTGATGACAGCATATTGATCGCCTAACATCTTTTGTAATAAAGCAGGCCACGAATCTTTGTCACTGACCATGGATCCAAAGGTGGTTGATCCACCGATCAAGGCCACTTTAATCAATCCCTTATCATCCGCAGGCGCCCCTGTCCAGCGGGTGCCGATACCGGTTGTTGTAATGATCCCCTCTTTACGATGGACCACCACATTTTTCTTGACGCGTGTCCCTAAAAAAGGATGCCGTTCAAATAACTCATCATTGACAAATTTTTCCCCCACCAAAAGAGGATGGCCATTTTTTAAAAAATAGGCCAATTGTCCCGCACACTCAATCCCTAACAAAAGGAATAGAAAAACACAGATATTGATACAAACTAAGGTGAATTTATTTTGCATATGAATTTTTATTTTTTTTCATTAATATTTATAAAAAAATTCTTAAACCAATCAATAGATTTAGATATAGAAAGTTCTTCTGCCCTTTGACGTGCACTAAGTTTCATTTGATGGCAAAGGTCTTTATTCTGACTTAATAATTGAACAGCTTTTACAAAATCGTCAACATTCTTACAAAATATAGAATTTTCTTCAGAACAATAATCACGGATTGAACCAACATCAGAAACAATTTGAGGTAATCCACAAGCCAAACCACATACGATCGCGTTACTGCCAATGGTGTCTTCCATGACAGATATACTTGCATCAGCTTGCTGTAGCTTTTCTAAAAGCTCATCTTCAGGGAGGTACCCGTATAATTTGACATTAACTGTATTTCCAAAAAGAGCCTTTAAATCTGCTATCCCTCCGCATATTTGAAAAGTAATTTTTGGGCATTGTTCAACGATCTGCTTTAAAATATCAACATTCCTTAAAAGAAAACCACAAAATATAACATTAAAAATTTTGTCCTTTTTGGTAGTAACAGGATGATAGTAGTCTGAATCAACATAATGAAAAGTTTCTTTGACCTTGTGTCCATACCCTATCTTTTCAAGAAATCTGGTCAGACTGCTACCATAAACAATGATGTGATCAAGAGCATCTAAAGATGAACGGATATATTCCAATTTATAATTCTTTAAAAGCAAACTTTCCGGTAAATGCATCAACCCTGTCATAGGCTTTTTCACTCCCCATTGCCGTAATCTTAAGGCCACATTTTCCTGGCATGCAATACCAATAGGGCTTAAATATTCCTTAAAAAAAAGGCAATCTGTCCATGGCATCGTAAGCCTGGCGTAATGTTTAGAAAAATTGATTTTTTTATAATCTCTAGGAGAATTACAAACTAATGAAATTGGCAAACCTATGTCTTTTTTGAGACGTTTTGCAAAATAAGCCATCCCGGCATGGTTATCTTTAGTCCCCGGCCATTCATAATAAAACGCTTTTATTCTAGGAAGAACCATTTTTACCACTCTCTAATTAAAGGCCCATTTAAATTTAAACTACTGACAATAGATTCAGCTAAGGTTTTATAAGCAAAAGCTGAAGGATGGGGATCTTCCTTAGAAAGGACGTATTTTGATTCCTCATTCCCAAAGAGCTTATCATGATCCAAATATAAGATATTTCTATTTTTTAATTCACTGATCATCTGCTTAAAAATTATTCTTTCATGATTATCAAGGGGTGGATAAATATTGACTATAAATTTACCCTGTGGATACTGGTTTAAAAACCTGGTCTTCGCGGCATTGATAAGATCAGCTGTCAATGTGATTTGCTGATGGCCGATCCTTGGCAATGAAACATGCAATAGCTTTAAAAATGAACTTTTTCTAAGAAAAAGGTACAGCTTTGTCTGAATGGGACAAGCTGTTTCAAAAGTACCTACCCTTTCAAAATCTTTTTTTGTATTTCTTGCGTAATACACATGGTCGTGATTCCAATCCACAATAGACATTGAACCAACGGAACGATTAATATGATCCAGCATAAACGTATAGATTAAAATACCATTTCTTTGAGGCAATTCTTTTTTAAAATCAATCTTATCTAGAAGCGCTAAAACGTCATGGGGACCCCGCCCATGAAAACCATAATTATAAGGCATATATTTATCCGTCAAGGCCCCAACGTATGCGGGTAAGGTCTGGTCATCTTGGACCCCCTCTCCGTAAGTGTATGAACACCCTAAAAATAATATAAACTTGCCACGGCCGTCTTTATTTTGAATCGGTGTTACCCTGCGTCCAAAATCATCAATCGTATAAATAACATCATAAAGAACTTTTTTTGTAACTCTACTGACAGAAACAGACCTAAACTTACCGGGATTAGGGATCTTGAGGCCTGTCTTGTCCCTACTCAGATAATTATCAGGGAAGGTCCGATCAAAAAGGGCCCCATCCTTAACAACAACCCTAGCTATCAATTCCATGCTAGTCATCAATACCAAAGAAAAAACTACTCCAACAATAAGCGCAATTCTGCTGGGCGTCCATCGAATGAAGTTTGAAATAAATAATATAAAAAATATTACGCATATGATTTTTGTCAATCGGATCATGTAAAAATCTGTTACATAAGAAGCTGTAATGTGTGGACGGGCCATTAGCCCATAAACAACCCAAAGCCCACCCATAGCAATGATCAAAAATAATGATATTTTTAAAGTTTTTTTCATATGATGGTAATTTATTTTATTGCCTTAGCAGTAATAATGAGTTGATAATTAGGGTCATTGTGCTCATATTCTTCGACTTTTAGCTCTTTGGCACCGACCCCATATAAAAAGGATGCAGCAACCAACACATTGCCGTATTTTTCAACTTTAATATTCTTTTTATCAAATTGTTCTTCCAATAGCATCCTTATAGAATTTTCAGTAAATGACCAGCATCGGTTAGTTTTATAAGGATAGTGGCTGATCCCAGGAACTGTTAAAAGCAAGACCCCTCCTGGTTTAAGGATCCGGTAAATATGTTTCATCGCTGATTTAAGATCATAAATCAATTGCAAGGTTTGGGTTAAAATAAAACAATCATAGGTGTCTGATGGGAGATGATCGGCGTGGGCCAGATCAGCAATGAGAGTGGCTTTGGCGTTATTCTTATCAATGTCCAGGATATCCCTACGAGTGATCTGTTGGCCTCCAAAACGTTCTAAATAATCATCATTCAAGATCTCTAATCCATGCCCTTTGATATCTGCAGCGTTATTTTTCAAGAATTTTTCGATATAATACCTGTCCACAGGCCCACCACGTTTGAAACCCCAATCATCGCTGATCGGTTTCAGGCGGGCAAAATCACCAAAATTGATCTCACCTACAGGAGGAGTATAATCCTTACCCTTTTGATGATTCCCTTTTAAAAATTGTAAGATCGATTGTTTTATACTCATATTTTTATTTGATCGCTAAAAATCCTTCAAAGCTCACATATTTCATGACTGTCATGATATCGACAAATCCTGCACGGGTGAGCAAATCACGGTTTCCCTGGGTAGAAAACGGCTCAAGAACCCCCTTGAGACTTCTGGTTTTCCCCACAATTTCATCAGAAGAGTATCCTTGATCAATTTTATAATCCGTATAAATGGTGGTCATCATATCTTGAAACCTGGCATCAGCACTGCGCACCTTTTCGAAAAGAAGAAATGCCCCACCCCAATTCAAAGCCTGAAAGACACGGTCAAATATCACTTGCCTGTTTTTAGGCCTGATAAACTGAAACGTATAATAAGCCACAATCAAATCTGCCTTTTGAAATTCAACGTCTAAAACATCCATTGATTTTAAGGTAACAGATTTTAACCCTTTACAACGGTCCTTGGCATTCTTGATCATGGGTTCTTCAATATCAATACCAAAGAATTTTGCTTTTTTATTTTCATTCCGTTTGGCCAATGCATACGTTAAAGCCCCTGTGGAACAACCTAATTCATAGCACACGGATTCATCATTAATAAAAAAATCAGCGATTTTAAGCACTAAATCATGCCCTTCTTTATACAAGGGCACTGACTTGGAGACATGCGCGTCAAATTTATCAGCAACATTCCCGCCGAAAGTCCAGCTTGCATTTTTTGCCACTATAGAATCTCCTGTATTTTCCATTTCAGCCTCCTTTAATAGCTCGTACTCCGATTAAAACTTCATATTTACGGTCATGATAGTCTAATTCTTGCCGGGTCAGTTCTGAGGCTGTAAGGCCCTCCAGGAATGAAATAGCCGATAACACATTCCCATAGGAAGAAACTTTAACATTCCCTGATTTGAAAAATTCTTCAAACATAATTTGTGAAGATTGACCTGTAAATCGCCAATACTCTCCCCATTGGTCTTCACCTAATATCCGGCAAAGTTTGCTTGTCCCATGAGAGGTCACCAGAAGCACCCCATCAGGTTTTAGAATTCGATGAATATGCCGTATCGCTGCACGAAAATCGTAAATCATCTGCAAGGTTTGGGTTAAAATAATACAGTCAAAAGTATTTGAATCAATATTATCTGCTTTAGTTAAATCACCTACGATCGTTGCCATAGGATTGCCTGAAGTATAGTGTAACACATCTGAATGGGTCACCCTTTTCCCGCCAAATTTGATGGTATAGGAATTGTCCCCCAGTTCCAAGACGCGGCCTTGAATGTCCTTCGCATGCGCCGCGAGGAATTGTTCGATATAGTACCGGTCAATAACTATCTTCCCCCTGGAATGACCAAAATCCGGGTCAATGGGCTGTAGTCTCCGCAGATCACCTAAATCAACTTCACCCACTAAAGGTGTCTGTATATTGTTCTTCAGAGAAAATGGGAGGATCGCTTTTAATATTTTTCTACTTTTAGATTTTATTTTTTTAATGAGTTGAGGCATCTTATTCCCTTTGGGTTAACCATTCCTGTAATTTTTGTTCAAATTTATCACCATCCCAATTAAAAATCATGAATCGAGGTAATAAAAAAGGGTCCATGCCGCGTTTGACAGGGCCTTCAATAATGGTACAGGCATTCTGAAATGACAACCGTTTCACGATTCCCGGCGTATCTTTTGAGTAATCCCCATAGGGATACGCGAAACTTGTTATTTCTTTATTCAACCAATTTTGCAACTTTTGTTTGCCCGTGCGGATTTCCTCTTCTTGGGCTTTGACAGGCCACGCCGAGAGTAAGGCATGATGCGCCGTATGGCCGCCAATTTCAAATAATCTGGAATTTGCCATTTGCCTTAATTCATCCAAGGTCATAGGTAAATGGATTGGATCTGGCTGGGATGACAGGGCCGCCCAAGACATGATCTGTTCCACTGCTTTTTCTTGTCCTTGAAAAGATAAAGGCCTTATCAACCGCCATGAAAAAAAGAATAGCTGGTTTTTAGATAAAATACTGCCTAAAGGCGGCAATTCATCCGTAAAATTAAACCGGACTTCGCTTTTCGAATCAATATTCCAACGGATATATGTATTATTAATTACCATTTCAAACAGCTTAGGCAGTTCTTGTGAAGTTAAAATTCTTGTTAACCGGTCCCACCAAAATTCTTGCCGGCTTTCCATGGCATATGACGGTATAAAAAATGTCGCTGGAACATCATATTTTTCCAATGTAGGTTTTGCATGATGATAATTGTCCGCAAATCCATCATCAAAAGTGACAGCGATGGTATCATGGGCTGGATTGAATGTTGATAAACCCATTCTCATCTCTTGCATTTTCACAGTGATTCCATATTTCTTAATAACGCGCATATGCTCATCAAAATTCTTGGGACTAACATTCAACCTCCAAGGGTCAGGTTCTGTTTCACTGACACGATGATACATCAAAATAATCCCTGTGCGTTTTAAACGGGCCACTGATGCCTTGATCCACCAAGGACAGAATATTTTTATTTTTTTAACCACATTCTTCATTTTATTCCTGTTTAAAATTCCATTTAATTTCTGGGATAAAAACAACATCTGACATGCTGTTTGGCCCTTCAATCTCAACGCGAAGGACATCTTTGTTGCGAATAACATAGGGGTGTATCATTTCCCTGTCCCAAATGGAAAACTTGGCCATATAAATACCTGGGGCTAACATATTCTTGCCCAGATCAATGATGACCTTCCCTTTTCCCTGGATCGAATTAATCTTGATCCCTAATTTATCTGTCCGCGATGAATAACAATGCACCCCGTCTGCGCGCACTATTTCAACATTAAAAATGGGGTTTTCAATTTTTTCTATCGCCTTATATTCTAAAGTGATATTAATCTGTTCTCCCACCCGAAAGGCGGCTTTCATATCCACATGGGCGATGTCCACCAAAGAACGGGTATCCACCTTGACCCTTTGGTCATCCATGGACCGCATTTTAGATTTGAGTTCATCTTCCTTCTTTTGATAAATGATATTCTGATAATGCGGGATGACCTGGTCCGTGGGCCCGTCTTTTAATACTTCCCCGTTTTGCAAAAGAATGACCCTCTTGCAAAGGCTTTGGATCATATCAAGCTGATGGGAAACTAGGACGATCGTCGCCCCTGAAGATAAAAGCTCGCGTATTTTTTGGGCGCATTTGGCCTGAAATGAGATGTCCCCTACAGAGAGCACTTCATCAACCAGGAGAATATCCGGCCGCATATGCGCCGCCACTGAAAATCCCAACCGTGAATACATGCCGGAAGAATAGCGTTTGACAGGGGTATCAATAAATTCTTTGACCCCGGAAAATTCAACGATTTCATCAAATTTGTCATCAATTTCTTTTCGCCGCATCCCTAAAATGGTCGCATTCAGATAAACATTTTCACGGCCTGTCAACTCCGGGTGAAAACCAGCCGTCACTTCAATAAGCGCTGAAAGCCGGCCATTGATCTTCATGGAACCTTTATTAGGCGTGATGATCCTTGATAAAAGTTTTAAAACCGTACTTTTACCTGCCCCGTTAGGCCCCATAATGCCGACCACTTCACCTTTTTCAATATTAAAACTGATGTCTTTAACAGCCCAGAATTCTTGGGTTTGCAAAGAAATATTTTTGAGGCCCCGTGTGAATAAGTGAGGAATGGCATCCCGGAGAGAATTTAATCTCTCTCCTTTTTTATATTTCTTCCAGACATGGTCAAATTCAAGCGCGTATTTCATTGATTCATTCCCCCATTAAATATTTTCCGCGAAATAAGGTTCTGTTTTATGAAAAACTATCATGCCAACGATGCAAGCCGCCAGGGATGTCACCACCGCATAGACCATCCATAGAGTATCCGGCGCTTGATGAAAAACCACCACGTTATCAATTTCTTCAAGGATACTTCCTAAAGGGTTTAAAAGCATCAGGGGCTTCCATCTTCCAAAAGTTGAAGCACTATAAAAGACAGGAGTAAAAAATATACCAAACATCAAAATGATCTCCACCACATATTTGATGTCCCGATAAAAAAGATTAGCGGCTGAAAGGAGCAACCCTAAACCAAAGGTAAAAAGGACCAGCATTAATATTAAAAGAGGTAACCATAAAAGATAGATGCTCACCCCCACTTTGAAAAAAATCAAAAGAATAACAAGCACCACCATGGCCACATTAAAATCAAAAAGACAGGCCAATATGGAAGATAAAACTAAAACAGCTCGCGGGAAATATATTTTAGTGACCAAGGAACTGTTTCCCACCAAAGCCTGGACTGAAAAACGGATGGAACTGATAAAAAATGTCCAGGGAAGGACTTTAACCGAGATTGACATGATCCCCTGGGCGTCCAAAGCATGTTGAGAAACGACAGCCATCGCTTTTTTGATCAAAATGCCTGAAAAAACAGCAACGATAGGCATAAAAATAGCCCATAAGAATCCCATGGCTGCCTGTTTATACCTGACCCGCAAATCCCGCAAGGTCAACATCATGGTAAGATCACGGTATTCAAACATTTCTTTTAGCATTTGGACCATTGCGTTACGCTCCCCTTAAACTTAACAAAAAAGCCCCGTTTCAGGCGGGGCCTTTTTGCCGACAATTATTTATTGAACTTTTTCTTAAAATAATCCACCGTATGTTTTAAACCCTCTTCAAAACTGACCAACGGCTGGTAATTGATTTTTGATCGGATCTTTGATATGTCCGCGCTGGTCCTGAACACATCCCCTGCCCGCACGGGCAATAATTGGGGCTGTATGTTTTTGCCGATGATACGGTTTAATGCACTTACTAATTCTAAAACAGTATTATCACGGCCATTGGCCACGTTGAAAACTTCGTGTTTAATGCCTGGCGTGGTGGCTGAAAGGATGTTGGCTGAAATAACATTTTCTATATAGGTAAAATCCCTGGATTGTAAACCTGTCCCGAAAACGGGGGGCGCTTCATCATGTAAAATGCAATGAATGAACTTGGGAACTACTACAGCGTATTCATCATCCAATGCTTGTTTGGGGCCAAACACGTTAAAATAACGTAAGGCCACCGTTTCCACCCCAAAAAATTCGGAAAAAATACGGCAATAATATTCACCGGTAAGCTTGCTTAAAGCATAGGGTGAAATTAAAAGAGGCAAATGGTCCTCTTTTTCCGGAAAATTGGTCGTATCACCATAAATGGAACTGGATGAAGCAAAAACAAATCTCTTGATCTTATGCTTGGAAGCGGCTTGAAGCATCTGCAATATGCCGTCGATATTAACCCTGTTATAACTTAGGGGGTCATCCAAGGACTTAGGGACAGACCGTAACGCGGCCTGGTGAAGCACATAATCCATTCCTTGGCACGCCTTATCGCAATCAGCAGGATTCGTAATATCCCCACGGATAAGCTCAAATTTATCCTTACCTAATCCTTTGGTAAAATCCAAATTTTCTTCTTTACCAGAAAAGAAATTATCCAAAACACGGACAAAATGCCCTTGTTTAATTAAATGGTGGGCAATGCTTGATCCTATAAAACCTGCTCCCCCTGTGATTAAATATTTGCTCATGGTGTTAACCCCTTTTTGGTTTATAAATATCGATAAATATAATCTGGAACAAAATATTCAATGCCGGTCAGCACGTGGCCAATCATTTTTGCATGGGCTTGATTAAGGAGTTGACTGGCGCGGTTAACGATGCCGCGTTGGGTTTCCCCAGCCCTGATGACCATTAAAACGCCATCCACAAAGGTGCCCACAATAACTGCGTCAGTAACAGGAATAACAGGCGGCGTATCAATCAATATGTACTCGAACTGTGAACGAAGCTGCCTGATAAGATCCGTCATGGGAGCCGATGCCAACAGGTCTGCAGGATGCGATGGCACCTGGCCTGAGGAAATAAAACTTAAATGTTCAATATCGATTTGAAAAATAATCTCGTCCACTGAGGCTTTACCTGTCAAATATTCACTTAATCCCTTATGTTCCTCCACCCCCAGATATTTAACGATCTTGCCCTTACGCATGTCTGCATCGATCAATAGGACCTTAGGCTTATGGATCGCATGCGACAAGGTGATTGCCAAATTAAGCGCGGTGACTGATTTGCCTTCCGCAGCGATGGAACTGGTAATGGCCATCACATGGGGAGGCTTTCCTTTGTTGAGTGAAAGCAGATTTGTCACCAAACTTTTATATTGTTCGGAAACAACCGATTTAGGGTCAAAATACGGGATCAACCGCGCGTCTACCTTGGACTCTTTCATTTTGCGTGCCACGATCAGCTTTTGTTCCTGGATTTTAATGGCTTTATCAAGGCGTCCGATGCGTTCTTTGGCGGCCTTTTGTAAAGCGTCTGTTATTTTTCCCATGACATACCTTCTTCCTTTTTAATTCCCCATATCAGGATTTGGTAAAGCTTTAGAATGATTTTCTTTAGCAGAAATCTCTTTAACATTTTGATTTAAAATATTAATGTACTTGTTTAATAAATTAATATTATCTTTATCATCAAGCATGGAATTCTTGAGGCTGGTATAATGTTCATTATCAGTTAATGCCCAATGATCGATTTGGGTCTTTGTTGCACGGATTTGATTGTCTACATAGGCCCGATTTTTTTTAATGACAGTCACTGAATCATTAATCTGTTTTTCGTTTGCTTTAATGGCTGCTTCCAGCCCGAGCAATTCAGATTGTTTTGAGTCTGAATTTCTTAGAGTCAATACAATGGCCGTCGAACTAATCACAACAGCCACAAAAGCTCCTATCACAAGAAGAATGACCAATGAACTGCTAAGCCAGACCGGAGAAGTTTCAGACAGATAAACAAGGTCGTTTGTTTTTTCGTCTTGATACCCCTGCCTGGATTCCTGGACTTTATTTAACGCCTTAAATAGCTGGCTCATGCGTACTCTCTGTCTTTTTTCTGGACAAATTGTTCCATGGGAGATTCATGGATAACGTCCTTCATAATGCGTCCATCGATGATAAGGCTTTCCGATACATACCCTGTTAAAAAAGCATTGTCGCAGATTTGGTTAACAAGCCTGGGCACCCCATGCGAAAATTGATATACCATTTGTAAGGCTTCTTCTGTCATATATGGGTGGTCGCTGCCGCTGGCTATTTTCAATCGATGGAGCACGTATTCTTTGGTCTCAACTTCAGTCAGCGGGGAAAGATGAAAATAGACAGCGACACGCTGGCGCAGCTGCTCTAATTGACTTAAAGCTAATTTTTGTTTAAGTTCAGGCTGACCAAGCAGGATAATTTGAATGAGTTTTTCTGTTTCGGTCTCTAGATTGGACAACATGCGGATTTCTTCTAAAACGGCTGGTTTAAGATTTTGGGCTTCATCGATGATAAGGACCACGTTATTGTCTTGCTTGATTTGATCTATCAGATAAGAATTCAATTGAGACAGTAATTTAGCTTTTGACCCATTAGAAAACTCAATCCCCAAATCTTCCAATACCATCATTAACAGGTCTTTGCTGTTTAAATGGGTATTGGTAATAAGGGCGACCTGCGTGTGCCGGTCAAGCCTGCTTAATAAAGTCCTGCAAACAGTCGTCTTCCCTGAACCTATTTCACCGGTAATCACCACAAACCCCTTACGCTGGTTGATCGCGTAAACCAAACTATCCAAAGCCTCGGTGTGTTTATGGCTGGCGAAGAAAAACCTGGAATTAGGAGTAAGATTAAAAGGACTTTCTTTAAATCCGTAAAATTGATTATACATAAACCATTGCCCTTAATAAGTACGTATGTTGACAATCATGCACGTTAGACTGACCGCCAGAATTCCAGCCACCAACATCCAAAATAGTAATTGTACCTGTGAATCTTTTTGTTCTTTGATCGATTCTTCCGTATTGATCTTTGAAATAGCGCCTAACAAGGGAACATTTAAATAGGCAGATGCTTCGTGAACATCTAAAAATGATTTATCTAAAATTTCCATGCCTAATATAAGGGCAATGCCCACGCCTAATCCTAAAAATAACCCTATCAAAGAGACTATTATTTTGTTAGGTCTAACAGGTTGCGTAGGGAGCCTGGCATCCTCAATGATGGTGTACCGTGTCCCTTCACTCGAAGATTGAAGCCGTTGTGTGATTTTGGCTGTTTCCAGGCGTTGAAGTAAACTGTTATAAATGGATTCATTGACACCGGCGTCCCGGGCCACCACCGTATCAATTTTATCCATCAGCATGACCTTATATAAATCTTTATCGCCTCCAGCAGCATTTGGATTAACCCCCGGTGAATTCATGGTTTTGGGGCCAAGATTGGCCAAGGCTTGCTGAATTTGCGTGATCATAGGATTCGTTGCGTCCGCGGTAAGCTTGGCATCTTCTGAATATTCCAAATTTTGGGCTTTAAGCTCATCCATTTTTGCCTTGATCTGGGTCCTTAACTCCTTGACTTGGGGATGCTCTTCCGTGGAATCCACCAATAGGGTATTTAACTTATCTTTAAGATCGGCAATTTCAGCTGATTTGATTTTACCAAGGTAAACGTGCAATTGTTCTTCTATAAATTTAATGGCACTTGACGTCTCCTGAGTTTGTTCGAGTACATTACGCCCAATAAAAATGTCAGTGATATTCTTGACCACCGCTTGGGCATGATGAGGGTTTGTTGCAATATAGGAAATTTCTATAATGTTCCCATCAGGTGAAAAATTAATCTTATTTTGGAGTGTTTTGATGAATTGTTCCAATTCAACCTGAGAATGGATATTTTTGTCCAAGTGCAGGCGTTTAACTAATTCATTCAAGCTCTCCCAACCCAGCATAGTTTCTCTAATCGTTTGAATACGCTCCGCTGCCGAGGTAGAAACAGCAATATTCGTTAAAAGTGGATTATCATTCTTACCATCTTCAACCAAGATCTTAATCGAAGAAAGGTACTCTTTCGGTAAAATCATGGATGTGCAAATGCCTAAAACCAATCCAACAAATGGAGGAATGATGATAAACCATTTGCGTCTAAAAAAAACCTTCAAATATTCTATAATGCCATGGCCCACATCAACCATAATATTCATCCTTTAATAAGTTAATTGTCATTTAAAATGCTGCCTTGGCCGCTCCGCCTGTTCCTGCTACTTGTGCTACAGGAGTAGTGACAGGACTGATCACCCTCATGGCCTTAGTCAGGAAGGTCGCAGGAATATAGAGACAGTCACCTGGATGCATCACATAATTTTCGCGTAAATCTCCTCTATAAAGCAATGCTTCCACATTAACTTTTTTTCTAATAACCTTGCCGCTCGAGGATGGCGTAAATAAGGACGCGCTATCGGTTGCTGCTGATCCTATTAAAGGCAGGCCTGCAGACAATAAAGCATCCCGGACAGTGATGGTGTCCCCATGCATAGGGATCCTGCCAGGGGAACCTACTTCTCCTACCACGAACACAATTTTGCTGTTATACCCTGAGATTTTTAAACTAATATCCGGTTTGATGATATAAACGGATAATTTTTTAGATAATAAGCTGACAGCTTGTTCTTTATTAAGGCCTGCCAGTACGAGATCTCCCACAAATTCATACTGAATCTTGCCCTCTTGATTAATGATATACTCTCCACTGACTTCCGGATGCCGCAAAACAACAATTTCAATCACGTCATTAGGCCCTAAGGTATACAGGCTATTTTGATCAGCATAGGCCTTAGCCCCTGAAAAACTCTTATATTCCCCTGAACTCATTGTGGCTTTGATTTTATCTTCATCGATAGATCCTGTGGTGACATTTGTTTTTTGTTCAACAACACCTTGGACAGTATCTTGATGACCGGATAAAGTTGGCTTGTTTTGGCCAGAACTTTCAGCATTTAATTGATCTAAAGCTTCCTGCGCGTATGCTCCGGGCACAGATCCTATCAACGCCCCCAGGACAAATAACCGAATAGTTAAAAATCTTAGTGCATTCATATAACAATTCTCCTTTAAAATGTATTTATTCAACTTCTATTAAAATTTCATGCAATTGACGTATCTGCACTAGATCATTTTCATCATACACACGCCAGCTGCGCCAATCACGTTTGGGTTTTTTAATTTTTCCCATTTTTTCCCATCGCACAATAGTTTTGGTACTAATGCCCACAATTTGGGCAACCTCTGTGATGGTCATACGTTTTTTAGTTTCATCTGAAAACATAATGTTTATCCCCTATTGTCCATTACCAAACATATAGCAATTAGCATACCAAGGACAGTATTTAATCATCAACCGTGTGCTAACTATTGGTTTGATATAGGGTTAAAATATTTTCCCTAGATGATTGAGGTCATAGTGGAAATTTCCAACTGTATAAAAGAATAAACATTACTGTCCAGGTAATACCAGGACAATGCATGAAATTATAACATAACCTTTCATTTTATGATGCGAAAATTATTAGCATGGTTCATTTATATCATAATATACTGATATCAAATGACTTATGAATATTTGCTATCTTATATATATATGGTATAATTGGTATATGCGATTAAGTCCTATCAAAGTGCAAATTCAGAAGCCTGTTTTTACGGCAACTCTTGAAAGATCTATTGCCATCCTGCTTCTGCCCCACGCGGAACTGACAGGCAGTATTGAACAGGAATTGCAAAATAATCCTTTATTAGAAGCTGAATTTGAAACACCGGAAATAAACGCAGACCAAATGAATACTCTCATCAATCTGCCATCTTCCCCTGTTTCTAAAACTGAATGGGAAGAAGACAATGAATATGAACCCTCATCTATGACAAACATGATGACCCTGGAAGATCATTTATTTCAACAACTGTTTTGGGAAATTTCTGATCCTCTTAAAAGAAAAATAGGTAATTTTATTATTGGGAACCTGGACAAGGATGGTTTTTTAAATTTAAGCTGTGAAGAGATGGGGGATATTTTAAATATCACGGATATTCCCATGATCAAAGAAGTGCTCCATTCCATTCAAAATTTTGATCCATTAGGCATTGCCACTAAAAACCTTAAAGAGTGCCTGATCGTCCAACTTCGTAACAAGCCATCCCCTAGCCGTGATTTGGCCATTCGTATTGTAGAAGAATTCTTAGAATATCTGGGGGACAGGCGGTATAGCTCCTTGACTAAAAAACTCTCAGTTCCTCTTGAAGATATTAATGAAGCTGTCAGCTTAATCGCCTGCCTTGACCCTAAGCCAGCGCGTAATTACCGTCCTCATGATCCTTGCTTTTATGTTGAACCGGATCTGTACCTGCGAAAAAATGAGGCTGGTGAATACATGATTGAAACAAACAAGAGTGGATTACCCAGCCTTAAAATCAGCCAGACTTATCGAAATCTGCTTAAACAGCCTCATGTATCTAATGAAGACCGTGCCTTTATTAAGGAAAAAATCACCCATGCCGTCAATTTTATAAGAAGCCTTGCCCAGCGTGGGGAGACCCTGACAGCTATTGCCCGCTACATTTTAACCCGTCAAAAAGAGTTTTTTGAGGCGGAAGAATCCACCCTTGTGCCCATGACGCTCAAGGACGTGGCTGAACATTTAGAGAGATGTGAGTCAACCATTTCCAGGGCCATCAGCAATAAATACATCGACACGCCTCAGGGGATTTTTCCATTGAAATTCTTTTTTTCAAATAATATTTCGCAACAAAATCAGGGGAATGTTTCGGCTCATACTGTTAAACAAGAATTAGCCCAGCTCATTGAAGAAGAAAATAAAGAATCCCCCCTCTCTGACCAAGCCATTCAGAAGTATTTTAATGCCAAAGGAATGAACATCTCCCGCCGGACTATCACCAAATACCGGCAGGCCATGAACATCCCAGCTTCACATTTACGGAAATAAAAACTCAATGTGTCCCGGTTTTTATCAGCGGGTATAGTCGTCTTGAAGACGGACAATATCATCTTCTGCCAGGTACTCGCCGCAGGCTACTTCGATGAACACCAGGGGATGATCAAATGGATTCCCAATGCGGTGCACGGCGCCTAAAGGCACATCCACCACCGTGCCTGGGCCCACAGGGATTTCTTGGTTCTCCACAATGGCTAATCCCTGCCCATGGACAATGATCCATTTTTCAGAACGGTATTGATGTTTTTGCAGACTTAAACGCCCTTTAGGATGGACTTCAATGCGTTTTATCCATACACCATTCTCTTGATAGAGCTTTTGATATTTACCCCAGGGGCGTTTTGATTCTTCTAAAGGTTTCATTTTTGGCTCCTTACTTCCGGATAAGAAAAATGGCTATGTCAGAAAGAAGATTATGGGCAAAGGAGGTTTCTTTGTCCCCGGCAAGGGCGCATTCACGTTCAATGGTGATG
>Ga0207128_1079_pt1 | contig 19943 bp, 21 predicted proteins | sample Alteio_BWMinHeat_18_FD_153522 | JGI IMG/M metagenome (GOLD analysis project Ga0207128, IMG submission 153522) | Enriched cells from forest soil in Barre Woods Harvard Forest LTER site, Petersham, Massachusetts, United States -... | ecosystem: Environmental > Terrestrial > Soil > Temperate forest >... | reverse complement strand
AAAATTAATCAAAAATTTTATTTGCGGGAACTGCTGTTATGCAAGAAGTCTAATTGACAAAAGAACAATCGCGTATTAAAATATGTAATATTAAACAAGCAGATCCTAATGAAGACCAGAGTGATTACAGTGAGACTTAGTGATGAATTAAGTCGCGAGATCGAATTTCTAAAGTCCTCGCTCGATCTGGATAATACTACTTCTGTTGTTTCTCAAGCGATTCATTTCATGTACACAACAACCAAAAACGAACAGCCAACAAAATCTTCACTGCAATTATTTGAAGAAAGTGGTCTCCTGGGGTGCATAGAAGGTCCACAAGACCTCTCCACCAACTACAAATAGGGCATGGTGAGATCGTATCGACAGACAGGCGTGATTTTGGCGCATATCGGTGGAAGAACCACAAACCATTCTCTAATCTTTTCAGAATTTAGTTTTCAGGAGGCAGGCTCTCAGTGTTATTGGATTCCCAATTTTTATGATACTCGTTCTAGACGAATGAAATTCTCCGTACGTCGTCTGGTTTCGAAGTCTTTTTCTGCCTTTAGTATGGCGTCTTTACCTTTTAGTACCGCACCTTTTGGAAGAATAACTTCTTCAAGCTCAGGAAAATGATGTTTTCTTATTAATTCAGACTCGGCAAGCCCTGTGCACCGGGAAAGATTAATCATTCGTAAGCCTTTTGGCATTGAAAGGAACATTGAGTCATTTAAATTCAATCCAGAAAGGTCAAGAATCCTATGATTATCTGATAAATTTTGAAGAAAATATATTACATCGGAGTATTCTCTAACGAGAATTTGAAGCTCACTTGGTAAACATGATAACGCCTGAGAACATGTTTTTGCCATTTCCTGCCGTTCATTAAAAATAACATCGATAAATTTCATCGATCGTAAATTTTGAAAAATTAGGGTAGTTAATTTTACGTATGGGGCATCTCCTCCATCATACCATTTCTGCCAATCTTTGCTTATTTTTCCAATGAGTGTATCGTAAGCTGTTTCTACATTCTGAATCGGGATAATCATTAATGAACGGGTTTTTTGCACTCTTTGATCTACAAGTTGCGTACGGATAGTATGCATCGCTTGTACTCTATTGTTAAAATCCTCTAAGCAGTTTAAAGCTTCCTCTTCACTCGTTGGGTTGTAAGCTGGAAAAGAAGGTGTGTTGCTTGCTAATGGAAAAACATTCATTTTTTACTCCTTTAATTAATATTTTTGTATTTTAAATTATAAAATAAATTAGATTGTAGTCTAATTATAACAATATATACATTTAAATTCAAGTATTTTTTATATAATTATTTTAGAGAAACTTGTAAACTGAGTAGTCTCCGCAAGCCTTTTGTATGGCTTCTTCACCTGCCAGTTCCGTACCATCCGGAAGAGTCAGTTTTTCAAGCGGAGGATCAATGCCTCCTAATACTGCACACATTGTAAGCCCTGTACATTGGGAAAGATCGAGAATACGAAGGCCTTGCGGTAATGATTCGAGCATATCATCTGTTACATTCAATCCGGAAAGATCAAGAACACGATGATCGTTTGATAATGTTTTAAGAAAAAAACTCTTACTGGAATATTGCCTGACGAGCGTTTGAAGTACATTTGGTAAAAAAGATAGCGATTGCGAATAATTTCTTTCTATTTCCTCGATTTTAATCATCCGCTCATTGCCCTCTTTTATCCATTGTAACCTAAAGCCAATCAATTCTTTAAAAAAGTTAAATCGGGAGTCATTATGTAAATTCTTCCAATTTTTATTTACTTTTTCAATGAGCGCTGTGAAAGCCATCTCTAAATCCTGAAATGGGGTAATCGTTACTGAACAAACCTTTGTGCTTTTTTCTACATGAGCTACTAGTCTTTCATTATCCTTATGCCTCTCTCCTGCTCTATTAAACAAATCCTGTAAACTGCTTAAGGCATCCTGTTCACTAATGGGATTGTACGATGAAAAACTTGCATGGGAAAGGGGAAAGGAAACAACATTGTTATGTAAAGCATTCATCTTTTGCCTTTGATTACTGTTTTTGTGTCTTAGTATATACCAGCCGCAAAATTCTGCATCAACCTTCTTTCGATTCTTTGCTATAGTCCGCAAGCAAATTTTTAAAAAATTATTTTTAAATTTAAGTGATAAATGCTAGATTGAAGAACAGTGCCTGGGCACAACACAATTCACTTAAAAGTACAGATGAAAATAAAATTCTTAATCGGCCTTCTTGCAGTCATAGCCGGTGCGATTGGCATTACAGTCGTACTGATGAGTGAAAATGCACTCGTGGTTCAGCCAAAGGGAATGATCGCTCATTCCGAGCTGGAGCTGATCATCACAAATATCCTGCTCATGCTGGTCATCATTGTGCCAACATATTTCCTTTTATTTGCCGTTGTCTGGAAATATTGCATTAAAAACGACCAGGCAAACTATGATCCGGACCACCATTTTGGCATACCCGGAGAACTCCTGATGTGGGGGCTTCCATCGGTCGTCGTTGTCGTTATGGCCATCGTCACATGGGAAGCGACCCATCAATTAAACCCTTATAAACCGCTCGAAAGCAAAGTTCCTCCCCTTACGATACAAGTGGTTGCCATGGATTGGAAATGGCTGTTTATTTATCCGGAACAAGGAATCGCAACGCTAAACCATTTTACCATTCCCGAAGGGACACCCATTCATTTCAAGTTGACTGCGGATAACGCTCCGATGAACTCCTTTTGGATCCCCCAACTGAGCGGACAGATCTATTCGATGACAGGTATGACAACGCAGCTTAATGTAATGGCGCAAGGGCCTGGTATTTTTCAGGGAAGAGCTGTCGAAATCAATGGAGAAGGCTATGCGGATATGACATTTTTGGTCACATCGACACCAAAACAAGACTTCGAAAAATGGGTGGAAAAAGTTAAGGATTCGCCTCATCATTTAACAGAAAAAACCTACGATGAACTTCTCAAACCTTCGATCGACCGGTCAATGACTCTCTTTTCTCAAGTGAAAGAAGATCTTTTTCACGAAATCGTCCATAAATATATGTACCCAAGTAAACCGGTATTATGAGAGATTTTTTTTTCGGTAAACTAACCTCTGATGCCCTCCCTCACGTCTGGTATACAATAGGCGGCACAGTCTTTATGATATGCATGCTCATTGCGCTCGCGATCTATCTGACAAAAACAGAACGCTGGCATTGGTTATGGCATGAATGGCTGACCTCTACCGACCCCAAAAAAATTGGGACGATGTACATGATCTTTGCATCGGTCATGTTTTTCCGGGGAATGCTCGATGCCGGAATGGTATGGCTGCAACAGTCAATTGCCGCAGATTCATCCGGATATCTGACTTCGGATCACTTTCAACAAATTTTCACCTCCCATGGCGATATTATGGTCTTTTTTGTCACTATGGGTTTTTTCTTCGGGCTGATGAATTGGATCGTCCCATTGCAGATAGGAGCAAGGGACCTGGCATTTCCCTTTGTCAATTCCTTAGGTCTTTGGCTCACGATAGCCGGAGGGATATTGATCAATTTATTTTTTGTCGTCGGCGGAGATTTTGCCAATACCGGCTGGCTTGCCCTCGCACCTTTTTCCGAGCTTCAGTTTAATCCAAGTCCAGGGGTCGACTATTTGATTTGGAGCCTGCAGCTTTCAGGGCTTGGCAGTTTGCTTGCAGGGATCAATTTTTTGGTTACCATAATAAAAAAACGGGCTCCCGGACAGACGTTAATGAAAATGTCCCTGTTCACCTGGAACTCCTTATGCGCCATGGTCCTGATCATCTCGGCATTTCCCGTCCTGACAGCTGTCACCCTGCTTCTTTGGCTGGACCGTACCTTTGGAATGCATTTTTTCACGACCACAAATGGCGGCAATCAGATGATGTATTGGAACCTCATCTGGATGTGGGGTCACCCGGAAGTCTATATTTTAGTTATCCCGGCTTTTGGCATGTTCTCGGAAATAGTCTCGACATTTTCACAAAAAAAAATCTCGGGGTATGCATCGATGGTATGGGCTGCGATCCTGATCACTGCGCTTTCCTACCTGGTCTGGCTTCATCATTTCTTTGTCATGGGCGCCGGACCCGATGTCAATTCCTTTTTTGGGGTTGTCACCATGTTAATTGCTATCCCTTCCGGCGTTCAGGTCTTTAACTGGGTCCTTACCATGTACAGAGGAAAGGTCAGAATGGCTTCTCCCATGTACTGGTTTATCGGTTTTCTGACCTTGTTTATGATCGGGGGAATGTCGGGCATTTTTATGGCCTCCCCTCCTGCTGATTTCCAGGTACATAATAGCTTATTCTTAGTGGCCCATTTTCATACCATGATCGTGGGTGTTGCTCTTTTTGGGATTTTTGCAGGCGCTACATTCTGGTTCCCTAAAATTTTTGGTTTTACGCTCGATGAACAACTCGACAAACGTGCTTTTTGGTTTTGGTTTATCGGATATTTTATTGCTTTTATCCCTCTTTATCTTTTGGGATTCATGGGGGCTCCAAGGCGCATTGACCACTACGATTCGGCAACAGGCTGGCAGCCTCTATACATCACATGCCTGATTGGTTTTATTTGCATTCTCTGCGGAGTCTTTACCCAAGTCTATGCAGTGATAAAAAGTATAAGACAAAGAAAACAACATCGGGATTTCACGGGAGATCCCTGGAACGGCAGGACCCTTGAATGGGCAGCTCACTCACCCCCTCCTTTCTACAATTTTGCTGTTCTTCCTCCTATTACAAGCTCTGAACCCTTTTGGGACTTAAAAAAACAAGGGTGGAAGCCAAGCACAAACTACCACGACCTCGAATGTTTTAAAAACACAGGGATGGGTTTGTATATTTCGGTTTTTGCGTTTTTGGCCGGTTTTGCCATGGTCTGGCATATCATCTGGCTGGCCATTGCAGGGCTGATCGGGGCCATCGCCTGTATTGTTGCCCTCTCCTTCGATGATGAGTTGGAATATGAATTGCCGGCTGAAGAAGTTGCCAAAATTGAAAAAGCATATTATTCGAGGAATCGATGAAAACAATGGAAATGGCACACCCTTCAGATGCAATGGACATTACACACACCGCGGATACAAAAATATTTGGCTTTTGGGTCTATCTGATGACCGACCTTGTGATCTTTGCTTCCCTCTTTGCCTGCTATGTCGTTTTGCACAAAAACACCTTCGGGGGGCCAACCGCACGAGATCTGTTTCACTTGCCTTCTGTTCTTGCGGAAACCCTCATCCTGCTCACCAGCAGTTTTACCTGTTCTTTGGGCATGCTTGCGGTCCATCGTCATGTAAAGAACTGGTCTCTTGTCTGGTTCGCAATCACATTTCTTTTAGGTGTATCCTTTCTTTACATTGAAATACACGAATTCATCGATTTTGTGGAAAGAGATGCCAGTTGGCAAAGAAGTGCCTTTCTTTCCTCTTTTTTTACGCTGGTGGGGACCCATGGACTCCATATTTTCTTTGGGCTTCTTTGGATGGTGGTCATGATGCTCCGTATTCTTTTACGCCCATTGAACCATCACGCCATTTCCCGGATTTTTCGGATGAGTCTTTTTTGGCACTTTCTTGACTTTGTCTGGATTTTTATTTTTACCGTTGTTTACGGGATTGGGTATTTAACTTAGAAGGATGCAAGGTTATGATGAGCCATGAAACAGGTATACGGATAAGCGGATTTATCGGGTCGGTGATTTTGACTTTGATCGCTTATTTTATTATTTTATATCCCGATTCATTTACAGGCAGCACGTTGCCGGCCCCAAACCTGATCTTTTTCCTGGCTCTTGTACAGTCTGTGATCCAATTGGTCTGTTTTATCGATGTATGGCAAACTAAAGATTTTTACTGGAATTTAAGCGTTTTTATTTCCACTGCTTCGATTATTTTTATCATCATCTTTTTTTCCATCTGGATCATCAATCATTTGAACTACAATATGCATTAATATTTAAAAGGACCTCATGAAGTCGGTTTATACTTTCATCACATGTATCGCAGTCCTTATCTCAAGCTTGCCTATCCTTGCAGAGTCAAAGAAAAATTCCGATTCGGGTTTTTCAAATGCGGTTATTTTGGTTATTCGGCATGCCGAAAAACCGGACAATGGCATAGGACTGTCTCCTGCCGGCTACAAACGGGCAGAGGAATATGTCAGTTATTTCGAAAACTATATGGTGAATGACAAACCGGTTCATATAGATGCCCTCTATGCCGCCAAAGACAGTAAAAGCAGCATTCGGCCCCGTTTGACAATCACCCCATTAAGCCAGGCGCTTAATTTGCCGGTCAATATGCCCTATGATGAAGATGAATCCCAGAAGCTTGCAAAACTATTGCAATCCAATAGTGCGGATAAAACCATCTTAATCTGTTGGCATCATGGCCAAATCCCGGACCTTCTTAAAGCCCTTGGGGCTGACCCTAAGCAACTGCTGCCGGAAGGGCAATGGCCCGGGAAAGAATTCGGCTGGGTTATACAGCTTTGCTACGATAAACATGGGCAGCTGGAGCCTGACTGTACAAAGCGTATCGATGAAAATTTATAAAATAGGGGATGTTTATGCCAAAAAAAAATACTTATGCAAATAGTAAAGCAGATTTATTCACGTGGGTTTGTGTACTTTTTCTCCTTTTCTCTGCTGCACCGATCCATGCAGAAGAAGAGACAGGCCCTGTTTGCAAAAAGTGCGAGATGATCCGGGAATATAATAAACAGCATCCTAATAATTATGAGTACTATGAAGATTATCTAAAAGAGATTAATGACTCTTCAGACAAGGGAAAAGTGGAAAAGGCTGAGGAAAAATCTGATAGTGAGAAATAAGTCTTTTTTTAAGGCGAGATAGACTACGTGGACAATTCCAGCTTAGCTATTTCGTCCATGGCGTCCATAAGAGACAATAATCTTGAATCAGCTTCTTATTATTCATTGGAATTTCGGGATATTCAGGGATTTCTTGCTTTACGTGGGTTTAGATTCTATTCCACTTGAAGCTTCGACAGGAGCCTCCAAAAGAGAGAGGATCTCTTCATATGATCTTTTACCTGTTTCTACTGCGATGCTACGCTTCCCTTGCCCCTTTATAAATTCCATCCGACCCAAGAAATATTTGTGCTCTTCATGAGCACAGAAAAGGGCATTTTCTCCAGATTTATTCTGTATTGTGCGATCGGCCCCAGCTTTAAGAAGATACCGGACAAGTTCAGTATTACGGGACATGACAGCACGAATTAACGGAGTATTACCTTGTATAGGGTCCTGAAAATTCACATTAGCATCCCTATTTTCTAGTAAGTCTTTGCATAAAGGAAAATCTCCTACCTTTATAGCCAACCAAAGGGCAGCCCCTGGATCTTTGATAGAAGGCAACACTTTTTTAATTTTATCCAAATCAGCTTCATTACCGGTCAAATACACGTGAATAAAGAGCGAAACAGAGGAATCTTGAGGTTTAGCACCTATTCCACTATAAGCTTCGACAGCCTTCAAAAAAGAAATGACCTTTTCACAATTTTTTTTCTCATTTTCTAATACGGAGCTATGAGATCCCTCATTCCTTATCTGTTCTAATCGTCTAATGAGAGAATTATATCGTTTGTCTGCAGTGTCGCGGGCGTCATTTCCTGAATCGTCTCGGATCTTGCTTTGAGCTCCGGCTTCGAGAAGATAGCGGACAAGTTCTGTATTACAATTGTAGATAGCATTGATTAATGGAGTTTCTCCCTTTAAAGGATCCCGAAAATTAACATTGGCTCCTTTCTTAATAAGCTCTTTACATAATGAAATGTTGCCAATCTTTGAGCTAAACCATAAAGCATGGTCCTGATTTTTTACTGATGGCAGGGCTTTTTCGATCTCTTCACAAGTGAGCGAAAAGAGATGTTTATCGGAGATATCTTCAGGAATTGCCGGCTTTATGTCAGAAGGAATTGCCGGCTTTGTGTCAGAAAGAATTGCCGGCTTTATGTCGGGTTCAGAGCCTTCTGATTTCAAAGGAACGGATGTTGCTAATATGCCATTTAGACTGGTTAAAAGCTTATCGCGTTCTTTTCTGGAGAAGTAATGTTTGATCTTTGCAATCAGCATGACAAAGAAATTACCTTTCGCATCCTCTTTTTTATATCCCTTATCAGTCAGTGCAGTAAAAACTTTCGCCCATTCTCCTAATTCCTTCTTATCCTGCTCGGGTTTTAAAGCTTCTTTAGTGACGGCCTGGATGACCTCATTTAAGCTAAAGACCTTACGGCCTGCTTTGAATTTCCTGCCATGGAGAAAAGAAAAAGAAACTTCTGCTTGCTCCAATTCGTTGGGATTTAAATTCACTTGTTGATTTTTGATGAGCAGACGCACGAAAAATTTCTCTTTAAGGATTTTTAGGATACTCTGGGATTAATTTCCTGAGTCTTGCATACTGGATATCTCCAATTTCATTTTTCACCATTGGAGCATAGTTGGTGATCAATGCTTTCAAAATTTTATAAGCCTCACTTTCCTTACTTCCCCCTTGTGATATACCGAGGTCATCGACAAGACTGGATAGGTATTGACCTGTTGTCATGCTTCCACTTGGCGGGTAATGAGTTTTATTGTCAGTTATTTTTACTGAAGCTCTACCTTTATGTGGTGTCGAACAAGGAAGCCAGCTGCCTTCCGGCTCGATCTCCTTTTGTTTGTTTAGAATCATACCCTCCAAAGGAGAGATGGCTACATATTCCTTCAGACCTTTCTTCAGACCCGTGATTTCCCCGTAATAAAAGCCGGGACCAAAACGAAACCCGTGATAATGTAACTTCATTTCCACTTGAGGAAGATTCTGACGTGATGAAGCCTTGAATTTAGTAGCTGCCTGTTCATATTCTGCGCGATTGAACTCGTGAAAATCTGCATTCTTTACCCATCTCATGAATTCCTCTTCTGCATCTTCTGCATCCTTTAACCTTTCATCGAAAGGTTTGAAAAGATTTTGATCAGAATTACTGCCAAGTTTTGTTGGCTTTACGTCGGACTTTGTGCTCGCGAATTCGTCTGGAGTTTGGCTTAATTCTTTCCCTTTGGAGGCTTCGACAACCTCCAAAAGAGAGATGATCTCTTTAATTTTCTTTAGTTGAGAAGGTGCAAGGAAGTCACGTTGACCGATGGATTCCATGACTTTCAAGTGTGTCGTTAAATGATCACCTTCCTTTTTAGCAATGGTTAAAGCATTTTCTCCAAGCACGTTTTTTTTTTGACGATTAGCGCCCGCCAGAAGAAGAATACGGACAAGTTCAACATTGTAGGTTTTGATGGCCTGGATTAACGTAGTTTCTTCATGTAAAGGATCTTGAAAATCAAGCGGAGCGCCTTTGCTTATTAAATCCCGACAAAGAGAAGTGTTCGTTATTTTTGCGGCAAGCCATAAAGCAACATCACGACGTTCAACTGAAGGCAAAGCTTTCTCGATTTCTTCCTGACCTGCGCTAAATATCTTCAGATCAATAGAATCTAATGCAGCATCTGTAGCAGTACCCGAACCTAAGGAGGTAGAGTCCTCTGCATTGGCTGTATTTTGATTGTAACGGGAAGGGTCTGCCTGAACCAAAGTAGGCCCTACAGGCTGTCCATCAGAGACAGTTTTCTTAATGCTATCTATTCGATCTGAAGATGAGATGCCCTCTTCCTTTTTTGGCTCATCGGGTTTTCCCAGACTGCCATTAAGGTTTGTTAAGAGTTTGTTGCGTTCGGATTTAGAGAAGTAATGCTTGATCTTAGCGAGGAGCATGACAAGGAAATTCCCTTTGGCTTCAGATTTTTTGTATCCTTTATCAGTCAGTTCGGTAAATACCTTGGCCCATTCTCGTAATTCTTTTTTGTCCTGTTCTGGTTTTAAGGCTTCTTTAGTGACGGCTTGGATAACTTCATTTAAGCTTAAAGGCTTGCCGCCAACTTTAAATTTCCTGCCATGAAGAAAAGAAAAAGAAACTTCAGCCCGTTCCAATTCACCGGGATTTAAATTTACTGTTTGATTTTTGATGAGTAATCGCATAAAAACCTTTTTAATTTTATAATATTTATAATAGTACAATAACTAAATTCTATATTCCTGTCAAACGTTTAGTATAAACTTTAAAGTTTAGTTTTTTTATTTGTTTGATTAAAATCATGTGATGGACAGGACTAGAAAAAAACAGGATCGATAAGCAGGATTTTCAAAAGGTATTGTATTTTCCTTGTGAGTTCTATGATCAGCTATTAGCAGGATGGAAATCGAGCTCCAAACCACATGCTTTAATAGCATTAACAAGAGTATAGAACTTGGGCTTTACCTTTTCAGATAAGCTTCTATAAAAACTTTCCCGGCTTACTTCCATTTTTGACGATATTTCAGCCATTCCGCCATGAGCTTCAACAACATAGCGGACAGCTAGTTGAAAGACACCAACGTCATTTGTTTCAAAACTTTCTTCTAAACATGCTTTTAAATAGGCAGAGGCATATTTCGGGTCCCTTAATCTTTTGATTAAGTCCTCTTTATGATTCCTAAGTCTTCTCATGTTTTTCCTTCCTCTGCAAAGAATATTCATGCCAATATTCCTTTGCCTTGTCTATTTCAATAGTAGCCCACGGGCTACTATTATGTCAACATATGCCCATGCATTTCCCAGGTGACTGGACATTAAAACAATTTATTTAACCACAGAGAACGCAGAGGTCGCAGAGGTTTTCTTTTTTGCCGATGACAAAATAGAAATAGCCTGTTTTTTTTCGCATCCACGAAAAAAAAATGTGTATAATCCCCCTCTGTGTTCTCTGTGCCCTCTGTGGTTAAAATATTTGTTTTAATGTCCGGTCGCCTGCATGCATTTCCATTTGTTTATTTCTCTAGAAGACTCTCTGCTGTTTGGTGCAACTAGAAGCCGGACAGGCTTTGGGACGCGATAGCCCTAGCTACCATCTTAAGCAGGGCGGGGACGCCCTGGCTACCATCTTAGGCAGTGCTATCGCGCACTGGTGCACTGGCTACAATTTTACAAGAAATCCCGTTCATTAGCGGCATTCCAAGATTTTGGGCTTTAAGAGAAGGAAATCCCAAAGGAATGACGAGCGTTTGCGCGGCCACTCTTTCATCCAGACAAACCTTTCCCTGAATGGTCGAGCCGTTAGCTGTGACTGTAACCGCCTGGCCATTTTGGAGGCCCCGTTTAATCCCTTCCAGAGGATGTAAACGAAACATGGGCTCTTTCGCTAATTTGATTAGATGGGGGTTATGCCGCATTCTGACCCCTTCATCAAATAAACTTCTGCTAAACATTGCTGTCAGAGGCAAAGACTCCTGTACCTTTACCTCATCTGCCTTTAAAGTAAAACCACTCCAGTCGACAGGCGGGCAATGACCGCTTTGCAACATCCCCTGAAGCTTCTTATCCAAGGCCAGGTCGATATTCAACCGCTTTGCAATCAGGGTGAAAATATCGGCATCGCTTAAAAGACCTTTCGGCAGTTCTTTACCCGGCCGGATCGTTTCTGTCTTACCGGCAATATTAATAAAACTCCCCTGCTTTTCGACAAAACAAAGGGTGGGTAAAACCACATCTGCGCACATGGCCGTTTCTGTAAGAAAAATGTCCTGAACGACCAGACACTTGACGTTTTTTCGTGCAGAGAGCCATAAACTTTCCGAAAATTTTTCCGCCGGATTACACCCGGCAACATGGATATAATCCCATGTGCCGTTAGCTGCTTCTTCCATCACTTGTAATGCGCTGAGTCCGCCGGCGCTTCCGCCAAAGGGATGCATGCCGGCAACCCTTGCCCCCATACTATTGCCGCGCCCTTCCAAAATATTTAGCGAAAGCTGCGGGGTTTTTAACCTTAGTTCAAGGAGGGAGGCTAACAGCTGTTTTCGATGGGAAGTATTCAGATATTGACTGCCTACAAATAGCGCTCCCTTCCCTTTTTGGGCAAGCTCTGAGATTTGGGGCAGGTATTGCTTTAATATCTCCCTTTCTTTTCCTGGCTGGTGGAGAGTGGTCTTTGTCAAATGTTTGGCAATTTCGGGCTCATAGTGCCCAAAAAACAATACTTTTGCCCCGGAGTTAATTGCTTGTCGCAGTCGAAGCCATATTACGGGGAACTCTTCGGTCAAATCAAGCCCTAAAAGGACAGCAAAGGAAAGGTGCTCACACTCCCCGATCGATATTTCCATGCCGGGAGGTAAGCCCTCTTCTTCTTCACTTAAGGCAAGGCTTCCGATCCGGTGATCGACATGGTTGACATAAGCCCCCTCGCGCATCAGTTTTTGGAACAGATAATTTTCTTCTACAGTCAAAGGATTGCCGCCAAAACCGGCAAGTTTGCCGTGAGGCCTTGCTTTAATAATATTGTCCGCAATTCTTCCGATCGCTTCTTCCCACGAAGCCGGTCTCAAATGGCCAAAGTCGCGGACCAAAGGAGTTGTCAGGCGGTCGGGATGATCGATAAATTCGTACCCAAACCACCCCTTGTCACAAAGCCACATATCGTTGACGCTCGAGTTTTCACAAGACCTTGTCCTCATGATCTCCCCATCGCGCGAATCGAGCATTTCGCTGCAGCCTACAGGACAAAGAGTGCATGTAGTTTTTGTCGAAGTATTATCCCAAGGCCTCGCGCGAAAACGGTATACCTGGCTCGTCAGAGCGCCGACCGGACAAATTTCAATGGTATTTCCGATAAATTTTGATTCGACTGGCTGGTTGTCCGGTGTGCCCACTTCCGTTTTGTATCCCCTTTCCTTGAATTCGAGTGCAGAATCGCCGGCTAAAAGATCGCTAAAACGGGTGCATCTGGCACAAACAATACAACGCTCCCGGTCGAGCATTAAAACAGCCCCGAGAGAGACCGGTTTTTTAAAATGCCGTTTCTCTTCAACAAACCGGCTTGTACCAGGCCCATATTTCATCGTCTGATCCTGAAGCGGACACTCCCCTCCCCGGTCGCATATAGGGCAGTCTAAAGGGTGGTTGATGAGCAACAGTTCCAAAACTTTTTCACGCCCTTCCACTGCTGCCTGCGTGTTTGTTTTCACGCGCATCCCTTCAGCCGCCTCCAAAGTGCACGATGTCTGCAATTTTGCCATATTTTCCACTTCGATGAGGCAAACGCGGCAAGCGCCAAATGGCGGCATCCGGTCCTGGTAGCAGAAAATGGGCAGGTCGATCCCATGCTGTTTTGCCGCATGATAGACTGTCGTTCCCTTCGGCACCGATAGGCTTCTGTCATCTATAGTAAAATGAATCATGTTGTTACTTGAGGGTTAGACCGGTTTGGATTTTTATTTATATACTTTTCAAATTCACTCTTAAATTCCCGGATCGCACTTAAAATAGGGGGGGCAGCTCCGGCAGCAAGAGGACAAAATGAATTGGCCCCCATAAAATGGCAAATATCATCGATCACAGCAAAGTCGGCATCTGTACCTTTCCCGTCTAAAATGCGGCTTAATATCTGGACCGTCCAACGCGTTCCTTCGCGGCAGGGGGTGCATTTGCCGCACGATTCGTTTTGATAAAATTGCATTAAGCGGTGGGCGACTTTCACCATATCGGTCGAATCGTCCATGACGATAATGGAAGCTGTCCCAAGCGCCGACTTTTTTTCTTCCAGAGTTTCGAAATCCATGGCAATGTCGAGATGCTCTGCCGTCAATAAATTGCAAGACGATCCCCCGGGGTAGCAAGCTTTGAAGGAACGGCCCGGAAACATTCCTCCGGCAGCCTCCACCACAGCCCGCAAAGAGACACCCAAAGGAAATTCATAACACCCGGGCTTCTGTACATGGCCGCTTATCTGAAAAATCTTTGTTCCTGAGCTTTTCTGGGTACCCATTTTTTTAAACCATTCGCTTCCCTCTTTGACAATATGGACTACATTGCAGAGCGTTTCGACGTTGTTGATAATCGTCGGTTTGCCATAAAGGCCTGAAACTGCGGGAAAAGGAGGTTTCAGCCGGGGAGTTGCCCGGTATCCTTCTAAAGAGTTAAGTTGCGCTGTCTCTTCCCCGGCGATATAGGCTCCCGCTCCCGGATGAACAACAATTTCCAATGAATACCCGGTACCTAAAATATTTTGCCCCAGATATCCCTTTTTTTTTGCTTCCCGGCAAGCTCTTGTCAATTTTCTGATCCCTTCATAAAATTCGCCGCGGCAGTAAATAAATGAATGATTGGCGCCGATAGCATAGGATGACAGAATGACTCCTTCTATTAACTGATGGGGGTCATGCTCAATTAAATAACGGTCTTTAAAAGTACCCGGCTCGCTTTCATCGGCATTGCAGACCAGGTAGGGAGGCCCGCCGTTTTTTGGAATGAACCCCCACTTTGTGCCGGTAGAAAATCCAGCTCCCCCTCTTCCGCGAAGCCCCGATTGCTTGACGATAGACACAAGATCACTTGGGGTGGCTTTTCCAATCGTTTTTTTCAGCGTCTGATAGCCCCCATTGGATTCATATGTCTCGATGCGGTCCTGATTGGGGACATCGGCATAAGCTGTTAACACGCGCGTTTCATTCATCAGTGCGCCCCTCATGATCATATACAGGGCAAGGGTGGCCATGTGATTTTTTAGCCTCATTTAAAATCGAGTCGAGGTCCTTTTCCTTGACATTGCCTACCACCTGATCATCGACGAGCATCATAGGGGCCAGATCACAAGCTGCCAGACATTCGGAAGCAATCACGGTAAACTCATTGTCCGGCGATGTGCCGCCTGGAACCACCCCCAGTTTTTTGCAAAGGCAGGAGAGCAATTCGTCAGAACCGCGAAGCATGCAGGAAAGGTTCTTGCATACATGGATCACATGCTTTCCCACAGGCCTTTCAAAAAACATATCATAAAAAGTCACAACGGCATTGACCTCGTTGACATCGATTCCGAACAGCTCGCTCACTTCTTCCTGCACTTCCCGGGGAAGAAAACCATGATCGCTTTGAGCCAAATGAAGGGCTGGGATAAGTGCAGATCGTTTTTCCGGATAGTTTTTTTGCAAATCTACTATCGACTGTCTGGTTTTTTTCGTAAGCATTAGCGGTCAACATCTCCTAATATGGGGTCCATGCTAGCAATAACCACGATAACATCGGATATCAGAAGCCCGGGAAGAATTTTCTTTAATATCTGCATATGGGGAAAAGATGGCGAGCGGACCCGCAAACGGTACGGCTTGTTCCCATTTCTGCTGACAAGATACATCCCCAGCTCCCCTCTTGCCGATTCCACACATCGATAGATTTCACCAGATGGTGGAGAAAAACCTTCGCTCACCAATTTAAACTGGTGAATGACAGCCTCCATGCTTTTCACAAGTTCTGAACGTGGCGGCAGAGCTACTTTTCGGTTGTTTGTGATCACGGGCCCGGGGAGCAAACGTTTGATCGCCTGTTCGATGATAGACAAGCTGATCATCATTTCATCCATTCTGACCCGGTAACGCGCATAACTATCGCCCTGGGGGTAAACGGGAATATCAAACTGATAATTTTCATAGCCCAGATAGGGATAGACCTTTCTGATATCGAAAGCCACCCCGGCGCCCCGTAAAACGGGCCCGGTACACATATATTGCTTACAAAGCCCGGAATCGATAATGCCAATTCCCTGTAACCTGGTGCACCACACATAGTTGTCTTTTAACAGATTTTCCAGATCCTTCCACGTGGGGGGAAATGATTGAATAAATTGGCGAAGAGCGGTAATGAATTCGGGATTTAAATCTTTGGCAAGCCCTCCGATACGCCAAAATGAGGGAAACATCCTCGCTCCCGACAATCCTTCAAATAAGTCGAGGATCTTTTCCCTTTCGGTCAAACAATACATGTAGATCGAAGACATATTCAATTCAAGGGCGCTTGTCCCAATCCAAAGCAGATGGCTGCCGATACGTGCCAGTTCCAGCAGCATGATCCGGATCGTTTGAGCCCGTTCCGGGACCTCAATATCCATCAAGGTCTCGACGCAAGAGGCAAAAACCTGCTCCTCAGCCGGCCCTGAAAGATAGTCGAGGCGGTCGACCAAAGTAAATACCTGAGCGTACGTCCTCGTTTCACACTCCTTTTCCACACCCGTATGCAAATATCCGATGACAGGTTCGGCGGAAACAATCTTTTCCCCATCGAGAAGAAGCTTGATCCGTAAAACCCCATGCGTCGATGGATGCTGAGGGCCCATATTGAGTTCCATCAAGTCATCGATTTGGGTTGCACCATACATTTCTTGGTTCATATTTCTTGTGTTCATTTTAAATGATTTGCGAGGGTACTTTTGGTTCAACGCCAAATTTAAATTCCACAGGCTCTTCGGTAAGGGCATAGTCTTTTCTCAAGGGGTACCCTACCCAGTCGTCCGGCATTAAAATGCGCTTTAAATCGGGATGGCCATCAAAAACAACCCCAAATAGATCGTAGATCTCCCGTTCATACCAATCGGCCCCGGGCCACAATTTTGTTACAGAGGGAACAGCCCCGTCTCTGTCAATGGGTATTTTAACGCGCAAACGATGATATGTTACCGGATTGTGCAGCCAATAGACGATCTCCATTTTTCTTGCAGGTTCCAGATAATCGATGCAAGTCAGGTCCATTAATACTTCATAACCTGCATATTTTGGATCTTTTGCATATTCTAAAATGGCGATCAATTGCGCAACCCCAACTTCAAAGGTCGTTTCGCCAAAATTTTGCCATTCTTTGAGAATAGTGCTTCCAAACGAAGCGCGCATTTCCTGCAGCTTTGTTTCTTGCAGGTTCATGACAACACCCGAAGTTTGGGATGAGCTTCGTTCGGAAGGGTTTTATTTTTAATTTTATCCTGCAACATGAGCAACCCATGAAGAAGGGCTTCCGGACGAGGCGGACATCCTGCAACATACACATCGACAGGCACAATTCTATCAACACCCTGTATGATGGCGTAATTATTATATATTCCGCCGCAAGAGGCGCAATCGCCCATGGCAATCACCCATTTAGGCTCAAGCATTTGATCATAGACCGTTCGAAGGACAGGAGCCATCTTTTGGCTCACTCTTCCGGAAACAATCATCACGTCGCTCTGCCTCGGAGAAGCCCGGAACACTTCCATGCCAAAACGGGCCATATCATAGCGGCTTGCGGCTGTGGACATCATTTCGATGGCGCAGCAGGCAAGGCCAAATTGTGCCGGCCACAGAGAATTGCTTGTTGCCCAGTTCATTAAATGTTGTAAGGGTGCGGTAAAAAAAGGGGTGCGCTTGGGTTGCTTCATTCCCATTGCAAACCCCCTTTGCGCCACACATAAATAAAACCGATGAAGAGAGCGATCAGGAATGAGAGCATCTCATAAAAGGCAAACGGGCCAATCTGTTTTGCAACAACCGCCCAAGGATACATAAAGACGACCTCGATATCAAAAACAAGGAAAATGAGACCTACCAGGTAATGTTTTAAAAGAAAACGTTCGTTAAAGAGATGTGTTTGTGTCTGAATTCCCGATTCATAGGGCATGAATTTAACCGGACTATCTTTCTTTGAAGAAAACAGATGCGACAATCCAAGCACGACAAAAGTCACAAATAAAATGAATCCAAAGTAGACGTACACAGGAAAATAATCGCTCATGAATCCCTTGCTCCCGAATATAGGCTACTTCAAGTTTTAAGACAGTCTCTTAGATGTTGTCAATATTTTTTAAAAGTTATACATTAAATTTTTAGTCATACACAAGGGGGCTTAAGATGTACTCCATGAAATCGTGTTTACTTACCTTCTCTATTATTTTTTCCTGTGGAATATCTGAAGGCTATTCTATCGGGGGTTCTTCCGGCAGCATTCCTTCCCCTGAAGCAAACTTTCATTATGGGACAGCAGGGTTTCAGGAAGCCCCTACAACCTGGTATACAATCAGTACAAATTCGTACCCCAATACCGTTTTACTGTCCAAATTCCGCAACACTGGGACAACTTATGGTAAGATTTCTCTCACACCGACAGGCTTGACTGTTGAGGAGCCGGGAAATTATTGCATTACTTTTCAGGCTGCTTTGTTAAATCCGGGAAAAGATACGATTTTGGTCCCTGTTGTCCTTGCACTCGATGACTGGTTCGATTCCAATGACCCGCAAGTTTGCGATATTGCCACAATGGCGCCAAATGTTATCGGGGACGTGCATGCAACAAAAACAGTGAAGAATATTATGCCGGGCACAACCATTTCGCTTGTGATGGCAAATGCCGGAGCTCCCCTGCCCCAAGAGGTGACAGTCGCGAGCTGGTCTATCTCTCTTTTAAAGCTTCCTTAAAGACTGTTCAGAATGCCTCTAGCTTAGCCACTCCACCAAATCCGCATCGTCCGACGAATGTGATGTAAATTTCCGTCCCGTCCACAGAGGTTGCAATGCCATTTATTTTAACACAATTCTTGCCTTCAATTTGCACTTTTAGAATGGCAATGACATTCCCCTCCTGATCCATCCGGACAATGGTGTTATTCCCCCGGTTGGCAACATATATATCTGAACCATTATCTAAAGTCGTATTACTCGCCCAACGGGGATCATCCGTATTTCTCCTGACTGGAGCCATATCAATTGGAGTGTCCAGCGCAGATGAATGCAGCCTGCGAATTGATTCCATTTTGAAAACAGTGTGATATCCATCAGGGATGGTAGTGTATGCGGAGAGATCAACCACGGCAATTGTATTGGTAAAAGGCTCGCTGATGAATAATTGTCGCAATACCCCTTCAGGTAAATTATATGGATTCATCAATACGCCTAAGCGAGGGGAAAGGCTTTTATTGTGTTTCCATTTCTTTCCGGTCAAGGGAGCAATTGTATAATCCGGGGCAACTCCATCAACTCCGAATGCCGTTTGCGCCTGGATAATGCCGCCATCTGCTTTAACGATGGCAAATGTCGCTTTACATGTCAGATCCGGCCCGGGTCCTAAGAATGCTAACCCGACGGCTCCGGTAGAAAGAGAGCCAGGGATAATTTGTTGCTGGTGTCCAGGGTGAACCTCCGGCTGAGTTGAAGTTGTCACATTATTGCGATTTGTCAATAAGCCGAAGTATACCCCGCCAATCAAAGCATTTGGGGCACCTTTAAGAGGTAGTCCATTGGGATCTAAGATAGAACTGGTCCCTGCACCTTTTGAGTCAAACGGGGAGCTGGCCGGCCATATGCGGCCAAAAGCGTTATTGTTGGATAAACCAAGCGGATTTCCCACCCCTGTAAAATTCGCGGTATTAGCCATTGGATTGTTTATGCTGTTCAAATACGATGGACTGTTAGCTGTGAACATTTGCACATCTCCTCCAAGTGCTGAAGCTTGTGTTCCACACTTTGCAAAATGGGGAGGAACTTTAAGAACACGCTCAGCGTTCGGATTAATGGAGAGAATGGACCCTTCCATACCATTATCAGGGGCTAGCGGAGATCCAAAATTTGATTGATTGCACACGAGAATTCTGCTTGGATCCAAGATAGCACCCGGCAAAACATATGCAGGAAAAAAGATCGGAATAGGTCCTTCGACGCATGCTTCCGGATGGATAATAAAGATCCCGACTTGTGAAATCGCAGATGGATAGGGAATATTACCGGCGATCACTTTTGCCTTGACAGAGAGGACAGATGGTAAGGATTCGTTTGTTTCCTGGGGGCATTCATTAGCAAAGAGAATAAAATGAGTTCCCACTGCTATGCAAAGACAGCATAGTAAAGATTTCAGTTTCATAGAAAAAACCTTTTTTAGTTATTGAAATTATAGATATGATATTTCAACATATTTCATCAAGGCTTATATCTATTCAACTGTCTATGAAATCATTTTTTAAGTAATACACACAATTCTACCAGCCATCTATCTCAATACCCGTTTATGATTCTATGAACGCCATCGACCAATTTCTCTTCATGAAAGTTT
>Ga0207128_1078_pt1 | contig 19988 bp, 19 predicted proteins | sample Alteio_BWMinHeat_18_FD_153522 | JGI IMG/M metagenome (GOLD analysis project Ga0207128, IMG submission 153522) | Enriched cells from forest soil in Barre Woods Harvard Forest LTER site, Petersham, Massachusetts, United States -... | ecosystem: Environmental > Terrestrial > Soil > Temperate forest >... | reverse complement strand
CCTTTCAAGTAGCGGCCCAGTTGGGTAAGCGAACAGGGAGGCTTTATCGTTATATCGTTATATCGTTAGAATCGTTGACTATGCCTGTGAAGCCAATTATTGAACCTATTTTTATCTTTGCGCCTTTGCGTCTTTGCGCCTTTGCGTTGAATATTTTCGCCAACCCTGAATAATCTAAGACTTTTGCAATTGTCTCATGCCGTCCGTTGTCCATGGAACAAATGGGGCAAGGGCATGTCTTATTGAATTACCTGTGGCGCACTTCGATGACGCATTTTTTTAAAGAGAGCTCGTCGATCAACTCCGAAAGCTTTTCCCGATTTTCTTTATCGAGGTTGGCGTCCCATTCATCCAATAATAAGACATCGACATCGACGCAATCTAAGATCTCGATCAGACGGTTTTTAAGAGATTCTCCCGTCGAATGTTTATTTGTTTCAGAATGGAAGCTTAAATGGTTGTGGGTGGGTAAGAAAAATGCCCTGTTGGTCAACGCTTTTTTGATCAGGATCAGCATTGTCGATTTCCCCGATCCATTTTCCCCGCGGATCGTTAACCTGCCGCAATTGGAGGCTCGCGATAGAAGTTCGGTATAGGACATGATCGTCTGCGGGCTTTCAGCAGGGATAATTTCTGACGGATTATCTGCCGTACACGAAAAGGAAAGGCGGCCCCATTTTATCTTGCGCTCAAGCGGAGTATTAAAGTCCTTCGTTTCTTGTATCGATTTGTAGATGGTATTTAATTTACTGCGGTGCATTGACCATCGGAAGACTAACGAAAGGGTTTGATGCGTATAGGAGAGGATCATGAAAAGCAAGGGAAGGATGACGACAAACTCTGAAAGCTCGACTGCGCTACCCTGGTGCTTAGTCATATAGTAAACAACGACCAGTATCGACGGAATAGCTGTCACTAAAGTGACAAAGATCGCAAGGAATTGGTCGAACCTCTCAAGGGCAACATTTCGTTGCAGGCATCGGTTGAGGCGCTGGGTCGTCTTTTCATTCCAAAGATTGAAATTATATTCATTGCCGAGCAAGACATTGTCCCAAGCCATCAGCAGAGATTGACACAAATCAATCCTCGCAGTGATCGCTTTTTGCGTCAGCTGCCTTTGGGCGCGTCTTTTTAGCTTCATCACGACGACGACGCAGGTGACGCTCAAAGCATAAGCCAGGGCAAACAATGGCTCTACGATCGCAGAAAGGGCCATTAAGTTGAATGTCACGCTTAAGACATAGGTCCAAAGTTCCCATAAGTAATCAATGAACAGATGGATCGTGTTGGGTCCTTCTGAGGTGAGTATCGATATCTTATGCTCCTTGATCCCTTTATTGTTCCATTCCGAAATGTTATCTTTATTCGATTTGATAAAGGCATTCGTAAAGGAACGCTGGGCCTCCTGCTTCCAGGAAATTTTAAAAATGTACGCAATGCAAAGCGGAATATACGGGAAAGCCAAAGAGGCAAGGTAGATAACAATATAGATTAAAAAAGACTCTCCCTTGGTGATTGCAGCGATTAATCCGACAAGCCAATAGGTCGAAGAGGCTTCCATAAGTTGTTGAAAGGTCAAAATACTTAGGCAGCCGATTGCCCACCGGTTTTTGAACAGCTCAAGGACTTCTTTGTGTATTTTAAAAATCATGATGAAGAAAGTTTATCTTTTATGGAGTCATTGTATCATGGGGCTATTGTATTGTAAACATTTCAATCAATAATATTGGTTGTTTGTGTACATTGACATAAATAACTTGAAATGCTATAGATGGGGAAATACGTTGTCAAATAAAGGAGGTCTCTATGACAAACAATTTACCACAACAGTCTCAAGAAAACCTGGAGCAATCCGATTTTGGCAATCACTGGTTGCGAAAGTCTCTTGCAAGAATGGGGCTTCCGGTTGCCGATTTTTTTGAAGACAACTTTTTTCCCATGCTGCAAGAATCTTCCATGCGAGGCGTTCGCATTTATACGGAAAATAACCATATGATAGTAGAAGCCCCAATGCCAGGGTTGCAATCAAATGATATCGAAGTCGATTTTGATGAAGATAACTCTATGCTTTTAATCAGGGGAAAACGGGAAGATACAGAAGGCGACAAGAAGAGAAGGTACTATCGTTCTTCAAAAAGGTCGTATTCCTGTTCAATTGCACTGCCAAAACCGGTCGATAGGAAACAAGAGCCGCAGGCTAGTTATAAAGATGGAATATTGACTGTGACAATGAACCTGGCAAAAAATGAGGAAAAGAGAAAAATTGCTGTCAGAGATGGGAATTCCCAAGCCCAAGGAAAACAAGAAAGCAGCTCCCATAGCAAGCGATAATTAATAACGATAACGAGGGGTAATTGCAAAAGTCTTAAGGTTACTCAAATCTAGCAAAAATATTCAGCGCAAACGCGCAAAGAAACTTCCTTGTTATCATTGCGCCTTTACGCCTTTGCGTTGAATATTAGCGCTTAAGTCTTAATGATATAAGATTTTTGCAATTGTCACGTATTGTGTTTTTAAGTTTTTGGTTCGGTTGTATCTTTTTCCTTTATCAGGGGAAATTCAGAGAGGTGGCTTACTCCATTGACCGATTCGGAAATCAAATAGCCAGTCCCTTCCACTTCGAGCAAATAAAGCACTGATTTGGGTGAGAGGACCCTTTTCTCTATGATCTTTATATTGCTTGTCACATTAGCCTGCTCGAGCCTGGTATTTGTGAAACGCTTGAGAAACCATGCGATGATAAAAATGAGCGCAATGATCAGCCCAAGAGTGGCTAGCATATTGAGAAAATCGGACAAGAACTTATTGGTAGGTTCTGTCGGTCTTTCAATCAATTCTTCAGGGGGAAAGTAATACTCGGGATGTTGATTTGCGGGGGGAGGGGGGCTAAGAACCTGCTCAGAATCTAAGGTTCTCACATGTTCTTCCTCTGATAATAGAATTGCATTTGATAATACGCATAGCAAAATGACGAGTATACGAATCGCTTTCATAAAAATTCCTTAAGGGTTTTCCGATTTGACAGAGTGCCGGAATTTCATTTAGGTGTCAAGAGACGTTGAACCAGAATGTGTTTTCGATCCTCTTTTTGCCTTTTGATCGGCTCCCGTAACTTTTTTCAATTCGTCTTGAAGGTCATTTCGTGTAATCAACTCCCAACCAGTGTCAGATTCAAACGCTTTTGCAGGGGTTGCTCTTCGCTTTGGCGTTCGACCTTGCGGGACTTCCTCTACACTCACTTCAGGAATGGTTTGCTCTTCCTTCGGTGCAGATCGCTCTTTGGATTTATTTGATGGAGATAGCGATAGAGGGGGGATATCGGAAGGAGACCCTTCAACTTCGGTGAGATGAGATATATTCCCGCTGCTTTGTGGTTGGCCTGAAGCTGATAGTGTGGTTCCTTGAGAAGCAGCTGAGGTAGCCGGAATTTCCCGATTTACGATGTCTGGATTAGCACTTATCACAAGAAAACTGGGGGGAGGGCTGAGACTTCCATTGTCTCCTTGCGGTTTGAGTGGGGACATAGCAACGGATTGGCCTGGAGCACTGTTGCTGTCATGAGCTATTGTTCTCTCATGCGTTGTTCTCTGTGCAGAATTCGTAGCGATATAGGCCGGTCGTACTGTATGTGTCTTTGCTGCCGAACGCGATGCGTCAATCCCCACTTTATTGACCTTATAGACGATTCCACAGACCAGGTGGCCGATAATAGGAGCACAGAATCCCATGGCTATTGTTGAAGCTGTTGCTATCCTTCTATCGCGGGAGGAAAGTTCAGATGATCTTGGATGAAATGCATAATAACTATAATTCGAACAGTCGAGGTGAACAGAAGGCATATTAAAACTCCTGGTTTTAAATTTGTGTGGATACGGGAAGGAATCTAATAATAATGTACGTCAAAGTTTAACTTACCTGTTACAGATGATCTTGTCAACTGCAAAGGGAAAAGGGGGGTGACCGGACATTAAAACGAATATTTTAAACACAGAGGCACGGAGAACACAGAGACAAGCTATTGCACATCTTTTTTTCCGCGGAAGCGAAAAACAGGCTATTTCTTTTTTGTCTTTCGGCAAAAAAAAGATTCTCTGCGCCCTCTATATCTCTGTGTTTCAATAAATTATTTTAATGTCAGGTCATCTGAAAGGGGAGCAGGGCAATGAGCATTAAAACGATTCTTGGAAAATCTCAGGCAAGTTTACCTAGAGAGCCCTTAAGACTGTAGCATTTCGCCGCTATGCGGCTAGCGGTAAAAAATACTATAATAGGCCAGCGTTGGGAAGGCTAAAAGATCCTTTATTCGCCACAATCTTTTTTTATAATCTCAATAGCCTCTTCCAATGCTTTTGTTACATTTAGTAGAGCCGGGACTTTATTAGAAGCAGTTTTGGTCCTTTTAAGAAAATCATTTGTAGTATCGGGATCTTTACGATAAGCTTCCATAAAGTCATTGATTGCTCCAAGCGGATCGTCGGCAGTACATGCTTTGCTTTTGGCTCTTGCATGTAATGTATAGACATCATCATCTTCTTCTATATCATTCACTTCTCCTTTTTGAACAATAATCTCGACTCCCGTCCCTGGCTGAATCCCTTCTTCTTCTATTTCACTTGTTTCTTTTGTTCCGATCCTGGCAGCTGATTCAAGCTCGTTTGCCGGCTCCGGCTGAATCCCAGCATTTGTCATAGCAATGGCGTGTGTTTTTGGAGACGATCTGGAAGAGTCTATGCCTGTCTTGTTGGCATGGTACATACATGCACTGATGAAATGTCCAATGCCGCAGGTAACTCCCATTAAAACGGTTAAACCAAGTGCGACTTTTCGGTCTCTGGGTGAAAGTTCTGATGATTTTGGATGAAAAGCGTAGTAACTAAAATTTAAACAGTTTAAATTCACAGACATAATACCTCTTAGTTATATATTAGTAATATAACAAATAGTAATCTTTTTATTATTATGAAGTCAATAAAAAACTGCAAGTATACCGAAGGTGGTTCAAAAGTTGGGATTTTGACAAGGAGGCTGCTCAAAATTTTTCGTCTGGAGCGAGTGACCATTGCCAAGGGCCAAGGCACGAGTGAAGACAAAAATTTTGATGCAAAGCCGACGCCGTCAAAAACCAATTTTTGAATCACGTTCGGTATAATAGATATTAGAAAAAAAATCTGAGTGAGAGGATTTGAACCTCCGACCCCTTGCCCCCCAGGCAAGTGCGCTACCCAAGCTGCGCTACACCCAGATAAAAAATTAAAGAGAAGAAATCCCTTCGAATTCGAATTCAGCCTTTTTAAACTCTTTTACAGCAACGCGTGCACATTCTTCAATGATTTTTTCGAGATTGTCTTCGGAAATGTCGATTTCTACAGCGGATATATCCACTGTGATCGAGGCGCTGAAGTTAACCCCCCCTTTAAGTCCTTTGACTTTAAAGTTGGCAAATAAGCCCTCTTTTTTTTTGTTAATATTGATGAACCGGATGAGGTTGTTATCAGCAAGATTTTTCATGTCATAATCCTTAAATTCTGGTCACTTCGGTGATCATAGGATATAGGGGGGATTTTCGTCAATTTGTTTTATGGACAATGGCACATACTTGTCTTTACGGGGTCCATTTATCCGGTTCGCAAACGACTGTAATGGGAACCTTAGTCACGGGATGAATGAAGGTGAGTTTTGTGTGCTGCAGGGCGATGGCTCCATCCGGCAAAGGCTTTCGCGCACCATATTTCACATCACCTGCAACCGGATGCCCAATGGCAGAAAATTGCGCCCGAATTTGATGGTATCTGCCGGTCTCCAGGTGAATTTCCACTAATGAAAAACTTCCTTGCTCTTCAAGGACTGAATAATGAAGACGGGCCAATTTTGCAGAGGGGTCAGATTGTACGGAAATGGAAGAGCGGTAATCATCGTGCCTTAAATGGTGCTCCAGAGTCCCGTGCGATGATTTCAATGTTCCTTCGACTAAGGCTCTATAGGTTTTATGCATTTCTCCTTTACGTATGGAGTCATTGAGGCGGGTAAGCGCTTTGCTTGTTTTGGCAAATAAAACGATCCCGCTGACAGGGCGGTCCAGCCGGTGCACGACCCCAATAAAGGCCTGGCCCGGCTTGTGACAGGTAATTCGGAGCCATTCCTTAATCCGGTTCTCCAGACTGTCTTTTTCCCCTTCGGCCTCCTGGGTAAGGAGTCCGGACGGTTTTCTGACTGCAATCAGATGATTATCTTCGTATAGCACTTCGATATTATGCATTTTAATTTTTCTTTCGCTGCCTCAGCACTTCGTAGAGAAGGAGGGTCGTCGCCATCGCAACATTCAATGAGTCGGCAACGCCGTTCATCGGGATCCTGACCTGAATATCGGCTTCTTGCATCCAATCTTTCGATAGTCCCAGCTGCTCAGTGCCGACAGCGATTGCAACTGCCCGTGTCAGATCGATGTCGGTAAATTCCTTTTCTGCGGAAGGAGTAGCTGCAACAATAGCAATCCCTTTGCTTTTTAACCAGGCGATCGTTTCCTTGCCAGACGCTGCTATGACAGGGACGGTGAATAAAGTCCCGACGCTTGCGCGTACGACATTCGGGTTATAAATATCGGTACACTGATCGCAAACGATGAGGCCATCTACCCCCACAGCATCGGAAGAACGCAAAATGGTTCCCAGGTTGCCAGGTTTTTCAATCGCTTCGGCAACGACGAGAAACGGGGGAGCGTTCGGCCTTAAGTTTTTTTCCAGGTCACTCAAATGCAACCGTTGCTGCGGAGCTAAAGCGAGGAGGCCGTCCGGCCTGTCGCGATAAGAGATTTTATGGAAAACATTCACCGAACAAGGCTGAATGCTTGCTCCCTTTTTTCGTATCCGTTCGATCAGAGGATGTTCATTGGAACCTAAAAACAGCTCCTCGCAGATAAATAATTTCTCGATCGGGTGTCCGCTCCCTTCGGCCCGTAAGATCTCCCGATAGCCTTCGATGAGGAACTGTCCCGTTGTATCGCGGGCCCTCCGGTCGCGGAGGTTGACCAGCTGTTTTACTGTAGGATTTTGCAGACTTGTTAACGGTTCGTTCATTTATATTACCCAAAAAGTGCCTGGACATAGGCCTCGGCATCAAACGGTTTTAGATCTTCGATTCCCTCGCCGATACCGATAAACTTCACAGGTACCTTTAACTGTCGATGAATGGCTGTAACGATCCCCCCTTTTGCCGTTCCGTCGAGTTTTGTCAGGATCAGTCCGGAAATTGGGGTGAACTGATGGAAAGTCTTTGCCTGATCAATGGCGTTTTGTCCTGTCGTCGCATCCAAAACAAGCCAGGTTTCATGGGGAGCGCTGCTCATGACTTTGCGGCAGGAGCGATACATTTTTTCTAACTCCTGCATGAGATTCGTTTTTGTATGCAGTCTTCCGGCTGTGTCTATAATCACTACATCGGCGCCTCTGGAAATTCCTGCATTGATGGCATCGAAGGCAACAGAGGCCGGATCGCCTTTTGGATTGCCCTTGATGATGTCGACATTAAGGCGGTTTGCCCATATAGACAACTGTTCTGCAGCTGCGGCGCGAAAAGTATCTGCGGCTCCAATGATCACTTTCTTTCCATTTGTCTGATAAAGATGTGCGAGTTTGGCAACAGAGGTGGTTTTTCCATTCCCATTGACTCCGACAATCAGGATGATTTGCGGTTTATGCAAGGTTGCATCTATTTTATGATGTTGACTTAACGCAGTGAATTCACTAAGCACATCTTCGCGTAAATGTTGAATCAGGGCTTCGCTTTCCAGATCGGGCTGCTTTTGCAGTCTTTTGCGGACTTTGTCTGTCAGTTCCTGGGCATACTGGACTCCAAGATCGGCTTCATACAGGATCTGTTCGAGCTTTTCCAACGCGGCCTCGTCGACTTTTCCCTGAAACAAAGCTCTTAGTTGAGAGCCGATGACCGACTTTGTCTTGATAAAGACTTGTTTAACCGTTTCATAGCTCGATTTAAGAAATTGCAAAATCATTTGGTTGCCTGTTTTTAAGAGTAAAAGGGACAAAAGAGATCACGTGCCCGTGAGCGTGCCCGTGCCCGTGCCCGAATTTATTAGTACTATATTGAGGCTGATCAAAATGTTAAGGACAGCGGAATATTTATACTCGGGCACGGGCACGGGCACGCTCACGGGCACGTGATGTCGTTGGTGTTCTTTTCCTAAGAGATTGTACCAAAATTATAAAAATAAAGTATAGTGGGAAATTTAAAGACAGTTGCAAATTTTTAAGGATAGTATGGACATTCATGAGTACCAGGCCAAAACGCTATTAAGGGAATTTGGCGTCGTTTCTCCCGCATTTGCCCTGATCGAATCTTCGGGAGAGCTGTCTTCTGGCGCTGAGATGTTAAGCTCAAAACCTTCTGTGATCAAAGTACAGGTCCATGCAGGGAAAAGAGGGAAGGCCGGAGGGGTCAAGCTTGCCCGCAGCCGTGAAGAGGTGCTTTCCCATGTCAAGTCGTTATTGGGAATGAAAATTTGTAATGAGCAAACAGGCCCAAAAGGGATGGTTGCCCATAAGCTTATGATCACTGAAGCTGTCGATATTGTCCGGGAATTTTATATGAGCATTATCATAGACAGCAAACTGGCTAAAGCAGTCATGATCGTTTCACCCCAAGGGGGGATGGAAATCGAAGAGATTGCCAAATCTCCAGAGAAGATCCTTAAAATTCCCATTACAGCGAAGGGAACGATACGATCGTTCCATTTATTAAGACTGGTCAATTTTATGGGATGGAAAGGGGCAGTTGCCGAACAGGGAAAAGCTTTGGCTTGCAGTCTGGCAAAAGCATTTATCAAAACAGATGCTTCGATGATCGAGATCAATCCGCTTGTGGAAACTGCCCAAGGAACTTTAAGCGCCCTGGATGTCAAAATGAGCATAGACGACAACGCTCTTTTCAGGCAGCCGCAGATTGCCGCTCTTTACGACCCTTCTCAAATTTCACCGCAAGAAGCTGAAGCGAAAATTTATGGATTGGCATACGTGGCGCTCGATGGGAATATCGGATGTATCGTCAATGGCGCCGGCCTTGCTATGGCCACAGTCGATATGCTCCATTTGAGGGGTGGAAAAGCGGCAAATTTTCTCGATGTCGGAGGAGGGGCTTCTCAGGAACAAGTGGAAGCAGCATTACAAATGATCGTTGCGGAGCCAAAAGTCAAAGGGATCCTGATCAATATTTTTGGCGGCATCATGAATTGCGAGACATTGGCTTTAGGAATTCAAATGGCAGCCAAATCATTGAAAAAGAACATCCCCATTGTAGTAAGAATGGAAGGAACGAATGTGGAAAAGGGGAAAGAAATTCTGGCCACATCTGGTGTTGCTATGACGGTTGCGGACTCGCTACCGGAAGCAGTTGATACCATCATATCCTATGTCGCGGAGTAAAAATGGCTATCCTGATCGATAAAAAAACCAGGGTGATCACACAAGGAATCACGGGAAAATTCGGCCGCTTCCACACGGAACAATGTATTGCTTACGGGACGAATGTGGTGGGAGGGGTCACGCCGGGAAAAGGGGGGCAGACTTGTTTAACCTTGCCCGTATTCGATACCGTTGCAGAGGCAAAGGCAGCAACTCTTTGCGATGCAACGATGATTTTTGTTCCCGCCCCCTTTGCTGCAGAAGCAATTTTAGAAGCGGAAGATGCGGGGGTGCCCCTGATCATTTGCATTACAGAAGGGATTCCCGTTCAGGATATGCTTGAGGTATCCCAGGTAATGGCCTCAAGCCGGACAAGCCGTCTTATTGGCCCAAACTGTCCTGGAATTGTCACTCCGGGAGCATGTAAAATCGGTATCATGCCGGGATATATTCACAGCAAAGGCTCTCTTGGGATTGTTTCGAGATCGGGAACATTGACGTATGAAGCGGTGTGGCAAACGACAAAGCTTGGGATTGGTCAATCGACTTGTATCGGAATCGGGGGCGATCCATTGATCGGCACAAATTTTGTCGATGTTTTGAAAATGTTCGAAGACGATCCTGGCACGAAAAGCATTCTATTAATCGGAGAGATAGGCGGCGATGCGGAGGAGAATGCAGCAGAATGGATTTTTGCCAATAGCACCAAACCCGTTGGTGCATTTATTGCCGGGATGATGGCCCCTCCCGGAAGACGGATGGGACATGCAGGCGCCATTGTCAAGGGAGGCAAGGGAACTGCGGCCGCAAAAGTCCATGCGTTAAAAGAGGCAGGTGTCCATATTATTGACAGCCCGGCAAACATGGGTGCTGTAATGAAGGAGTTGATTCATTAACAGTGTTTGTTCTGCCTTATTAAAAAGCGCCCTTTGGATCCTGTTCGCACTTCTCTTCAATTACGGTATTTATCATTATTCAGGGTATGATGCTGCAATGAGCTTTTTAACCGCATATCTTGTGGAAAAGTCTCTTAGCGTCGATAATCTTTTTGTATTCCTCCTCATTTTCAAATCGTTTCACACCCCACTGCCATATCAGCATAAAGTCCTTTTTTGGGGCGTTTTTGGGGCTATTGTCATGCGTGGAATCATGATATTCTCCGGCCTTGCCCTCGTTAAAGAATTTCATTGGATGTATATTTTGTTTGGTTTATTTTTACTCTACAGCGCAACTAAAATGATCATGCATGAGCCGGTTGCCGCAGCAAATCAAAAGCCGCCCATTTACCATTATCTTAAAAAATGGTTTTCAGTTACCGAAGATTACGTCGATGGTCGTTTTTTTGTAAAAAAATGTAAAATCACCTATGCCACACCATTATTTATCGTTCTTGTGATCATTGAGATTACCGATCTGGTCTTTGCTCTCGATTCCATTCCTGCAGTCATTGCCATTACACAAGACCCCTTTATTGTCTATACATCCAATATCTTCGCGATCTTGGGGCTTCGCTCTTTATATTTTGCGATTCAGGGGTTGCAAAACTATTTTATCTATTTACATTATGGACTTAGTCTGATACTTGGATTTATCGGCTTTAAGATGTTAGTTTCTTCTTTCTTCCCGATTTCAGTGGGTCTGACCCTTGGCTTCATCGCCCTTTCTCTCTTTCTTTCTATCACTCTCTCTTTAGCTTCTAAAGTAAAACATTAATGTTTACAAATAAATAATTCATTTTTGTTATTTATCTAAAATAAATCTATTGCTATAATAAAATTAAAAGTAGTCTGGTTTTTTTAGGTAATATTTATGATGCCTCCAATTTCTAATCATCCGTCAATCACTCCCACCCCTCTTGGCGACGGTGCAAGAGGTCCGGCAGATGTCGTTCCTCAAATGTCACTTCGCGAATTAACCAATAAGGAATTTCGAGGAGCGCATCGTTCCTTTCTTGCACGCAGCGAAGCTGTCTGGGGTGTTGCTCTCGAGAGAAATCCTTCCTTACACGAAAAAATCGAAAGCTTTAAATCGCGGTATGGGGAAAATATCAGAGCAATTGAATCTCAAGGCTGGAAAGAATTAAAGCTAGGACGGGGAATAGGAATGGCAAGACCCTTTGGAACTGAGCCAATTTCGATGGAGGAGTTCCGCGATGAAGCCAATAAGTTAATCACAGAGCTTACCATTACTGCCGCGCAAGAGATGGGGTTGCCGGAAGTAGACTGGAAAGCATCCGGGACCGCAGGGTATAATTCCGATGTCGATGTCGCCATTGTCCCAAAGGGGGAATTATTAACCTATGATGCCTATATGTTGAAATTCCTGCGCGAGACTTGTCATACCTTTGTTTTTGGAGGGCTTTCAGGTACACAGATCGATACGGAATCCTACACTCCTCATACAGCCCAAAATCATACACTGGACCAATTACTTACTGAACAGTCACATGGCAAATTTGCTGCATCTGAAATGTCTATGGCCTTCATGCAGGGAAAGCTCGGGTCCCTTCATTCTCCCGCCCACTGGTCTGCTTTTTGCGAATCTGAACTGCAGCATACAGATCCCGACCGCAGGAGTTCTGTACGGGAAATGATGGTCCAGGTTGACAGATGGCAGGATAGCATGCAGTTGGATATTTTGAAGCAGGTGATTTTTGAGGATATCCTAAAAAATCAGGGGATTCAGGGACAAGAGATAGAAATTATTTGGAGTCAGATCAACAAGTTCACACCAGAAGCGATCAGAGAACAATCGGCAAAAATCATGGAAAAAGATCCCGATAGCTTTAAGAGAGCTTCCTCTAATTATAAAGTTCCTGTCATGCTGCGAATAGCGGAACGCTGCTCTGAGATTCAAGTACTTTTGAAGGCAGCAAACATAAATACAAAAGTGCGCGATTTTTCCGATTCTTTACGTCTTGAACTGGACGTACTGACAAAGATACTTTACTCATGCCAGGACGAAGCAACCTTCACGGAAGGGGAGGGAAATGTCACTTTATTTTTGAAGGGGGGGCAAATCGATCAAAGAAGGACCGAAGATTACAGCAGGCAAATTAAAGAGCAGGCAATACAGCGTGAGGCCAAGCCTGTGGCTAAGATGATGCATCCGGCGATTCTGGCACGAGAACTTTCCCAGATAAGAGAGAGCTTGAATGTTCCCGGAGAAAGGGATCCTTCCGTTGCAGACCTTTGCGCAGCAGCGAGCGAAGAGCAGCAGCAATTTAATCACATTATCGATCAGGGACTAACGAAAGCAAAAAAAAGTGAAAGCGAAGGCGCGAGCGATAAAATTGCCGGCGAGACAGCGATAAACGGCGGTAAATATTGTTTACGAACAATACGAAGCAAATTGCGCGCCATGGAAAAATTTGAATTTGAAGAGGAGATTCCTCCCGAAAAACAAGAGGCGTTTGATGCTTTAAAACTAAAGATGAAAAAAATGGAGGCAAAGGCCCTCTATCTGGAGCAGTGCAAAAGAAAATTTGTCCTCAATAAGGCGGCTACCATATCGATGTTAGTAGAAAAATTCTTAATCGTACCGAAACAACGGGCTGCCTTCACCGAACAAGTTGGCACTTTGCTGGATGAAATTAAGCCCTATGGTAAGCATATCCATGAATTGAAAACGAAACGGGAGAATCTAAACTTCCTATTAACAAACTTTCAAAAAATGAAGTTAGTCGGGGAAGTACAGGTCAATCAAAGCCCAAGGCAGATGTTCGGTCCAAAATTAGCTGCCACAGATCCGGAGCTTCAGAGCATATTAAAAGCACATGTTGGTTATTCGCGCACTAAGGAGAAACACAGGGACCTTGTGCCGGTTTTTACCGAGGGCGACAGAAGGACATTAACTGAGCTTGGATTGACCACCCTCGAGGGGGTCAGTGCTTTTGCAAGCGATGTCCAGCAAGTGCAATGGGAATGGCAAAATTTGGCTTTTGACATTGGAGCATTGCCTCCTTTGGCAGAAAGAGAATGGATCGCCACTCATTTAAACTTCTCTGACATTTGGGAGCAGGCGAAGTAATACCATTATGGGCAATGGACAGCATGAGACAATTGCAAAAGTCCAGTTGACAGGTAACTAATCATTAAAGCTAAGCTAAGTTTACCGCAGAGCCACAGACCGAGGAAGCGCAGAGAAACCAAGTGGGCCGCTACTTAAAAGGCGAGCTAATGGCATTTAAGGTGTCTTAAAATCGCCTTTTAAGTAGCGGCCCACTTGGTTTCTCTCTCGTTTCCTCTGCGTTCCCTGCGGCTCTGCGGTAAACTTATTTAAGACAATCTACTAGAAAATTTTTGCAATTGTCTCATGTCGTCCATTCTCTATTAAATTTCTTTGTTTAAACTCAATTTTTTATTTAATGAATAATCCCCTTTCGTGCTATTGATTAGGGAAGGTAAAATGGAAGGGATTGAATGAAAAAGCAGCCATCAGTGACTACAGTATTCCTCGATGTCGGCGGTGTTCTTTTAACGAACGGGTGGGACAGGCGCTCAAGGCTGCTAGCCTCGCAAACATTTGATTTTGAACACGATGAAATGGAAAGCCGCCACCATCTTTTGTTCGATACCTTTGAGATCGGAAAGCTCACTTTGGAACAGTATTTAGATAAAGTCGTCTTTTATCGCAAACGGCAGTTTACCAGGGACGATTTTAAAACATTCATGTTTGAACAATCAAAGCCGTTTCCCAAAATGATCGAATGGGCCTCATCGCTTAAGGTCCATGGTCTTAAGGTGGCGATCATCAACAACGAAAGCAAAGAGTTAAACGATTATCGGATAAAAACGTTCAAGTTAGGCTCAATCGCCGATTTTTTTATTTCCTCATGCAATGTAAGATTGCGTAAGCCGGACGAAGAGATTTTTCATCTTGCTATGGATATTGCCCAGGTTCCGGCCGAACAAGCCTTGTTCATAGATAATACTCCTATGTACATAGAAATTGCCGAACAGCTGGGAATAAAAAGCATCCTTCATACCGACTATGAATCGACATGCAGCAAATTTTCCACTTTTCTGGCCAATAACGATTTGAAAAAAATGTGTTGCAGGTAAGCTGTTTTTTACCGAAGAACACAAAAGAAGAGGGTTTATGTTGCAACTTTATATCGTCCGTCATGGATTTGCCGGAACTAGTCTCGAAGATGAAGAAATGGACAAGGCCCGTCCCTTGAAAAAAAAAGGCAAAGAGCAGATGAAAGGGGTGGCAAAAGGCTTAAAAGAAATGGAAGTTTCTTTTGATCGCATTTTGACAAGTCCTTTATTGAGAGCAAAGATGAGCGCAGAAATTCTCAATGACCACTGCGGCAATGCCAAGAGTGTCGAAGTCACCGATTTGCTTTTGCCGGAAGGTTCGCACCAAAAGTTAATCAAACATTTAAATCAGTTGAAGAGAGGAAAAGTTGCTATTGTCGGGCATGAACCATTCCTGAGCAGTTTCGCATCGCTCTGTCTAACCAACTCCCTGCAGCCGTTTCTCAATCTCAAAAAAGGCGGCGTACTTATGCTCGAGACAGATGGTCAGATTAAGCCGGAAAAATGCAAACTCCACTGGCTGATGGAGCCGTTGCATCTTAGCAAATGAAAAAAAATTTATCCCTTACCCGTGCATTAAGTTGGCTTAAATTCAATGCCCGCGTTTTGCAGGAAGCTGACGATCCATCAAATCCCTTAAAAGCCCGTGTTCGCTTTTTAGGGATCTATTCGAACAATCGCGATGAGTTTTTTCGAAGGCGTATGCCGGCAGTCAGGCAATTGGTTGAAAGTAATCCCAATGTTTTCCTGAAACCTTTAGTCCAAAATGTATTACGTCAACAACGAGACTTTATCCGCATTTGGAAGAGGGTAAACGAAGAGCTGAAAAAGCAAAAAATCTTTCTGATCGACGATAAACATCTCAACGAAAAGCAAAAAAAATTTGTCGTCGATTATTTTACCAGGGAAATTAGGCTCTCGATCATTCCTTTGTTTATCGAGAATATGCCGAAGTGGCCTCCCTTTGGCGATGAAAATATTTTTTTAGGGATCGCAATGAAGGCAAAGGCCAACTCTCCCGGGGGCAAATTTGCGATTATTGAAATTCCGACAAGGAATCACCCCCGGTTTATTTGCCTTCCCTCAAAAAAGGGGGAGCAAAACATAATTTTGCTGGAAGATGTGATCCGCTTTAATTTGCCTAAAATTTTTTCCCCTTTGGGCTACACCTATTTTAAAGCGCATATGTTCAAAGTGACAAAAGATGCGGAGATCGATATCGACAACGAACCCTCCACAACATTTGTTCAAAAGATCGAAAAAGGGTTAAAAAACCGCCGTCACAATCGCCCTGTCAGCCTCCTTTACGATAAAGAAATAGATAAGAAATTGCTGCAGTTCATCGTGGAAAAGCTCAACCTTAATCAAAAAAATCTGATCATCCCGGGAGGGAAAATCCGAAATTTTCGCGATTTTATGGATTTTCCTGCCCATTTTCCCCATTGCCGAAAACATGAACCTTTTAAACATTGGATTTTTAGGAATCATTTGCGGGTGAGCGACCTCATCATGACGCAAGATATTTTATTGCACTTTCCTTATCATTCCTTTGATTCGATTATCGATTTGCTTTGTGAAGCAGCCATGGACAGCGATGTACAAAGCATCAGAATCACAGCATACCGGCTTGCAGACAAATCTAAGGTCTGCAACGCCTTGATCAACGCGGCAAAGGCAGGAAAACGGGTTTCTGTCGTATTAGAATTGCGCGCCTGTTTTGACGAACATGCAAATTTGGAGTGGAAAAAGAGGCTCGAAGAAGAAGGAGTGCATGTTTTCGTAGGGCTTCCCCACATGAAAGTACATGCCAAAATTTGTGTGATCAGAAAAAAAACCGGCAACCGCATTGTCCGGTATGGTTTTGTCGGTACTGGAAATGTAAATGAAAAAACCGCACAATGTTACACCGATTTGTTTTTGCTCACCAGTAATGTACAGATTATGAAAGAGGTCGATTGCATTTTTGACTATCTGGAAAATCCCAAAGGGAATGCAGATCGCTTAAAGTTATGTCAAAATTTGTTGGTCAGTCCTGTAAATATGAGGCAAGGGATCATAAAATTGATCGATTCGGAAATCGGGGCAGCTAAGGAAGGAAAGAGTGCAAGAATCATCCTCAATGTAAACTCGGTCAGCGATGAAAAATTGATGGCCAAATTATATGAAGCTGCGGCTGCAGGGGTGGATATCCAATTGATTGTCCGGGGCATTTTTTGTATGGAGACCGACCGCAAAGATTTTGCCAAAACGATCACAGCGGTCAGCATAGTCGATGAACACCTGGAACATTCCCGCATTTGGTTCTTTCACCGCGGTGGTGAAGAAGTGATCTACCTTTCTTCTGCCGACTTAAATGAACGCAACTTAGACCATCGCATTGAAGTTGCGGTCCCCATACAAGATCAAAGGAATAAAGAAGAGTTAAAACATATCTTAAAAATAAAGCTTAGCGACAATGTGAAAGCAAGGATTTTAGATAGCGAACTTTCCAACGTTTACGTCTCTTCTCCAAAGAGAAAACCGGTGCGCTCTCAACTTGCCATCTATCGTTATTTAAGGGGGAAATCATGAAAATTGCAGCTGTTGACATAGGAAGCAATGCCGCCCGTCTCAAGATCATCGATGTCGTGGTGACCAAACAAAAGGTTACGGAATTTAATGAACTTGTCTTTTTACGGCTTCCTTTGCGTTTAGGATTTGATGTTTTTGAAAACGGGTATATCGGCGAGTCAAATACCAAAAGAATTGTCAATTCGATGAATGTATTTAAAAGTCTTATCGATTTCTATGAAGTAAGAGTGCTAAAAATTTGTGCGACCAGTGCCATGCGGGATGCAAAAAATAATCAGGAAATTGTAGAGACTGTCGAAAAACAGGCAGGGGTCAAAATCCATATCATTAGCGGAGATGAGGAGGCGACGTTGGTTCACGAGATCCACATTGCTGAAAATATGGATAGAGAGCATGGCTACCTTTACGTTAACGTTGGAGGGGGGAGCACCGATTTGATCTTTTTTATCGATGGAAAAATGCGTTATAAAAAATCGATCGATATAGGTACAATTCGCGTTTTAAAAAATTTGGTCAAAGAAGAGGACTGGGAACAGATGAGACTGGAATTGAAAAACAATATCAAAAGTCATTTACCCATGGTGGCCATCGGTTCTGGAGGCAATATCAACAAAGTCTTTGCGATGAGCGAGAAGAAGAAGGGGAGGCCCATGTCGTTAAAACTGCTCGAACAGTTTTATCGGGATCTGAGCAGTCTTACTCTGGAAGAGCGCATGCACAAGTATGAGCTTCGCGAAGATCGCGCCGATGTGATCGTCCCGGCTCTCCAAATTTACATTAACCTGATGAAATGGGCCGACATTCAGCAAATTTATGTGCCAAAAATTGGTTTAGTGGATGGAATTGCGCATGAACTATATCTGGAGACCATCAATAAAGGGTAAGCCTAATCGGATTCATACGGTCGCTCTCTACGTCTGCCTCTCAACTGAAAAAGGAAGGATTTTCGCACCTGAAGTGCCTCAACAGGCATATCATTTATCGCAAGAAGGTTAGGCAGGGTTTCTAAGCAACCTATCTTTGTCAGTAAGCTACAACCTTCAATCATAACTTCTTCTATAGTGGTAAATTGCTGAATAGAAAGACGTAAAGATTCCAATTCATTAAGAACAGTAAGCTTTGCCAGCCCGTCATCTGTTATCGAGGTATTGCTCAAATCCAAAATCCGTAAGCCTGATAAAGAGGCCAAAACATCCAAATCACCATCAGTTGTATTTGTGTTAGATAAGTCTAACGTGTGGAGGGATGTAAGAAAAGTTAATGGCCGTTTATCATATATACAGCTATTTGGTAATTCTAAAACCTTCAAACCGGTAAGGTGTGTTAAGCAATTTATCATTGTTATATTTTGGCAATGAATTGAACTTAAAGTGTGCAATTTCTTAAGAGTAGTGAGAATTGTTAAAGGATCATTCGATGTAATATGACCGGGTAAACGACTTTGCAATTGGGGTAAATGTAAACTTTCCAATTCTGTAAGGGCAGTTAAAAAATCGAGGCTTTGTATTTTAATTGGGGCTATATGTAAATTCGTAAGATTCGAAAGAATACTTAAACAACTCATATCTTCCTGATCAGTTTCTAAATATAAAGTGTGTAATCCAGTAAGAGCGGACAAGGAATTTATACAAGCGTTAGTAGAACTTAATTCCAAAGTATGCAGACAGGTAAGAAGAGTCAAGAAACTTATGTTACCATTCACACATAGTTTTAAGGCCTGCAATCCAGTAAGAAGAGTCAAGAAACTCATATCTTCAGAATTAACTCTTAGGAAGTCAGAGATAAACAGGGTGCGTAAACCAGTAAGAGCAGACAAGCAGAATAAATTTCCTTCGGAAGTTGATAAACGCAAGGTCAAGGTATGCAACCCGGTCAAAACAGTTAAGCAGCTTAAATTCGCACTGGCAGATACACCCAAAGTATGTAATTTAGTAAGAGATGTTAAGCATTTTATATCGACTTTGGGCGTTAATAACTCTAAACTCTGCAACTCAGGAAGGTGCTGTAAGAAACCAAAATCACTTAAGCTTGGTGCATATACTTAAGCTTGGTGCATATATAGATAAAGCACGTAAAAGTGTAAGAGCAGTTATAGAGTTTGCATTTTGCATGCAGAAGTTTTCCAAGTCTAAAGATTCTAGTTTTGTCAGGTGACTTAAATCTTCCAACGGATTATCATCTTTTCCATAATAGCCTTTAATTGGTAAATTCAAGTTACGCAAATTTGTCAAGTTTGTCAGGAGCTTGGCATTTCGATAAAATAGATTACGTGTCCCATACGAAATTCGAACAGTTAAGGTTTCTATGTTAGGTGCATATGTGATCAATTCTTTCAATTTGCCTTTAGTCAATTTATTGAAGTTTACCGCTCGTCTATTGCGTTGACATGTACGAAATAACTCATTTCCACAACGTGAAGTTAGCGATACCTTAACTTGAGTCATTGGTTTAAGAAATCCGAAGATAACATGAAATGCAGTGCAACTGAAAAGTTTACTAGAAATTTGTTTTTGTGCTTTATTAGAACTTTCCTGTCGAACCCATTTTCTTTTGGCACCTAGCGAGGGCAAGGAAGAGGCTGGGTATGGTGCAGATGAATGAGCAGGGGTCCCAGATTGGTGATTTGCTAAAGCGAATAATTTTAAAGGGGTCAGGCTAGTCATCAAATCCTGTAGTTTAGAACTTTGCTGTTGAACCTGTTTTCTTTTAGCACCCGGTTTTTGTGTTGTCAATAAGCAGTTCGTACCTATCGAGAGCAAGGAAGAGGCTGGGTATGGTGCAGCTAAAAGAACAGAAGTCTGAGATTGGTGATTTTCTGAAGCGAATAATTTTAAAGGGGTCAGGCTAGTCATAAAACCTTGTAGTAATGAATTAAATTGTTTAATTGAAGATTGTAAACAGAAGAGTTATTGTTTGCAAGAGTATTGTAAACAGAGTTAAGGGCTGATGTATCATAGTATTT
>Ga0207128_1077_pt1 | contig 20153 bp, 17 predicted proteins | sample Alteio_BWMinHeat_18_FD_153522 | JGI IMG/M metagenome (GOLD analysis project Ga0207128, IMG submission 153522) | Enriched cells from forest soil in Barre Woods Harvard Forest LTER site, Petersham, Massachusetts, United States -... | ecosystem: Environmental > Terrestrial > Soil > Temperate forest >... | reverse complement strand
CGCCGGAACCTATAGTGATGACATCAAATTTTTTCATATATGTTTTCACTCATATATTTCTGCAATCGTTCAGTCACTAAATCTAATGTTGTATACTGCATCAATTCACTTCTCACAGGTGCGATATTGGGTAATCCTTTGAGATAGCCTACATAATGTTTACGGAAGGTCACAACACCGTATTTTTCGCCTTTATACTGCACGTTTAATTTTAAATGTTCAATACAGACCTGGATTTTTTCTTCGATGCTTGGTTCTGGCAGATGTTCGCCGGTTTCCAGGAAATGCCTGGTTTGTTTGAATACCCATGGATTGGCAATGGCGCCGCGTCCGATCATGACCCCGTCGCAGCCGGTTTCCAGCATTGCTTTAACGTCCTCAGGGCAGGTGATGTCCCCGTTGCCGATGACGGGTATGCTGATGGCTTTTTTGATTTTTTCCAGCCAAGACCAATCTGCAAATCCGCTGTGCGCCTGTGAACGCGTGCGGCAGTGCAGGGTCAGGGCTTTAGCCCCGGCAGCTTCGATCATTTTAGCGACATCCAAGATAACAATGCTTTGATCATCCCAGCCCAGACGGGTTTTGACAGTCACAGGCAATTTTGTTCCCTTGACCGTAGCTTTGACGATTTGTTCAAATAGGGGGAGATCACGTAAAAGCCCCGCTCCTTCATTGCGGGCCACATGATTTTTGACCCAGCAGCCGCAATTAACATCAATAAAATCAGGTTTTAATTTTTCAATAACTTCAGCAGCACCGGCCATGGCCTCAGGCCGTCCCCCGAAAATCTGGATGGCCACCGGACGCTCTTCTTCGGCGATCTGGATTTTCTCCATAATACGCGGAATATCACGGATGATCCCTTCAGAAGAAGTAAATTCCGTGTACACGATGTCAGCCCCCAGACGCTTGCAAATCAAGCGAAAAGGAAGTTCCGTGACATCTTCCATGGGTGCCAAGCACAGCGGTTTATCTATATCAACAGCCCCGATTTTCATAACGAAATGATAACTCACGTTTGTCAAGCAAGCAATAGGGAATATTTTTAACGGAATAATTAAGGGGACACAATACTTAATTCATGCTCGGTTTCTTATCGAATTAAGTATTGTGTCCCCTTAATTAATGGTATTCTATTAATAAAGAGTCTGACATCCTATGCCCATTCTTGATCCTGACAAAGACATCAATGCGCGGTACCGTTCCTACGTTGATAATATTATTATATCCCGCGTGCGCATTATAGCCATCGTCGGTGGTATCATTTACCTGTGCTTTAATCTTCTTGATTGGATTGTTTATCCAGCCCACGCCTTATTTTTTTTAAAAATCCGCATTATAGGCACCCTTTTTTTTATTTTCCTTTTATTGCTTTCGTTAGGGAAAAAGATAAAACCAATGGCTGTGTGGCTCTCCGATGTCCTGGTCATTTCAGTGGCAGCGGGCATATCCTTAATGATCTTTTCGAGTGATGGATCCTCGAGCCATTACTATGAAGGCATTAATCTTGTTTTTTTAGTTGTGGGCATCATGAATTGTTCTTACACCAAACACAATATTTTTACTTTCAGCATCATGCTCATGCTTTATGAGCTGGCTGCACTCAACAGCCCTACGGCTTTTAATAAAGTTAATTTTTATTCTGCCAATTTTTTCATGATATCTACAGCTTTTCTTGTTGTTCTGTTGACCAGGCTTTATGATGCCCAGCAGAGACAGGCATTCCTGCGTCAAGAACAGCTGGATCAGCTTTCTAAGACCGATGAGCTTACTAGAATCCATAACCGCCGGTCTTTTTTTGATTTATTGCAGTATAAAATTGAAAACAGCGAACGTTTACATGATTCATTTTATTTAGTCATTTTTGATGTGGATTATTTTAAAGAATTAAACGACCGATGGGGGCATGCTTTCGGTGATTTAGCTTTGAAGAAAATTGTTGAAATTGTCAGGAACAATATCCGCTCCAGTGACTGCCTGGGACGCTACGGAGGTGATGAATTTATACTTTTTCTTGATTTTCCGAACGTGGATATGCTGATGCACCGGCTGACAAAAATCAGCCAAGAAGTGACTTCCTTGAATTTAAAACAAAATAATCAAACGGTCCTTATTTCTATCAGCATAGGTGCCGCTCAATTTATCCCCCAACAACAGATGACATCAAATATTTTATTTGAAAAAGCTGATCAACGGCTTTTGATGGTCAAGAAAACCAACCGTGGCCAAATTGGTATTGCGGATTAAAAGCATTCGTTTATAATTAACAGATGGCCATTGTTTTAAACCCCCATGAACCTGCCATTAATCGCGGCATTAAAACCGTCGGTGTCGGTAAAAAAGGCAGTAAAGCCCTGACGCCTGAGTTGGCTTGGGAAATTGTCGATGATTTAAAATCAGGCAAGGTTTCCAAGGCTGCTCAAGGGGCTTTTTTTGCCGGTTTATGCGCTAAAGGCATAGAGCCTCAGGAAGAAATTTTAGAACAGGCCTTTAGCCCTGGCATATTGAAAAATCCTTCCCAATTATTGAATACCATCGCCCATGATGCTCCTCAATTCGCCTTATGGATATGTAATCAATTACTTCAAGGGCATACCTTAGACCGGCAGACCGCCTATGATTTGGGAAAATTTTTATTTTCTGATGAGGCAGGTGATGCAGCCCGGGGCTGGGTGGCCAGTTTTCTGAGGGTGCGTTATGAAACAGATGACGAGTATGAAGGTCTTCTGCAAGCACTTGAGGATACCCTTGAACCTGCTTTCAAAATCCCAACGCCCCCCGGTGAACCCATCATCCAGATTGCTGAACCTTTCGACGGAGTAGACCATTCCTATATGATCACACCCTTGATAGGGCGCTTTTTTCAGGAGAAGGGTTATCGGGTGGTGCATCAGGTGGGACGCAACAGCGGGCCGAAATTTGAGATGAATTTATGGGATATTACCCAAGCTTTAGGAGAAAAGCCTGCATCAAGCAATGCTGATTTAGCGCAGGATAAACCTGCATTCGGTTGGTTCTTTCATCAATCCATGATGTCAAAAGCCTTAGACCGTTGGGTTGGTCTGCGCCATCAAACCATCAAACGTCCCTTTTTATCGACAATTGAACGGTTTATCAATCCGCTTAAGGCGGATATTTTGATTGCTTCTGCCTTTCATCCGCCTTATGGTGAGAAAATGATGAGATTAGCCGAGCGTGCTGGTTTTAAAGGTGTTATCATTGTGCGTAATGGCATGGAGGGCACGATCGCCTTTCCTTTACTGCGTGAAGTCAAGATTTTAATATCGGTAATCCAAAAAGATGGAAGTTATAAAAGGCATGAAATGATCCTTAAAAACCCTTGCGTTGTCGATACAGAAGAAATGATTAAAAAACCAAAAGCTGCTGATAACGCAAGGCTTATTGAAGCCTATGTTCAATCAGGGACATCCGCTAGTAAACACTTTGATCTGCGTGTTCAATCGACCTGCGAAGGTCTAAAGCAGGCCTTGGGCATTTAACATGAAAAAGATATCTTTTTATACATTCGGATGCCGTTTAAACCAGTCGGAAACAGCTTCCATCCAAAATTCTTTTGAGCAGGGTCATTACAAAGTAGTCGGCTTTGATGAGCCTTCGGATATTGTGGTCATCAATACCTGTACCGTGACCGAAGGAGGGGATGCTGACACCCGTCATCTGGTGCACAAGGTCAATCGTCTAAATCCCAAGGCGCGTATTGCCTTGGTCGGCTGCCAGGCGCAAATACAAAAAGAAAAATTAGCTGATTTGCCCAATGTCCGTTGGATCGTCGGTAACGGCCGTAAAATGGATTTGATAGCTGTGTTTAATGAATTCCCTAAGTCCGAAACAGCTCAAGTGATCACCCCCACTATTGAGCGCGAAGCTTTTAGCATACCGGTAGCTTCCATCGATTACGATCATACCCGGGCCAATATCAAAATTCAGGATGGTTGTGATTTCTTCTGTTCATTTTGTGAAATCCCTTACGCCCGCGGCCGGGCCCGCAGCCGCATTTTCAGTGATATTTTTAAGGAGGCCACAGCCCTTGTTGCTGCCGGGCATAAAGAATTGATCTTGACCGGCATCAATATCGGCACCTATTCCCATCAAGATAAGACTTTAATGGATGTTATCAAAGAACTCAATGCCCTCGAAAAATTGGAGCGTATACGGATTTCATCCATTGAACCTACGACCATTTCAGAGGATATATTTAGTTATATGGGTACAGGGCATAAGCTTTGCCGCTACCTTCACCTTCCTTTGCAAAGCGGAGATGATGAAATCTTAGCAGGTATGAAACGGAAATATACCGTTGAGGAGTTCAGTCATTTTGTCCAGCAAGCAGTGGCCAAAGTCCCACAAATTTGTATCGGGACCGATGTGATCGTGGGATTTCCCGGCGAGACGGAGGCGCATTTCGAAAGAACAACAGAACTTTTAAGGCAATTGCCCATCCATTATTTTCATGTGTTTAGTTATTCACCCCGCCACATTGCCCAAAGCCGTTTAATGGAAACCCTGCCGGCCCGCGTGATAGGGCAACGCAGCCAGGTCCTGCGTGACCTAAGCCAGCGTAAACGCCGCCTTTTTCAAGAATCTTTATTGGGGTCTGTTCAATCCGTATTATTCGAACACAGCCGGGATAGGGAATGGCAAAATGGATTGACGGACAATTATGTGCGTGTCAAAGTTAAGGAATCCCATGATTTGTTTAACCAAATCCTGCCTGTCCGCCTTGAATCTATCGACGGGCAGCTGGTGACAGGAAAGGTCTTATGATCCCTTTTTTATTGATGCTCATTGCTTTTTTAAGCTTTTCACCCGCGGGCACAGCTGACCAATACCAGGGGAACCCTTTTGTTGTCGTGGAACTTTTTAGTTCTGAGGGCTGCTCCAGCTGCCCTGCGGCAGACCTTCTGGTCAGTAAATTAACAGCCTGGGCCAGACAAAATAATGAATTTGTTTATCCCATAATTTTCCATGTGGATTATTGGAACCATTTGGGCTGGCGGGATGTTTTTAGCCGTGAGGAATTCACGCAAAGGCAGGCCAAGTATGCCCGTATTTTTAAAGATCAGGGGATGTACACACCCCAGATCATCGTTAATGGTTCTGATGCCTTCATCGGTGCTGATCAGGACAAATTACAAAGTGATTTAAACCGTGAATTAACCACACCTGCCCATGTCCTCTTGCATTTAAATCTTGTCAAACAGGAGGGCCAGGTTGTTGTCAATTATCAAGCCGAGGGGTTTTCAGACGGAGATGTGGTCAATATTGCCTTGGTGGAACGTGGTTTAAGTACTGATGTGACAGCCGGTGAGAATGCCGGCCGCATCCTGCATCATGATAATGTGGTCAAAGAATTCTTTACCCTGCGATTAAAGGAAAATGTTTCCCAAATAACAATACCCTTAAATAAGATTAATGATACCGCGCAAGCCTCAGTCATCGCCTTTGTGCAGAATCCCCAGACCATGTTGATCGAAGCTGCTGCCCAAGCGGATGTCATGCATGACTGATCAAGTTTCCCCTCATGATTATTGGGCGTATGTAGTGCAATGCAAGCATGGCACCTATTATGCCGGCTGGACCAATGATTTAAAAAAAAGGATCGCCGCGCATAACAACGGCACAGGGGCCAAGTACCTGCGTGGCAAGGGTCCTGTTAAATTAGTTTACAAAAAGAAATTTAAAACCGTCCAAGAAGCACAGGCTCGAGAAAGAGCGATAAAAAAATTGACCCGGAAACAGAAAGAAAAGCTTCTAAGGGCGTCATTGCGAGCGAAGCGAAGCAATCTCTTATGAACAAACGTCTTGAATGGATCCTATTATTCGCCTTGGCCGCAGGCGGCGTTTTTTTATGGTGCCGCCTGTCCCTGCCGCGCTATCAATCCATTGATTTGTCCATCAGTCTCAATAAAGCTGTTGACATTTCCAAAGGGTTCCTGAAGTCCCGGCGAGGGGTGGATATTAATGGGTATCAAACAGCCGTGATGTTTAATGTGGATGAAGCCACTGACAGGTTCTTGCAGAAAACAATAGGCCCCAGGGCCTCGCAACGCCTGCTTCATCAATGGCATTATGATTTGTTTGCTTGGGTGGTGCGTTTTTTTAAAGAGAAACAAAAAGAAGAATACAAGGTTGCTGTCAGTTCTGCGACAGGGGAGGTGATTAGTTTTAGCCATATCATCGAAGATACTGCTTCCCGGCCCTTGGTGGACAAAGAAACAGCCCGCCAATTAGCCTTAAATTTTTTAAAAACCACCTTTGCTTTTGATCCTACCCAATACATTGTCCATGCTGAAAATGTCAAAAAATTTGATAATCGCCTGGAATATTCTTTTAGCTGGCAAAATAAGGGTGTAGACATCCCCTGGAGCAAAAGCCATGACAAAGGAAACGCCAAGCTATTGACGAGTGTGGCCGTATCCGGCGGTGAGGTCCTTTCTTTTAGTAAATCCCAATTTGAAATTCCCGACGGGTTTAACCGTTATGTGGATAATCTTAAACAAACGGGCCAAAATTTGACCTTGGTGTTCCGTATTTTTTATTTGGCCCTGTTGACCATCGCCATTGTGGTTGTTGTCAACCGCAAGCAGCAGGTGGTTGCCCGCACGGTAAAACCTTTTTATATCACCCTGGGAATCGGGATGTTTATTTTAATGGCAGCTGATGTGTTCAATTCTTATCAGGACATTCTATATGGTTATCCAACGACCCAATCATTGGGGGATTATGTGATCAGGCAATTGATCGAGAATATCATCGGGCCATTTTTTGTAGTGGTTGCGTTTATCTTACCGGCCCTGGCAGGCGAGTCCCTGCGTTTTGAAATGGCATCCAGCGCAAAAAACAGGGGATTCTTAAGCACGCTTTTATCGTCATTTTGTTCGCTTCCTATAGCCCGCCAAATTTTTATCGGATATCTGGCGGCTCCCATCATTTTAGGAGCGCAAGCGGTTATATATGATTGGGGGTTTAAAAATTGCGGGGTATGGGATGAATTATCATGGCTGACCCAGGCCTCGACAAGCTTTATGCCGGCGTTTACAGCATTGGCCATCGGTTTCCAGGCGTCCTTTTCCGAGGAAGCCATGTTCCGTTTATTTGCCATCAATTTATTCAAAAAATACGGTGTGCCGACGATATTGGCCGTGTTTTTGAGTGCCCTGATGTGGGGGTTCGGCCATACAGGGTATGAAATCTTCCCCATGTGGTTTAGGGGCCTTGAGGTCACCAGCATCGGGATTATCATGGGATTTTTTTATTTACGGTATGGCCTTGTGTGCGTGATAGTCGCCCATTTTTTGATTGACGCATTTTTATCCAGCCTGCCGTATCTATTAAATCCACATGCGTTTTTTAATTTTTATGGCGCCTTAGCAGTGATTGTTTTACCTCTCCTATTAGGGCTGATCGCTTTCATTTTTGATAAAAACACCCCGGAAAAACCTTTGAGCATCCGTTTTAACCCCCAGCAGGAGTTTAATTTTAATTTACTTCAGGAAATCTGCCGTTCTAAAACACCAGAAGAATTGATTGTATTAAAGAAGGACCTTCAACGCCACGGGTGGGACGCAGCAATCATCGAACGCGTTTTTGAATAAAGGTGACGGACACATTTATTTATGATACACTCTTAGTGTATGAAGAAAATATTCAAAATTTTCATCGCTTCTTTATTGACTGTATGCCTAGGCGTCGCAACGGTCGTATGTTGTTGTATTGCGCCGTCTGTCATGGCCCATTTCCATAAAACTGTGATGTGCGGCCATTGCTCGGGGCAGGATTCTCATGGTAATTCATCCAATCCAACAAGCACATGCCAGCAGCAATTAACAAATGCGGAATTCTCAAACGTCCCCATAATTTCTTCTTCAGTTGTTTCAACTGTTCATTTCCTTGCACCTGGATTTTTAGTTAGCCATCAGATAATTCTGACACATGCATTATTGTTCGCCTATCCGCCCGGAGGGCCACCCCTGGGCATAAGTTTTACCCCGCTTTACCTTAGAACCTTCAATCTTCGTATTTAATTTCCTTTAGTTAGAGCTTTTGCTTTTTGTTACCTTAATTAAAGGAGATTCTATGAAAACCAAAACATTTATTCTGATTATTATTCTCGCTGCTGTAGGTCTAACAATGGGCCTATATATCCGGCAGCATTATTTGAGTAAACCGGTTTCAGCAAAGCAGGGGCAACACGATACTTGGTATTGCCCTATGCACCCATGGATTAAGAGTGACAAATCAGGCGTGTGCCCCATTTGTGGCATGACCTTGGTTCCCTCGCATGCACACCATCAGGAAGCCTCAACAGGAATACTTGGGTTAGTACCAGTTGAAATTTCGCAAGAAAAACAACAATTGGCCGCTATCCGTACCGCCCTTGTCGATAAAAAAGACCTTATAAAAACTATCAGAGCTGCCGGGCAATATAAAGGAGAGATCTTTGCCCAGGTGTTTGAAGTTGATTTACCTTTGATCAAGATCGGGCAAAAGGCAATCGTTGAGGTGCCGGCCTTTCATCAAAAATATGACGGGGCAGTCAACAGCATTGATTCAAGTATTGATGAGTCCTCCAGAACAATAAGCGTGCGCATCTGGCTTGAGCAAAATCATCAAAAGAAATTCAAGACCAACATGTTTGTTAATGTGGAATTGCCCGTTGATCTGGGAGAAGCAATCTTTGTTCCCAGGCAGGCTGTCATGGATACAGGGATTCGTAAGATCGTTTTTGTGGAGAAAAACGAAGGGACCTTTGAACCTCGGGTAATCCAGACAGGGGTAGAAACAGATGATGCCTTTGAAGTCACAACAGGTTTAAAGGAAGGTGAAAGAATAGTTGTCAGCGGGAACTTCCTTTTGGATTCTGAAGCCCGAGTGCAGGCTGATTTAGAAGAAGGGGGCAATAATGGTTCCTAAAATTGGTCCTCATGCCGGACACTCACAATTGTTCGAGAAAAAAGAAGGCTGGATAGAAAAGCTCATTGGCTTTTCAGCCAAAAATAAATTTATGGTCCTAATTTGTGTGGGACTGGCTTTAGTGGCGGCCATTGGAGCTATCCAGAACATACCTTTAGATGCCATTCCTGATTTGTCAGACAGCCAAGTCATTGTTTATTCCAAATGGGACCGCAGCCCTGACATTATTGAAGACCAGCTCACCTATCCGATCGTTTCTGCTTTATTGGGAGTGCCGGGGGTCAAAGCCATCCGGGGATTTTCAGATTTCGGGTTTTCCTATGTCTATGTCATTTTTAAGGATGGAGTTGATATTTACTGGGCCCGCAGCCGGGTATTGGAATATTTGAGTAAAATTACTCCGTACCTGCCTGAAGGCGTTAAGACAGAATTAGGCCCGGATGCGACAGGTGTCGGCTGGGTATTCCAGTATGTTCTGGTGGACAAGAGCGGCAAACATGACCTGCAGCAATTACGCAGTTTCCAGGATTGGAATTTACGTACCCAATTGCAAAGCGTGCCTGGGGTTGCCGAAGTAGCATCCTTGGGTGGCTTTGTTAAACAATACCAGGTCACGGCTGATCCAGGTAAACTACTCGTTTATAAAATCCCTTTGACCAAATTGATTGATGCCGTCAAAGACAGTAATGAAGAAAGCGGCGGTGGTTTGGTTGACATGAGCGGCGCGGAATACATGGTGCGTGGGCACGGGCTTATCAAGTCCGTTCATGATATCGAGCAAAGTGTTGTCAGTAGCGATAAAAACGGCATTCCCATTCTGGTCAAAGATCTTGCCAGTGTTGGTGTCGGCCCTGAGCTTCGGCGGGGATTATCGGACTTAGACGGGCAGGGGGATGTGGTAGGCGGCACGATTGTCATGCGTAATGGCGAGAACGCCCTTAATGTCATCAACAGGGTCAAGGCCAAACTTAAAGACTTAGAGAAATCCTTGCCTGAGGGCGTTGAATTTAAAGTGACCTATGACCGCTCTGAACTGATCCTGCGGGCCATCGAAAATCTAAGGCATCAACTGACAGAGGAAATGATTATTGTCAGCTTGGTGATCTTATTTTTTCTTTGGCATTTCCCGTCGGCTTTTATTCCCATTATCACTATTCCCGTCGCCGTCATTTTGTCATTTATCCCGATGTTGGGGATGAAACTCACATCCAACATCATGTCATTGGCCGGCATTGCCATTTCCATTGGTGTTCTGGTTGATGGTGCCATCGTACAAATGGAAAATGTTTATAAGCACATGGAATATTGGGAAGCAGGAGGCCGTAAAGAAGATTACCGTGAAGTTTGTTTAAAAGCCTTAAAAGAAGTCGGGCCGGCAGTCTTTTTTTCCCTCTTGGTCATCGCGGTTTCATTCTTACCGATATTTACACTTGTAGATCAGGAAGGGCGTTTATTTAAACCATTGGCCTGGTCGAAAACTTTTGCGATGTCCATCGCCGCTATTTTAGTGGTGACGCTCAACCCTGCGTTACGCATGTTGCTTTTAAGGGTAAAACCCTATCGTTCCAAAATAGCCAACGTTTTATTGGTTGGCAAATATTACCCGGAAGAAAAACATCCGGTCAGCAGGGTTTTGTTTCGCCTGTATGATCCTATCTGCCGGTTTGTCTTGCGTTATCCTAAAGAGGTTATTTTAGGGGCTGTTATTTTAATGCTGACAACAGTTCCCATTTATCTAAAGTTGGGATCGGAATTTATGCCCCCCTTATGGGAGGGCAGCATCCTGTACATGCCGATCACCATGCCGGGCATCTCAGCTCCCGAGGCCAAGAAATTATTGCAAACGCAGGATAGGATTATTAAAAGTTTTCCTGAAGTAGAAAGTGTGTGGGGCAAGGCCGGGCGTATGGAAAGCTCAACTGATCCGGCGCCGCTTTCGATGATGGAAACGACGATACTCTTAAAACCGGAAAGCCAATGGCCAGGTCATATTTCTCATCAAGAATTGATTGATCAAATGGATCGTGCCTTACAGATCCCGGGAAGCACCAATGCTTGGACGATGCCGATCAAAAACCGCATTGATATGCTCTCAACAGGGGTGCGTACGCCCATTGGAATAAAGGTTTTGGGGGCAGACATCAATGAGATTGAACGCATTGGTACTCAATTAGAACGGATCATTAAGGATATTCCAGGGACCAGGAGCGTCTATGCGGAGCGTACAGCAGGGGGATACTTTTTAGATGTAGATTTAAAACGTGACCAATTGGCCCGTTACGGTCTTTCTGTTCATGATGCACAGATGACCATCGGCTCGGCCATCGGCGGTGAAGATGTCACCACAACGGTCGAAGGCCAGGAGCGTTATTCTGTCAATGTTCGTTATCCAAAAGAATTACGGGATAATGTTGATAAACTCAAGCATGTTTTGATTGCCACTCCTTCAGGAGCGCAAGTTCCATTAGGGGATGTGGCTGATATAGTTTTGCGCTCAGGCCCATCAATGATCCGTAATGAAAATGGCATGCTGGCAGGCTATGTTTATGTGGATGTGGCAGGGCGTGATATCGGCAGCTATGTCGACGAAGCCAAACGGAAAGTGGAGGCGCAATTACAATTGCCTGAAGGCTATAACCTGCTTTGGAGCGGCCAGTATGAGAATATGCTCCGCGTTCGTGACAGGCTTAAAATCGTCCTGCCTTTGACGCTGTGTATTATTACTTTCTTGCTGTATATGAATACTCAATCAATGATACAAACAGGTATTGTGCTTCTATCAGTTCCGTTTTCTTTGATGGGGGCCGTGTGGTTATTATGGGCGTTGGGCTATAACATTTCTATTGCGGTATGGGTGGGAATGATCGCGCTCATGGGGCTGGATGCTGAAACAGGGGTCTTGTTGCTTTTGTTTATGGAATTGGCATACAAAAAAGCAGTGCAAGAAAATCGCATGAATACCGTCAGTGATTTAAAGGAAGCCATCATTCAAGGTTCTGTACGCCGCCTGCGTCCTAAAATGATGACGGTGATGGCTGCATTCGTTGGGTTATTACCCATCATGTGGTCAGCGGGTGCTGGCGCGGATGTGATGAAACGTATTGCCGCACCCATGGTGGGTGGTTTGATCACATCATTCTTATTAGGACTGATAGTATATCCGGCAATTTACTATATCTGGAAGGCAAAGTTTGAATTAAAGGGAAAACTTAAACAACAATAAATCAGGAGGAAGGTATGAACAATATTGTCATTGTAATGATCGGGATTGCTTCAGTAGGTTTAGGAATGGTTTTGGCTCAGAAGTTTCCCTCGTTACACAGTTGCTGCGCACTGCCTACGGTTCAAAATGCAGCAGCTCAAACAGAGCTTCAAGCCGGAACAGTGGAAGTTGGTAATAAACATTGTCCAGTGACAGGCAATCCTATTGGTGTGATGGGACCGGGCGTCAAACATTTATATAATGGTAAAATATATAATCTATGTTGTGGGATGTGCCCTCGGACTTTTGATAGCGACCCTGAGAGGTATGCTAAAATCGCTGAAGCTGATGCTAAGGCTGCTCAATAATTAGGTTAATTGCTTCATTAAGTGAAGTGATTATAATGAAAAATTTAATTGGCGCATGAAGCGGTCCCATGCTATAATCGCTTCATAATATGAAGCGATTATAGCGGAGACATTCAATGAAATACATATGGCAACGGGAAAATTGGGCAAGTTTTCCATGGGAAAGTGATCAGCTTTTGCCTTTGTTGGGGAATGCCAGGCAGATGCAGGGAGATATTTTGGCCCGTGGCAGGGCTTTGGGATTCAAGCTAAGCTCTCAAGCACAAGCAGAGATCCTCACCGAAGAAGTTATAAAAACATCAGCCATTGAAGGGGAAACCCTCAATAGGGATTCAGTGAGATCTTCCGTAGCAAGGCATCTGGGTTTATCTCATGTGGGATTGAAGGGGGTTGACCGTCATATTGATGGATTGGTAGATGTCCTGCTTGATGCCACTAAGAACTATGATAAGGGCCTTACGGTTAAAAGACTTTATGGTTGGCAGGCTGCTTTGTTTCCAACAGGGTATTCCGGTTTACATAAAATCCGTGTGGGCAAATGGCGCAAGGAGCCTATGCAAGTTGTTTCCGGTCCAGTAGAGAAGCATAGAGTCCATTTTGAGGCTCCGCCCAGTGAAAAACTCGATGAAGAAATGAACAATTTTTTGGTTTGGTTTAAAGAAAGCCGGGGCAGTACGGAAGGTTTTTTGCGTTCGGCCATAGCCCATTTTTGGTTTGTAACCATTCACCCTTTTGATGATGGTAATGGACGGGTGGGCCGCGCATTGACAGATATGGCCTTGGCCCAAGATGAAAATCTTTCCGTGAGATTCTATAGCCTTTCTTCGCAAATTATGGAAGAAAGAGAGACGTATTACGATGTTTTAGAAAAAGTTTCCAAAGGAAACGGAGATATCACGCCGTGGCTTATCTGGTTTTTGGGTTGTTTAATACGTGCTATGGAAAGATCAAAGACCATCATTGGAAAAGTCCTGGCTAAATCAGAATTTTGGCAGAAACATAGCCAGACAGTACTCAATGAACGCCAACGAAAAGTCATCAATCTTCTTTTAGATGCGGGAGAAGGTGTTTTTAAAGGTGGATTGACCACAAGAAAATATGTTTCTGTAGCCAAGGTCAGCCGTGCCACTGCTTATCGTGAAATAACAGAACTTGTTGAAAAAAAAATTTTGCGTTTTCTTCCCGGTCGTGGCCGTAGTGTGGCTTATGATATCGCTTGGTCATAATGCAGTTTAGAGAAGCTATTGAAAAAATCGATATACAATCGGATATTTTATTGTATAATTCGAAATCCCCCGAGAAGTTTGTGGAATTGGATTCCCCGCTTTCGCGGGAATGACATCGGGACAGATAATCAGAATCGGTTGACCCTGTAAGCATAAACAAATAAAGAATTTGCGAATTACGGGCCTTTAGCTCATCCGGTAGAGCATCTGACTCTTAATCAGAGGGTGGCTGGTTCGAGTCCAGCAAGGCCCACCAGTTTAAAATTATTTTATGACTACGAAATCCATAGATATAGAATCTCTCAAAAAGCAAGCAGTGATTTTCCGTCGGGATATTTTAGAGACCCTGGAGATTGCCGGTTCCGGTCATCCAGGAGGGTCTTTGTCTGCTGTTGAGATTTTCTTGACCCTTTATAGCTATCAACTTAATCATAAACCCAGCGATCCTCATTGGGAAGACCGCGACCGCGTGATTGTCTCCAAAGGCCACGTTTCACCGGTGGTTTATACAACATTGGCGAATTTCGGGTACTTCCCTAAAGAAGAATTGAAAACATTTAGAAAATTTGGCGCCAAATTGCAGGGCCACGTGCATACCAAGGTCCCGGGAGTGGAATTTAGCACAGGTTCTCTTGGCCATGGCCTGTCTTTTGCCAATGGCATTGCCTTGGGTGCCCGGATGCGGAGTAAGAATTTTAAGGTCTATTGCGTGATGGGCGACGGCGAGCTCCAGGAAGGCTCAGTCTGGGAAGCAGCCATGACCTCAGCCCATTATAAATTGGACCATGTTTGCGCCATTGTGGATTATAATAAGGTGCAGGAAAACGGGCCCACCAATGAAATCAAGAATTTGGAGCCTTTGGCAGCTAAATGGGCTTCTTTTGGCTGGCAGGTGCTTGAGATCGACGGGCATAGCATTGAAGCTTTGAAGGCGGCCTTTGATAAATTCAGTGAGACCAAGGGAAAACCAACGGTGATTATTGCCAATACCATCAAAGGCAAAGGTGTTTCCTTTATGGAAGGCAAAAGCACCTGGCATGGCAAGGCGCCGAATAAAGAGCAGCTTGCTCAGGCATTGGCGGAGTTAAAATAATGGAATTGAAACCCACTCCTACAAGAGACGGTTTCGGTGAAGAGCTGGTGACTTTAGGAAAAATTAATCCTAATATCGTGGTGACTTCCGGAGACCTGGAAGATGCCACCCGCGCAGAATATTTTAAAAAAGAATTTCCTGAACGGTTTTTTAATTTAGGCATTACTGAGCAAGATGTGATAGGCACTGCCGCAGGTCTAAGCACCCAAGGCTATGTGGCCTTTGCCACGTCCTTCGCGGTTTTCCTGACCAATCGCGCCTATGATATGATTCGTCTGGACGTCTGTTACAATAATTGTAATGTCAAGGTTGTTTGCTCTCATGGCGGCGTTACCGTCGGAGAAGATGGCGCCAGTGCCCAGTGCCTGGAAGATTTCTGCCTAATGCGTGTCCTGCCTAATATGAAGGTGATTTGCCCTGCGGATTATATCGAGGCCAAAAAAGCCACCCGTGCCATCACCGATACCTTTGGCCCTTTTTATATGCGCACCTCAAGAGCGCCGCTTCCCATTATTACTAAGGAAGAAGATGTTTTTGTGATTGGCAAAGCCAATATCCTGCGTAAGGGACAAGATGCGACGGTGATTGCCTGCGGGGTCATGGTTTCTGAAGCGCTGTCAGCTGCGGAAAAGTTAAAACTTGAGGGGATTGATTTAAGAGTGGTCAATATGCATACCATTAAACCCATTGATGTGGAGGCGATCGTTAAATCTGCCAAGGAAACCGGTGCTATTGTCACCGCTGAAGAGCATCAGATGGCCGGAGGATTGGGTTCTGCCGTGGCTGAAGTCTTAGGACAGCATTACCCATGTCCTATGGAAATAGTGGGGGTCAAAGATTCTTTCGGTGAAAGCGGCACCCCTGCCCAGTTGCTCGCCCATTACGGCCTTAAGGATATTAATATTGTGGAAGCGGTTAAAAAAGTTATCCGTCGAAAGAAGGGATAAAAATGTCTATGACCAAATTACAGGAAATTTCCCAGCTTGGCCAAAGTTTGTGGATTGATAATATCAGCCGTTCAATGATTGCCAGCGGCAAGCTTAAACTTCTCATTGATCAAGGCTTGCGCGGGCAGACATCCAATCCGACTATTTTTAAACAGGCCATTAGTACGAGCATTGATTACGATGCCAAAATCCAGCAATTAGCAGAAGCGGGTAAATCCACTTTTGAGATTTATGATGAACTGACCATCAAGGATGTCCAGGATGCGGCTGATTTATTCAAAGGGCTTTATGATAGCACCGAAGGTCTGGATGGTTATGTCAGTCTTGAAATTAACCCGAAATTAGGCCATGAGCTTGAAGCGCAATTAAAAGAGGGCATACGTTTATGGCAAAAGCTTAATCGTCCCAACGTGATGATCAAGGTGCCAGCCACTAAAAACGGCTTAGGGGTGGTGGAAGGCCTGATTGCCAAAGGCATCAACGTCAATGTCACCTTGATTTTTTCCGCTGAGCAATACCAGCAGGTGGTCTGGGCGTACATGAAAGGCTTGAATCATTTGCTCAAAAACGGCGGAGATATAAGCAAGGTCCGTTCAGTGGCTTCTATTTTTGTCAGCCGTATTGATACCGCTATTGATAAAATGTTAACCTCCTCAACCCCGGAGGTTGAGGTGGTTTCTTTAAGAGGTAAGGCAGCTATTGCTAATTGTGAAATTATTTATCATAAGTTCCAAAAGAGTTTTAGTGGAGAAGAATTCAAGGCCCTAAAGGCAAAGGGGGCCCATCTACAGCGCGTGTTATGGGCGTCCACTGGGACCAAGGATGCTCAATACAGTGATATCAAATATATCAGTGGGCTGATTGCCCCGGACACTGTCAATACAGTCCCTGATAAAACGCTGGAAGCTGTTTTAGATCATGGTCTTGCAAAGCTGGCTATGCCTGGTAATGTGCCTGGGGCCCAGAAAACAGTGGAGCAATTGCGTCTCCTGGGTATTGATGTGGGCATGGTCTGTAATCAATTACTTAACGAGGGCTTAGCGGCGTTTGAAAAGTCATTTGAAGAATTGACGACGAGCATTGAAGAGAAAAAAGCGCGTTTGTGCGTTAAATGAAAAATTAGAAAATTTTAATGGAAATAGCCCTTAATCTTTGATACAGTATACAAAGTATTAGAAAAAACTAATGTGTAAGAGGACCTTTACACACTATTAACAACGGTAAGAAATGAATTCTTATCACAATCAAGGAGGAGAAGTCATGAACAAGAAATTAGTTTTAGCAGCTGCTTTAGTTTTTGGTGTTGCCGGGTTGATCTTAGCCCAAGGTGTCAAGGCTCAAGATAACGCAACCGGTAACAGTGTTGTGAATGCCGATAACGCAATGAATGCAGATAATGCAGCCAACGCCGATAACGCAGCCAACGCTGATAACGCAGCCATGAACGCTGATAACGCAGCCAAATAAATTCTCTTAGTAGAGGATTAAAAAAGAAGGGACAGGCAGCAATTGTGACTGTCCCTTCTTTTTTTGTTCGATTTCGCTGGCGGGGCGGCAGTGGATATATTAAACTATAAAGAATGAATTCATGGAAAAGCATCACCTCATTAAACCAAGGTCAGATCAAGGCTTTACAGAATCAACGCCTGCATTCTTTTATCAATACCCACGTTTATCCTTTCAGTCCTTTTTACCGTAAAATTTTCGATGAGAAAAAGATTGACCCAAGGCAAATCCGCACTAAAGAGGATCTAAAACATATCCCTTTTATCAGCAAATCTGATCTCATTGACAAGAATAATCCGCAAAAATACAAAGATTTTATCTTACAGCCTGACAAAGAAAAAATTAGCCGGTATTGGCCCAAGCCATATCTATGGGCGATGGCGGCCAAATCCCTGCTTCAGGGCCGTCGCCTGGAAGATGATTTAGCCAAAGAATACCGTCCGATATTCATGACCTTCACCACAGGGACCACCAATGCCCCTGTAGCATTTATGTATAGCCGTTATGATCTGGATAATTTATATGTGTCAGGCGGCCGCATGGTTGAGCTTTTTGACATCAACGGTGACGAGCGGATCATCAACCTATTTCCCTTTGCCCCGCATTTGGCCTTTTGGCAGACTTTTTTCGGTGCCATTGAGGCGGATATTTTTTCCCTGTCCACCGGTGGCGGCAAGGTGATGGGCACCGAGGGCAATCTAACAGCCTTGATGCGCATGAAGCCATCCACCATTTTGGGAGTGCCAAGTTATATTTATCATCTGCTGCGCTATGCCCAGGAAAAAGGGCATGATCTTTCTTTTTTAAAGAAGATCGTGCTGGGGGCAGCCAAGGTAACACCGGCGTATAAACAAAAATTGTCAGATATCATCTGTGCCCAAGGCGGCAAGGGAGTTTATATCTTCGGCACCTACGGTTTTACCGAGTCACGGAGCGCCTGGGCTGAATGTCCGACGGAAAATCATTTATCCAGCGGGTATCATCTTTATCCGGACAAGGAAATCTTTGAGATCATTGACCCTGACACCGGCCAGGTCAAGGATGACGGGGCTGACGGCGAATTGGTTTATACCAGCATGGATTCACGGGCCAGCGTGATGCTGCGTTACCGCACCGGGGATTTCGTCAAGGGCGGCATGAGCTATGGGCCTTGCCCTTATTGCGGACGCATGAGTTTACGTTTATCGTCAGATATCACGCGTTTGTCGGATAATAAAGATTTACAACTTTCCAAGGTCAAAGGGACCTTGGTTAACTTAAGCCATTTTTCTGAGGTGCTTAATGATATCCCTCAAATCGAAGAGTGGCAGCTGGAGATCCGTAAACATAACAATGACCCTTATGAGGTCGATGAGATTATCGTCTACGTTACCCCTCATGCAGAGGCGGATCAAATGGCCCTTTCTAAATTGATCATCGACAAATTGACCGGAGCCACGGAAATTGCTCCCAATCATATTGAATTTATCCCGCTCAACGAAATGATCAAGCGGCTGGAGTTGGAAACGGCAAATAAAGAGAAGCGTATATTAGACATTAGGCCAAAGGTTTAATAATGAGCCCCGCCGGGCCGATGGCCCATGCGGCGGGGTCCTGTTAGGAGAGGGGTTGGTATGGAAAGAATAGCGATAGTCAATGGTGTGCGTACCCCGTTTTCAAAAATGGGGGCGAATTTTAATTATTTAAGCGCCCAGGAATTAGGGCGCATTGCCGCGCGCGAGTTAATTGAGCGCATGGGCTTGGACGTCAAGTTAATTGATGAGGTGATCTTTGGCTGTGTCGGCCAGCCGGCGGATGCGGCTAATATCGCCCGCGTCATCGCCCTTCTTGCCGGTGTGCCCAAAACAACCCCTGCCTATACTGTTCATCGCAATTGTTCCTCGGGGATTGAAGCCGTGGTCCAGGCAGCCATCAAAATTAAAGCGGGGGAGGGGACTTGTTATTTGACCGGCGGCACTGAGTCCATGAGCAATATCCCGTTTTACTTTTCAAAAGAATATCAGGAAATTTTGACTGAGATTTCACGGGCCAAAACCCTGCCTGCAAGATTGCAGGGCTTTGCCAAAATACGTCCGAAGCATTTTTTAGTGCCCAAGATCGGATTGCAATTGGGCCTGACTGACCCTGTCTGTGGCCTTAACATGGGGCAGACCGCTGAAGTTTTGGTCAAAGAATTTGGTATCACCCGCCGGAGCCAAGACGAATTTGCTTTAGCTTCTCATCAAAAAGCGTTAGCCGCCAGAACGATTTTAAGGGAAGAAATTGTGCCTGTGATCCCAGGACCTAAATATAAGGAAGCAGTAGTTGATGATAATGGCCCGCGCGAAGGCCAGACCATAGAGGCGTTGGCCAAATTAAAGCCGTTTTTTGAAAGAGGTACCGGCACCGTGACTGCCGGCAATTCCAGCCAGATCACCGACGGGGCCTGTGCGCTGCTAGTTGTCAGTGAATCACGCGCCAAAGAATTGGGCATGAAACCTTTAGGTTATATCCGTAGTTTTGCCATGGCCGGGGTTGAGCCTAACCGCATGGGCATTGGCCCGGCGCATGCCATTCCCATGGCCTTAAAAAAAGCGGGCATGAAATTTTCCGATATGCAGGCCATTGAAATCAACGAAGCCTTCGCCGCCCAGGTCTTGGCTTGCGAACGTGCTTTAGCCTCTGAGAAATTCGCCAAAGATTTTGGGTATGAAGGTTATACGGGAGCCATTGACCCTGCCAAATTGAATGTTAACGGCGGGGCCATTGCCTTAGGTCATCCCGTTGGCACAACAGGAGCAAGATTGATTTTAACCATGCTCAAACATTTAAACCGTAAAAATCTCAATGTAGGGATTGTTTCTTTATGCATCGGCGGCGGCCAGGGTGCGGCAGTAG
>Ga0207128_1070_pt1 | contig 20703 bp, 17 predicted proteins | sample Alteio_BWMinHeat_18_FD_153522 | JGI IMG/M metagenome (GOLD analysis project Ga0207128, IMG submission 153522) | Enriched cells from forest soil in Barre Woods Harvard Forest LTER site, Petersham, Massachusetts, United States -... | ecosystem: Environmental > Terrestrial > Soil > Temperate forest >... | reverse complement strand
TGGGATTCTAGAAAGTTCCAGTGATCTTATAAAAAATAGTACCCCTCCTGGATCCCCGCCTGCGCGGGGATGACGGGGATGACGGGGAAAATGGCGGAATTAAATATGCGCCAAGGCCTCGTTTAGGCGTTCGACGGCAATGATTTCCATGCCTTTTAGGGATTCTTTAGGGGCATTCATTTTGGGGACGATGGCCCGTTTAAAGCCATGCTTGAGGGCTTCCTTTAGGCGCTCCTGCCCGCTTTGCACCGGGCGGATTTCGCCGCCCAGGCCCACCTCACCAAATACGATGAGGTCGCGCGGCAAAGGTTTATTTTTTAAACTGGATAACACCGCCAAAATCACAGGCAGATCAGCCGCCGTTTCAGTCACCTTCACGCCACCCACGACATTAATATAAACGTCCTGGTTGTAAGTGAATATTCCCCCATGACGATGTAACACGGCTAAGATTAAGGATAATCGATTAGGATCGAGCCCCACCGTCACCCGTCTTGGATTCCCTAAATGGCTTTCATCCACCAAGGCCTGCACTTCAACCAACATCGGGCGTGTACCCTCCCAAGTTACCGTGACAATGCTGCCAGAGGTGTCTGCTGAAAAACGCGACAAAAAAATCGCTGAAGGATTAGTCACACCCTTTAATCCTTTTTCCGTCATCGCAAAAATCCCAAGCTCATTCACCGCACCAAATCGGTTTTTAATGGCTCGTATCATCCGAAAACGATTATCCGTTTGCCCTTCAAAATAAAGAACGGTATCGACCATATGTTCAAGCACACGAGGACCCGCCAACGCCCCCTCTTTGGTGACATGCCCAACAAGAAAAATAGCCGTGTTCGTTTGTTTGGCAAATTGAACAAATTGAGCTGCACTCTCTCGCACCTGCGCCACAGAACCTGGGGCTGATTGAAGCAATTCGGTATACATGGTTTGAATAGAATCGATTACCATGATTTTTGGCTTTGTTGTGAGTCCTAAATTCAAAATACGTTCGACTTGGGTTTCAGCCAACAATTGAAGGGAGTCTGCCCCCAATTCTAATCGCTCCGCACGCAATTTTACTTGCTGCAAAGATTCTTCTCCCGTCACATACAAGGTGGGAGAATGATGACTTAAATTGGATAAGGTTTGTAATAATACTGTAGATTTACCAATGCCCGGATCGCCTCCCATTAATACGACCGATCCCAACACCAATCCGCCGCCCAATACCCGATCGAGTTCGCTCACTCCTGTGCTAAAACGCGTGGTTTCTGTAGCAGTGATTTCTCCCAGCTGCACAATTCCTTCCTCTTCCTCGGCTGCAAAACCTTTATATTTTTTCGAACGACTTTCAGATTGTTTACCGGAAGATTGTGTTAAGGCGACTTCTACTAATTGATTCCATGAGGAGCAGTCTGCACACCGTCCACTCCATTGATGATGGATGGCGCCACATTCTTGACAAGAATATGCGGTTTTTTGTTTAGACATTTGTTAAGTTCTCCTACAAAAGGCCGATAGTTTCAATATGCAAAATGCAACTGAAATTCTTATCAACGGCCGTCAAGTTACTCGCCAAGCTCTAGGCGACAGCTACGAATTTGTTTTAAATAACGAGCTACGGGTGATTGACTGCGTCAAAATTGAATCTCGGGAATTAGGGCATCTACGCCCGGTACCTAAAGGACCCCTTATTTTAAATGGCTTATTGTTTGAACTGCAACATGTTCGTGTGAACCCTAGGCAGGATAACACTTCTATCATTCAATGTTTAATTGACGCTTTTGCATCCATCGGAGTATCGGTACAGGATTCTCCCAAAAATGACATGCTAAAAGTGTGTTTTAAACCTTTGGGAGAGATAAGTGATAAAGTGCGGTTTTACATGAACGGCGAGGGGAAAACTATTTTTCTCTCCCCCTCGACACGCCCACGTTTGGTCTCGTCAATTAACTTACAACAACAACAAAATTAAATAATGACTATTTCTTAATCACAATCTTTTTTATGTTTTTTGTGATGACGTTTTTTATGCATCATCTTTCCGTCCTTTCCGTCCTTTCCGTCCGTTCCGTCCATCATGCCTTCCTTGTTGGCATCTTTCTCTTTCATCATCTTTTCTTTATTTTCTTCTTGCATCTTTCTCTTGTCGGTTTTGGTCATGGCATGTGTTTCGGTGTCCAATTGTGGTTCACCTTGGGCAGCCAATTGTTCACCTTGTACCAACTCTTCACCTGCTGCATAAACTGCAGGGCAGACAAGAGACGCAGAAACTAGTAAGCTTAACAACATATTCTTCATGGGAGATCCTCCAAAATTAAACTAAAAAACGCTAAACCATCTCGTCAATAATAGACAAAAAAGCGGAGTAATGAAATTATTTTTTAATCCTATTCAAAGATTTATATTAAATAATCATTTTTAAGGTGATCAACTAGCCTTCTTTTCAGATTCGTGACACGTTTTCCTGACCGCTCCGTTCGAACTGCCATAGCAATGGCCCGCACTTCCCCAATCAATACAACCAGTGATTTCCCCCGGGTGACCCCAGTGTAAAGTAGCTTGCGGTCTAGTAACTTAAAATGTTGCATTGCAATAGGGATAACGATGGCTGGGTATTCTGAACCTTGGGCTTTATGAATACTGGTGGCATAGGCAAGTGACAATTCATCTAGGTCATCGATTTCATAATTCACTTTGCGGTCATCAAACTGAATAATAATCAAACCCTCTTCTTCATCAATACTTCGAATCACCCCTATATCCCCATTAAACACTTCTTTATCATAATTATTAACATTTTGTATCACCTTATCATTCACTGAAAAGGTCCAGCCATAACGGGTGATGGAGGCGCTTGGCTTAGGGTTCAATTGCTTTTGAAGGGCGATATTTAGGGCACGTGCCCCTAAGCCCCCTCGATTCATCGGCACCAATACCTGGATGTCTCGAATGGGGTTTAAGCCAAATCGTTTGGGGATCCGAACAGTGACGACCTGCATTAATTTTTCCAATATTGCTTCAGGGGTTTTCGCCTCAATAAAATAAAAATCCGACAAAATACCTGTTTCGTAGTCGAGTTTGGGTAAATGTCCCTTATTTATTTGATGCGCATTGACGATAATTTGAGAGGTTTTGGCTTGCCTAAAAATTTCGGTGAGACGCACGCAAGCGAGTGTTTCGGAATCGATTAAATTGGAGAGCACCATACCGGGACCAACAGAAGGCAATTGATCCGCATCGCCCACTAATAATAAAACGCAATGAGAAGGTACGGCCTTTAACAAGCGATACATTAACACTAAATCAACCATAGACATTTCATCTACGACTAATACATCCGCCTCTAAAGGTGAATATTCATCTCGTTTAAACAAAAATTGACTGGGATCAAATTCCAATAAGCGGTGCAAGGTTTTAGCTTCCACTCCTGTGGATTCATTTAAGCGTTTGGCTGCCCTGCCAGTGGGGGCACATAAAACCACTTTGGAAGTGTAACGAAAGACAATGGTTAAGAGGCTGTTTACAAGGGTGGTTTTACCGACCCCAGGCCCCCCTGTCACTAAAACCACCTTGTTTTGTAAAATAACCCTCAAGGCCTCTCGTTGGGTGGGAGATAAGATACGCCTTGTTTTATTTTCTGAAAATTTTATGGCCTCTTCAATTTTAATTTCTTTTTGCCAAGCGGGGATAGGAGGTTTTAATAGTCGGTTTAAATGTTCCACAATACCCACTTCTGCATGATAGAAGCTTCCGAGAAATAAATAGGTAACATTCTCTATCGTTTCGGGTATTACGGCGCTTTCATCTATTTCCAGTTGAATGGCCTCTTCAATAATGTCTTCAGTGATTTCGAGGAGGAGGCTCGCGTCTTCAATCAATTGCGTTTTAATAACAGCCGAATGGCCTTCAGAGGCAAAGTCTTGCAAAAGATGTCTCACCCCTGCTTGGGCACGCATAGGGGAATCTCGTGGAATGTTTAATTTTTCAGCCAGGGTATCGGCCGTTTTAAAACCAATGCCGCGAATATCTAGGGCTAAACGATAGGGATTTTCACTCACTTTTTGAATAGCCGACTGCCCATAGGTTTTATAGATCCTCACTGCGCGGGCTGTTCCGATACCATGTGATTGTAAAAACACCACAATTTCGCGAATAGTTTTTTGATCGCCCCAGGATTGAATAATCTTAGCGCGTCTGGAAGGGCCAATCCCCGGAAGCTCTGTTAATCGTTCAGGGGTTTTGTCAATCACCTCAAAGACCTTTTCACCAAAAGCCTTGACCATACATTTGGCAAAATGTGGACCCACCCCTTTTACCAGGCCTGAGCCTAAATATTTTTCGATACCTTCCAAGGTTGAAGGTAATACAAGGCGCATTTTTTCAGCCCGAAATTGTAATCCGTATTGGCGATCGTTTATCCACTCCCCTTGGCAATCGACAAATTCACCGGGCGTGACGGTCATCGCACTCCCCACCACTGTTACCAAATCGCGATTATTTTTCACCTTCAATCTAAGCACACAAAAGCCCGATTCTTCATTATGATAAGTAACGCGTTCGATTGTGCCATTGAGACTTTCATGGGCGGTACGTGTTTGTGGGGTCAGGGTTTGTTCGGTCACTGTTCGCTATATCTATCTTTCATTTTTCGTAAACGTTCGCGCTCTTCTGTTAAATGGCTCGCACGTTTAAATTTACACCCCTGCCGCAATTGATTATCAATATGGGCAATTTTTTCCTCTATCTGCAATACCCTCGCGGTTCGTTTTTGGGATCTTTCAGCAGTCTTTAATTCCTGTTTGGCAATCCTTGTTTTAAGCCTCGAGGCTTTTTTTTCCTGAGCGTTTAGTTGTTTGTAATTTTTTTTCAAAGTTTTTTGAGTCTTTTCTTGTTGCTTGAGGGCCTTGGGAGATGCTGGATGCGAAGTTTGGTGAGACGCTTTCGAAGGGAAACTCATCACTTTGATGGGGCTCGAATGTTCACAAGGGGAATCTTGAAAAACGGTTTTACCGCTTTCATCTTGGCATTCAAAGGCCAGGGCAGAGACTACAGAAACGGGAATAAAAATGAAAACCAAAAGAAATATTATATTAATATTCATCATAACTGCCAATCAATCGGGGGTTGGTGGTGTTTTGCTAGGTATTCATTTGTTTTTGAAAAGGCGCGACAACCGAAAAATCCCTGTCTTGCTGAAAAGGGGGAAGGATGTGCAGCCTTCAATACTAAATGACGATTGGCATCAATGAACTGGCCTTTCTTTTGGGCATAAGCCCCCCATAATAAAAAGACAACTCCCGATTTCTTTTCATTTAGGATGCTAATAATTCGATCGGTAAATTGTTCCCAGCCCTTGCCTTGATGCGCGGCCGGCTTTCCCTGTTCAACAGTGAGGACACTGTTTAACAACAATATCCCTTGTTTTGCCCAGGGGATTAAGCTGCCATTCGGAGGCGTTTGTCCGCCCACATCGGCTTTTAATTCCAGGAAAATATTGATGAGGGAGGGCGGCGGTTTGGTGCCTGGTATAACCGAAAAACAAAGGCCATGGGCTTGGTTTGGGCCATGATAAGGATCTTGACCCAATAATACTACTTTCACTGTCTCAAAGGGGGTAAAATTGAGGGCGTTAAAAACCTCACTACTTTTAGGGTAGATAACCTTTTTAAGGTCCTTTTCCCCTCTTAAAAAAGCCCGTAAATTTTGCATGTAGGGCTTATCGAATTCATCCCCTAAGACCTTTTGCCAACTTTCTTCTAGCATAGTCACATCGATATAATCATCCACCGTGGTATAGTATCACAATGCTATTCCTGAACCCACCTCACACCCTCGATGAATTAATCAAACGTGCGCGTGATTTAAGCGGTAAGACCTTGAGCGAACTTTCGGTTCTCGCAGGCGAAAAGGCTCCACCCGATAATTTAAAACAAGCCAAAGGTTGGATTGGCCAATTGATTGAGCGTCATCTTGGAGCTTTTGGTGGAAGTTTGCCCCGAGTAGATTTTCCAAACTTAGGCATTGAACTAAAAACGATCCCCTGTGATGGACAAGGTCGCCCTAAAGAATCCACCTTTGTCTGCAGCGTCGTCTATCCTTTATCCGGCCCCTCCTCCGGAATGAAAGAAATGGATTGGGACAATTCGCTTGTTAAGCGTAAGTTAAGCCACGTGTTATGGGTGCCTGTTATTGATGCTGGGGGTGAGGACAAGCATATTATTGCGAAACGCCGGGTGGGCAACCCGCATTTATGGGAAATGGATTTAGAAACGGAAAACATTTTAAAACAAGATTGGGAAGAGCTGATGGAATTATTGTCTTTTGGAAAATTTGCCTCGATTTCGGCGCGAATCGGGCGTTATCTGCAGCTGCGCCCCAAGGCCGCCCATAGCAGAATTTTGCGCCCCCAAATTAATGAGGCAAGTGAGCTTTCGCTCACTTGCCCCAAAGGATTTTACTTAAGGACACTTTTTACAAGACAATTATTAAAGTCTTTTTACTTGTAAAAACAAAGGCTCCTTATCGAAGTCTGTTAGGATCCCTCATAGCAGCATCCATAGAAGCATTACCTGCTTCTAAGTCGGTGGCGACTGTCCCTAACAAGGTTTCTAACCCCGCGCGAGCATCAGCATCTAAGCTCTTAGGTGCCGTCCCATAGATGGTGATGAAGGTCTCAAGTTCAGCTGTATTTTTACCAGCCTTATCGCTAACTGCTTGCACACTCGCTAACGCCTCTTCGGAACAAGAAAAGCTACTCTCGTTAGCAGATCCGCTAATAAAGGTACGAACTCTTGCATCTAAGCCTCTAAGCGCCCCAATCCGTGTTCTTGCTGTTTCAAGCAGAGCAGCGTTTTGACTGACACGAGTAGCTTCCGCAGTGCTCGCAGCGTAACCCGCTAACATGGGTTTGCCGGCGCTGATGTGGCCACTGCTCATACCGGGGGAAGACGTACCCGCAGTGTTATCACCTTCTGCCTCTATTTTTATCTCGGAGTCAGATGCACTGGATTGAGGTTGTTGTGAGGGTGTGAAACCAAGCTGGCCAGCAACATCCGAAATACCTCGACGCCATTTCCCGTAATTGGCACTGATTTCTCGGAAAGCTTCAGGTACTTTCATGTCAATCAGTAGGTTTTGAATCCCACCATAGATTTCGAATAATTGCTTAAGTTCGGTTGCCGCTATTGGACGTCCTCGAGCATCTTTGGTAATCGTATTTAAAGCATCCGTTAAAGTTTTTAGATGCTTGTCTACTTGAGCTCCAATGTTGCTCAAAGCAGTCGCCATATTTTCCATACCTTGAAGAGGAACCGGTTGCCCACGTACATCAAATTGTGGATTCTCGCCATAGAGTCGGCTGGAGAGTTTCCCAATATCTCGGTTTAAGGCTTGAAGATCCTTTATTTTCGTTTCGATTTTTTCTTCTATTAGTTTAGTGTTTATCTCGGCAGCTTGGAGTGCGGGAGCATCGACAACTGGACGGGCTTCGGGATCCTGACGGGATCCAGAACTAAGATTAAAGTCATCCACCATTTCGCCTGATAGCATTGAGTAGGAGCTTGATGCAGGGGCAGCTCGAGTTTCTGCACGTGTTTTGTGCTCACCATCGTCAATTGAGGCTGAGGCCATTGCGCTAGTGACCGCGGCTACAACTGAAGAACTCGCTGCAGGCACAGTATTAGCATCCACTACTGCCCAATCATCAAAAGATAATCTTGATGGAGATACAGGAGCAACGGCATATGATGAAGATGCGGGAGCAGCGACACTTGATGAAGATACGGAAGTATTTGCACTAGATAAATATTGGGAAGCTCCGTTGAATGCTACATAAGATGAAGATGCGGGAGCAACGTTAGTTGATGAAGATGCAGGACCTCCGCCGTATGCTACATAAGATGAAGATGCGGGAGCAGCGACAGAAGCAACGGCAGGGGCAACGGCAACATTCACATCTGAAGAAGCGGAAGCTGAAGCTGAACTAGAAACCAAAGTAGAAGCCAAGGCTGAGCTATCTTCAATTGCACTGGCTGAGGCTGCTGTAACAGGAGCTGGTACAACTGCAACGGTCTCAGATTGAGTTGGGGCTTGTGGTGCGGCGCTTCTTGCAGATTGAGTGGTGGGCCGTGGTGTGCCACTTCTTGTTGAAGTGGAAGATGTAGACGCTCCTGCGCCTTGTGCAACTCGTTCTGCAACAGTTTTGCTCTCTGCAGTGGGGTTTGCTTTTGCTGCAGGTTTTGCTGCGGCAGATTTAGCTGCGGGACCGCCTTTTTTCTTTTTAACTTTTTTGGGATCTTGTTTGAGGTTTTTGTTCATTTCATCTTGTGGTTTTGACATGATTAATCTCCAATTTAAATTAACAGTTACATAATTACATTTTAATTTGAAGCTTTTTTAAGCTTCAGTCTATTCCTGTTCACTTGGCATCAATAATCAATCACTAATGATCATCATGTTCAGTGTACTGGTCGTAACCTCCTTCGATTTATTCAAAGCCGCATCTCTATAAACTGAACATACTGCTTTTATTTACCGAAGTACTAGGGGTAGGTAAATTCACATTCGCCTACCCCCAGAATTTTAGTTAAACACTGCTTCTTTTAATCTAAGCTTATAAATATAGCGTTGAATTTGCTAGTGCCTGGCTTTCCATTACCTGTTCTAAAGTATTCATTGTTTTCACAGCCCGATCACATCTACCTGAGAGGTCTGTCACCAATGAGGACAATGCCGCACGATCACCACTCAACGCCCCTTCGGGTTTATCGGTGTAAGCTTTAAGGCTGCTAATAGCCTGCTCAACCGTAGCTAAATGTGCTTGCACTTCCTGTAGAGCTACTCGATTTCCCTCGACAGCATTGGGGTCAACCCGTACTCCAGCTGCATGAGGTTCTACCCCAGATACCTGTGCTACTTCGGCATTATCTAAGCCTGCATAAGCCTTGTATGCTGCAATCCTAGGTTTTAATGCTTCAAACCTTCCAACTAGACGTTTGGCATCAGCAAGCAACTTCAGATCCGCGATTTGTTGTTGGGATTGTGCTGTTGCAACAGCAAATCCTGACAGCATGGCGGGTGCACTTCCTGACTGAGACTGAGGGGCATTGGCTTGCAACTTAGCTATGGCCTGTCTCGCCTGTTCATCGCCTTGTGATGCTTTCGCAAAGAGAAGCCCAAGAAACACTAATGCCTCTGCTTGTTGACTTTGTTGCTGTGACTGCGACAACTGTGTTTGCGACGTAGGCTGGGCACTAGGAGAGGACCCGATTACCGATGAAACACTCGATGGAGCTTTTGGTGCGGCTTTAGCGGCAGGGGCTCTTGTTCCAGGGGCTGCATTCACATTTGCACCGCCAGGAGGAGTCGTTCCACCCGAAGCGATAGTTCCAATAGCTGAACTAGTGGTTGCACTTGAGGTTGCACCTCCAACGGAAGGTCGTGGAGCTTGACGTGCTGGTGCAGGAATGGATAAACCTGTGGGTGCTACGGGTGCTTGAGGAGCAACTGTAGCTGTTGAGCGAGCAACACGACGCGCTCCCCCTACTAGACCTTCAATCACAATCCCAGCATCATCATTGTCAGCTTGTGCAGGTTGCACTGCAGACACTGCGGGCACTACGACCGGAGTGGCTGCAGGAAGTGCAGTTTTCCCCATCATAATATCGGCATATCTTTTATTCCATATTGGCATTTTGGATTTAATAGTTGCAATGGTTTGCTTAATTTCTGCTATTACCACATCTATATCCAATGCTGCCAATAGCCTTTGACGCATCTCCCTGGGATCAAGGTGGAACTGACCTGCAAACCCACTGTTTACTAAAGCTCGATTAGCCGGTAGGGCATTACTGGGTCTTTGGTCTTCAAACAAATCTGCATGTTTTTGTAAAGCTTGGTAATGCGGTTCGATTTCAGCTAAAAGGGCGGAATATTGTCCGACTAATGCTTCATCATAAGGCTCTTTCGAAGCAACGACTCCCATCGTTGTTTGAACGTTAATAGACAATTTGCTAATCTCTTCCATTGCCTTTTTCATGTCTGCAGAAATGGCAGCAATTTTTTGTTCCGCTTCTTCGCCTTCGTTTTTTCGGTCTTGAAGTCCGCCTTCTAATCCTGCAACAGCAGCTGGCCTTACGACAGGCGGAGCGAGCATTGGAGGCCTTGATAACTGAGCTGGTCTGTTATTTGGCATAGAAGGAGCAGGGGTGGTTGCCGAGCTCGATGAAGAACTGCTGCTACTGCTGCTAACGCGTGATTGAGTTGCAACTGGAGGGGCAACTGGAGGAGCAACTTGCGGTCTATCACTTCTGGTTTTCACTTCCATCCCAGCATAATCTGCTGTAAACAAAGCACTGTCTGCTGCAGAAGAACGCGATGGTAAAGCGCCGCCAGAAGAAGAAGATGTAGTGTGACTATTGTTGACAGTTGAACCCTGGTTAGCTTGTCTAAGTTGCGCTTGTTGCAACACAAATGCACGTTGCTCGAGTGTCAAACTCTGTAAGGCTGCTCTTATACTAGCGGTCTGGTCAAGTGGGCCAGCTTGCAATTGAGGGCTTGAAGTAACAGGTGCTACAGGCGCCGCAGGAATTTGTGTGTTGGGTGTTGCAACTGCGCTACTGCTTGTAGAAGAAGAGGTAGCTGAAGAAGGCGCAGATGAAGAACTGGATGAAGAAACTGCTGAAGATGAAGCGGCTGAAGCAGGGACTGAAGCGGGGGCTGAAGTATTGGGAGAACTCAATAAACTGCTTTGAGCTACATTAGTTTTCTTTAGTCCGGATTTAGCATTTTTTAATAAGTCGGCAGTGACATCGGTGGGTTTCTGTGACATGTTAATCTCCAATTTTAAATTTAATGTTAATGTCTAATTGTCTTCGCTCTTTTCTGAGCTTTGTGTTATTTGAACACTCTATCTTAACGCCTGTCAAGCAAGAAAAATGTGCTTTATAACTAACTTTTCGCGGTTTATTTATACTTAAACTGCCCAAGTGGGCCCTATAAAATTCGTCATTGCGAGGGCACGAAGTGCCCGTGGCAATCCAGAGGAGTGCTTAATAACTCTGGATTGCTTCGGAAACAAGAATTTCCTCGCAATGACGATTTTATAGGCGCATCTGACAGTAACCTTTAAAAATAATCCGTTATTTCTTGCACAATTTTCATTAAAACCCCCTAAAATGACCCTTTACTTGTCCTTAAGCTCATGAAATACTAGTCATTCGAATGCTAAATTTTGCATTAATTAACTCTTATTATGTTTATATTCATGAATCTTAAAATTGGGATGATATGCACTTAAAAACGCCGCCATCAATTAATAAAACAGTGATTGCAACCGGGCTTGCCCTTTTCGCTATGTTTTTTGGCGCGGGGAATATCGTGTTTCCTTTATATTTAGGAGCCCATGCTGGACAAAATATCCTCCCGACTATTCTAGGATTTTTATTATCTGGGGTGGGCGTCCCTATTTTAGGTTTGATTGCAACCAGCCTCTATCAGGGAAACTATCAAGCGTTTTTTGGACGACTAGGACGAGTGCCAGCTTTTTTTATTATTACCGTTTTAATGGTTATCTTAGGCCCCTTAATTGCCATGCCGCGCACAGAAACCACCACCTTTAATGCCTTGCTGCCTTTTTTGGCCAGTGGCCTTAAAAGTAATACCCTTTTCAGTATTCTCTATTGTGGAATCGCATTTTTCTTAAGCTATCGCGAAACTAAAATTATCCATATTTTAGGCTTCTTTTTAAGTCCGGTTAAAATTGTGTCCTTTAGCTGCTTGGTGTTGTTTGGTTTATTATTTACAACCCCCCCTCTTATCAATTCGGATACCCCAATCCAAGCTTTTAATCATTCGGTTTCTTATGCCTATAATACAATGGATCTCATAGGCACTTTCTTCTTTTGCGCCATTGCCTTTAATTCTCTCACCCAGCAATTGAAAGCGCATCCCAATTTAAATATGACCAAATTAACCTTGATTGCCTCTTTAATAGGAGGCTCCATTACCAGTTTGGTTTATATTGGCTTCTTATTAGTCGCACATTATCATTCCGATATTTTACAAGGTGTAGCAGTTGAACAAACTATCGCGGTCCTTTCTTCTGAAATACTCGGCAAATTTGGCAGTATTTTTGTCTGCGTTTCAGTTTCCTTTGCTTGTATGGCAACCACTGTGGCGCTTGCTCAAGTCTTCACCGAATACCTTTATCGAACCTTACTGAAAGAACGTCTTCCCCGTGCCCTTTGTTTAACGGGGGTGATTTTCGTTACCTATCTTATGAGTAATCTCGATTTTCAAGGGATATTAAAAATCAGTGCTCCCTTGGTAAATATTTTATATCCAGCCTTAATAGTTTTATGTATTTTTAATATCTTGCATAAATGGAAAGGTCTTCAAATCGTTCGATTACCTGTTTTTACTATGATGTTGATTATGAGCGCGTCGTCACTCTTCGCGAATTGAGTTTTGAGTGACGGTGCCTAAGACCGTACTTCTCGTGATATCGTTTAGACAACAATACCGCCTTTTCTCTTAAATTAGGATTCATCCTATCGACTAGATCAAAAATGATATAGGCGGTGTTATCGTCTACGTCTTCTAAAGCGGTATCAATCCAGGCATAAGCCATGACATCACTATGCGGTACGCCTAAACCTTCCGAATAGAGTAACCCCAATTGATATTGCGCTTGTCTGGCTCGTTTAAAGGCAGCTCTACGTATCCACCCTGCTGCTTGGATGGCATCCTCTGGTACCCCTTGTCCATTGAGCCACATTAACCCCAACATATTTTCGGCATAGGTATTTCCTTGAAGGGCCGCTCTTCGATACCAATAATAGGCTTCTTGAAAATCTTGGAGCACCCCGCGACCGGTATAGAAAAGATCGCCTAATTCCACCTGCGCCAAGGCTAAGCCTCCATTGGCTGCCAATTGATACCAACGAATAGCCTCATTCATATCTCGCTTAAATCCGTATCCTGCCGCAAAACGACGCCCCACTTTATATTCCGCCAACAAAAAAAGCGAACTATGTTGGGCGCGCTTGTAATAGGCAACACTCTTTTCCAAACTAAACGGAACGCCTCTTGCATTCGAATACATGGCGCTTAACATTAAGGCGGCATAGGCATCATTATTTTGCTTTGCTGCAATATCATAATAATGAACCGCTCGTTCAAGATAACGAGGCAATCCCTTACCTGAGAAATACATATCCCCTACTTCGACATCAGCGTGGCGAAGGCCGGCATCCGCTGCTTTTAAATACCAATAGGAAGCCCGTCGCAAGTCCTTCTCAAACCCTTTTCCATCTCGATATAAATGGGCTATCAAAAGTTGGGCCCCCGGTAATCCCGCATTGGCTGCGCGCAAGATTAACTCAGCGCCTTCTTTTTCATTTTTGGTCACACACTCACCAAAGAAAATCATCATGCCCAGCCGAAAGGCACCTTCAGACGATCCACAATTTGCCGCACTTCTGTAATATTCCAATGCACGTTTTAAATCACGGCAACCTAATCGACCTTCGTAATAGAGATCGCCTATGCTCACCCAAGCCTCAACATTACCGTGTTCGGCTTGGTCGGTGAGGATTTCTAATCCTAAATTGAGTCCAGACCTTCCCCGTGCACCATGGGTGAGAAGCCAACTAATTTGATATTCGGCTTCAACAGAGCCGCATTCAATCGCCTTTTTATACCAGTATAGAGATCGCTCGTAATTGGCAGGCATGCCAAACCATCCTCGATACATTTCGCCTAAAGCGACTTTTGCGGTGACGTCTCCCATATGAGCCGCCTTTTCATAGAGACAAATGGCTTTTGGGAGATTTCGAGGGACGCCTATCCCATCGCGATACATATGGCCTAATTGTATTAAGGCCACCGGGATACAGGCGTTGGCCGCTTTGTTAAACCAGCAGGCTGCTTGTTCTGCATCTTTGGGGACATCGCATCCCTTTAAATACATTTCACCTAAACAAACGGCCGCATACACATTCCCACATTCTACTTGTGATTTTAAATCGGCAATATTTCCTGCGACTCGATCGAGTTTACATTCACGGGAGCGGGATCCAGTGGAGAGCGAGGCCGGACAAGGGTCTGCTGCTGGGACAAGTGGCCAACATGGCGGGCAGGTGGTGACAACGGTTTTCGGCTTAGGCAGGCTACACGCCGAGACTAAGAGCGCAAGACAGGCGACAAAGGAAAGTTTGACTAAATATAAATTGGATTTCATCACTTGCTATTATGGCATAAGGCCAAGCTTTAGTCTTAGGGAGGGGTTGTGGCTGCTGTGATGTGCCTTTAGCTTAGCCTGGGATTAGGTTTTATTTGGGCAGCAAACTAATCTTGGCTTCTTTTAGGTGTTTACATTTATGTAGAATGGGTTTATTGATTATCCTGTATTTATGAAACATTTTCACCTACACGCACATCAATGGTTTGCTGAAAATTGCCCGCTTTCTGAGATCGCAAAGCGCGTAGGCACCCCTTGTTATGTCTATTCCCGAGCAGCTATTGAAACAGCCTTCTCTGCGTTTAAAGATGCTCTTCGTGTTTGGCAACCCAAAGACTATCAACTCAACTATGCGGTAAAAGCCAACAGCAATATTGCTATCCTAAATAACCTGGCGAGACTTGGATCGGGATTCGATATTGTTTCGGGTGGTGAGCTCGCTCGAGTGTTGAAGGCGGGAACCGCACATAACAAAATTCTTTTTTCAGGGGTGGGCAAAACTGCTGAAGAAATCAAACAAGCCCTGGAACTTGGCATTGGATGTATTAATGTCGAATCGCGGCAAGAATATGAAAGGATTGTAAAAATTGCGAGCGGCTTAAATAAAAAAGCTCCTATTGCATTTCGTGTGAATCCCGATGTTGAGACCCATGCCCATCCCTACATTCAAACGGGGCATCATGCCAATAAATTTGGGATACCGGTAAGTGAGGTTCTCAATTTGTGTCAAGAAGCGAATCGCGAACAAGCGGTTCTGCTAAAAGGACTGGCCTTTCATATTGGCTCGCAGGTGATGGAATTAGATCCTTTTATTAAGGCACTAGATAAAATGATTAGGATTATTGAACAATTAAAGGTAATTAATATAGATATTAAAGAATTAAATGTGGGGGGAGGTTTGGGCGTTTCTTATCATGAGAAAGATGCAGGTTTGTCTATTGAAAGTTATATCGGGGCTATTTGCGATAGGCTTAAGGATTATCCTGGCGCCTTACACCTTGAGCCGGGTCGTGCACTGGTCGCTGAAGCCGGGGTATTATTAACAACGGTAGAATATATTAAACCTAAACCCAAAAATGGGGATAACCATAAGGTTGATGGACATTCTATGGATAAACATTTTGCCATTGTGGATGCCGCGATGAATGATTTAATCCGGCCCGCCTTATATCAAGCCTGGCATGAAATTTTACCGATTGTTGAAAATGAGAAAGGCGAGGAAGGTACTGAAGCTCTGGGTGTAAAGGCTTGCTATGATATCGTCGGCCCCATTTGTGAATCCGGGGATTTTTTAGGCCAGGAAAGAATGTTGTCGATTCAGCCTAATGATGTTTTGGCTATTTTCAAAACCGGCGCCTATGGATTCTCTATGAGTTCGAATTATAATTCCCGCCCCCGCCTCCCCGAAGTGATGGTCGATAAAGATAAGTTTTATATCATTCGCAATCGCGAAACCGTCTCGGAACTATTTGAGGGGGAATCTTTATTGCCGGATGAGAATTTTTAGCAGTCGCAACAATAAAAAAGAGTGTAATTCCCCCCGAGAGAACGGGCGGACCGGGAGGTCCACCCCCACAGTAAGCTTTGAACTAATCCATAGATGCCAGGTCTTAATTAATAAGAACATCATAATTTATAAGACCATTATAAGGAACTAACTCGTTAAAGATAGGTCTTATAAATTAAAGAGTCATTATAAGTAATGAGGAGTGGGTTATGGCATTTAATCCAAATAGTTACGCGACCGCTGAAGACTGTGATAAAGCCATTCGTTTGGTTGATAAACAAATAAAAGAAGATAAAAAACGATATGATAAAATCATGTTTGATCCTCAAAAAGACCAGGAAGAAGCAAGCGATTTAATACAGGAAATTAGCAAGCTAAGTCAACAAAAAGATATAATTACCATCAGGAAAAATCAATTAATAATTGCTTCTGCCGAACGAGAGGTAGATGCACTTTGTGAGCGAATTACTAAACTAAACCAACTGACTGCAAATCGTTCTTCTATATTTGGTCAACCTCCAAAGGACCAGATTGAAAAATGGAAACAAGAAAAAGAAGGTTTGGTTAACCAATTAACGCAAGTACTCGTTAAAATTCAAGTTTCGTATAGAACGCTCCTTCCCTTGCTGGAGGCGGCGAATCAGGACAAAATGAAAAATGAATTGAGAAATGCAATGCGAACATTTCAAGAAACCTTTTTATCTCCTCCTTCTTCTGCACGAGACACAGAAAAAACACATAGGGAAAAAACAAGATATGAAGTGATGCAATCCCTAGAAAAGGGTAAACCGAGTTCAACAGGAGAGGCCGCTCTTAATGCAGCTTCTACTCTCACGAGTGAGGAGACGTTAAGACCAAAGCTTCGTAGGTATTGAATAAGAATAAATTTTAATAAGGAATAGGTGTAGGAGGTGCATATGCGTGATATGAAAGATGTACGGAGTTTCGATTTTGCCATGAAGCAAAAAGAAATCAATTCCTTGAATGAGAACTATAGAACGAGTAGAGAAGCGGCAAAAAAAATCGAACATGAGCCTACTTCCAAAGAAAAAAGAGAAATTAATGTAGCTAGTTTCATGGCCGGTTCTCAATTAGGCAGTGCAGTTCAGGAATTCCAAAAAGCGCTTGATCAAGAGATGATTCGGGTTGCGGAATTATGTGAGAAACTGAATAATACCAAAGGGATCCGAAGTCTCGTTTTTAAACCTAAAGAAACCCGAGAGGAATTAATTCGGGAATTGTCCAGTACATTAACAAATCTATCAAAAAATCTTGAGTGGGCAATAAACTCTAAGTTATTCGGAATCGACCTGAATAATTTTCCTGCCATTCTTATCAATAATCCCGCTGTACAGAAGGCAAAAAAAGCTATTCAGCTTGAGGCAAGTTCCAGAGCCGCTACACCCGATTCAGGAAATTCGCCAATTCTGAAAATCGATGCCGCCTTTACTGACGTTGAAAAACTAGCTTCGCCTGCGCCTAAAGTTACACGGTCGCAGGCTGCTGCAGAGCCCAGAAAGCCTGGTGTGAGCCCATAAGATGATCATTTTTGATCTTTGTAAATCTTATCAAACTCGGACAATAAATGATCTACATAATTCTGCATCTCTTTTTTCTTTGACAGGACTTTGAGAGAATGCGACCAGGCGGTGAGGAGATGGGGTGGGATACCCGCAAAAGAAAGATTTTCAGCTCCCCTTTTTGCTAAATACATGCTCGGTGGTTGTGATACAGCCATTTTTTGGTTTTGGTGCCAGTTTTCAAGAGAGACTTTTGAAACCTTTTGTTCTAATTCCTCAGGAAGCACCTTGTTGAAATAGGCTGTGATCTTAGGCACACGTTTTTTTTGAAATAAAATTTCATCTTCTAAAAATTTTAAAAAGGTTGCTCGAAAACGTTGTCCGGGGACGGTTTTGATTCTTTCGTATATTCGCCACTTGCCAACTAATTCCTCACGTTTAACATCAACAAAAGCATGTAGGCGTTTGCCTTTTAAAAAGGGAGATTGTTGTTCTAGCAACAGTTGCAGGGTAACCCCCTTTTCATGGGTATCGCCGCGTGATACCTCGCCCATGTATCGAATATCAGGGAAAAGTGTCCCTAAATAGAAGGCCTGTTTTTGGGCAGCATCGTAATGTTCATGTTGGTTTATCCATTTCTCCGCCAATACGACGTGGGTTGCCGGTGCGGCTGCAAAAGACAATGTTGAAAATGCGAATAAACATAAAGCGGTAAAAGTGGACACGCATTTGATTAGATATTTGGTAATACATTTAATTAGAAAAGAAGAATTATTATGATTAGTTAACATAAGTTACCTCAAAACTAGCGGGTCAAGCGAAGCGGGCCGACCGGGAGGTCGGCCCCTACTACACACCTTCACAATTTTCGTCAATTAAAACGGGATTTCGTCATCAAAGGCTTCATCAGCCGTTGCTGGCATCATTTCCGGTTTGGATTGTTTTGATCCCATCGATTGACCATGATCACTTTCTTCAAATCCGCCGCCGCCTTCGCCGCCTTTTTTATCTAGCATGCGCATTTCATTACCGATGATATCGGTTGAATAGCGATCGGCACCATTAGGATCTTGCCATTTCGAAGTACGTAACGAGCCCTCGATATACACTAGCGAGCCCTTGCGCAAGTATTGCGCTGCTATTTCGCCTAATTTCTGAAATAAGCTCACACGATGCCATTCGGTGCGTTCTTGTTTCTCACCTGTCTGGCGATCTTTCCAAGACGCAGTGGTTGCCACCCGAAGATGTGTCACACCCGTTCCATTTGGCATATACCGCACTTCTGGATCGGCCCCAAGATGTCCAATAATCATTACTTTATTAAGTCCCCTTGCCATATTTTTTTACCTCACAAATTTGACAACAATTCCATATTAACAAAAGAGAAGCCAGTATAACGCAAAATAAAACAACTGCCACCTCTCCCCCTAAAGCATCGAACACGCCTCCTAACAATCCTCCTAAGAATAGCCCCAAAAATTGAATGGTTGAAAATAATCCCATCACGAAACCCCTATTTTCTTTGCCGGCTTGTTTGGAGAGTTGAGTGGGGAGGCTGGCTTCCAAATAATTGAATCCGACAAAAAAGAGGCAAAGACCAAAGGCTAAGCCATAAACTGTCTCGTGGAAACTGAGAAAAATCCCTTCTGCGAGGATCAAGGCGGCGATACTGTAGCGTTGGAAGGTGATAATCTTTCCCAAACGCTCGGCATAAAAAATAAGGGGTAAGACGAAGCAGCCAGATAACACAAAGACTGACAAGTAGAAAAGTGAGGTGGAGTTACTGAACTCCGGAAGGGCTGCCACCCACAAGGGGATTTTTAAGAATAAGGCGGGCAACGTGGCATGTATCACCCCTACCCCAAAATAAATGGGCAGAAGTGGGATAATTTGCGCCTTTAGGACGTGGCCTCGCAATGGGGGTTGCGTGGACGAAACCTGGATTCCCGCCTGCGCGGGAATGACGAGGGAGGTTAACTGGGCAGTTACAGAACCAGACTGCGGGAAGGACGAAGGGTTGGGCGCTCCTCGGAAGAATGCCAATACCACAAGACTAAATGCTCCCAATAAAGCGGCAAAGAAAAATAACCCCCTCACCCCAAAGCTATCACTTAATAAAGGCCCCAATACAAATGAGACTCCAAAGGCCAATCCAATTGTAAGGCCCACGCTTGCCATGGCGCGCAACCTCACCTCTTCTCGAGTGAGATCGGAAACCCAAGCAAGCAGCACACTCCCAAAGGCCCCCATGCCTTGAAGGGCGCGACCCATAATGACCCCGAGCAAAGAAGTGGAAAGAGCCGCCCAAAGACTCCCGCCAATAAACAATAGGAGGCCAAGCAAAATCATGGGCTTGCGGCCATATCGGTCTGAAAGCAGGCCAAAAGGCAGCTGAAATAAGGCTTGGGTGAGCCCGTAAATGCCCATCGCGAGCCCCACCTTAAGGGGGGTGATATCGGGGAAAGCTTGGGCGTATAGGGCAAAAACCGGCAAAATAATGAAAAGACCAAGCAATCTTAAAGATGAAATACAAGCAAGACGAATGACAGCTTGTCGCTCGAGGGGTAATAATTGGACTTTATTTAGATGCATAATTGCCGTATATTAGCGGTTTCATCAGGTAATTGATACATCCCAGTAGCTACGAAAACTATGAAAACAATATCCATTAGTGGGGCAAGAACCCATAATCTTAAAAATATCTCTCTTGAGTTACCACGAGATAAATTAATCGTCATAACCGGTCTCTCGGGCTCGGGTAAATCTTCGCTCGCCTTTGATACTTTGTATGCGGAAGGTCAGCGTCGTTATGTTGAATCCCTCTCGGCGTATGCGCGTCAATTTCTGTCTTTAATGGAAAAGCCGGATGTGGATCACATCGAAGGCCTCTCCCCTGCCATTTCGATAGAACAAAAGGCCACCTCCCACAATCCCCGTTCAACGGTGGGAACGATCACTGAAATTTATGATTATTTAAGACTGCTGTTTGCCCGCGTGGGAACCCCTCATTGCCCCACCCATGACACAGCACTTTCGGCCTCAACGGTGAGCCAGATTGTCGATAATATTTTAAGTTTGCCCAATGATTCCAAAATTTTATTATTAGCCCCTGTAATACAAGACCGAAAAGGCGAACATATTCAAAAACTAGATGAATTGAAAGCACAAGGCTTTGTTCGGATCCGTCTTGATGGAGTATTCACTGAATTAGAGGATGCTCCGAAACTGGATCCCAGACGAAAACACACGATTGAAGTGGTGGTCGATCGCTTAAAAGTGCAGCCTGATATTCGAAGCCGATTGGCCGATTCACTGGAAACCGCCTTAAATTTATCCGGTAATTTGGTCCATATCTTGGTAATGGCGGAAGAGAAAATCAAAAACACCTTAATCTTCTCCTCAAAATTTGCTTGTCCCGAGTGCGGTTACAGTTTAACGGAACTCGAACC
>Ga0207128_1074_pt1 | contig 20856 bp, 14 predicted proteins | sample Alteio_BWMinHeat_18_FD_153522 | JGI IMG/M metagenome (GOLD analysis project Ga0207128, IMG submission 153522) | Enriched cells from forest soil in Barre Woods Harvard Forest LTER site, Petersham, Massachusetts, United States -... | ecosystem: Environmental > Terrestrial > Soil > Temperate forest >... | reverse complement strand
AATGATGATTCTTTGCCAACTTTACCCCAGGCCTTCGCTGACGCTCGACCTGGGCTGTAACATGACGCCACGTTGTGGCTTCATCTGACAAAATTTATGCTTGGTGGCAATAGAGAGGTGGAAATACCTGATCCCATTCCGAACTCAGAAGTCAAGCGCCTCATCGCCGATGGTACTGCACACAAGAGTGTGGAAGAGTAGGTCGCTGCCAAGCTTTTTATTCACGCCCTAAACGGCCCTTGCCGTTTAGGGCTTTTTTATTGTAGCCAGGCCGTCTCGGCCTGCCTGGTCGTTCAAACCGTCCCCCTAGCTACATACTAAGGTAGCCAGGGCGTCTCGCCCTGCTCAGCCGTTCAAATTGTCCCCTTGGTCACATACTTAAGCAGAGGGTTTTTACCCTTTTGAGCCTTTTTTTGAGCCGGCCCTGTGGGCCTCGTGTATTTCGCCCATCTACCCAGCCCTACGCACTCGCTCGCAAGCTCGCTTCGCGCTTCGGACTTAAGCTATTTAAGGAAAGCGCCTTTCAGGCGCGCTCTAGAGCCTGAAAGGTATTTCTTTAAATAGCTTAGGTCCAAAGTGCGAAATAGCACGCGCCTGGAAGGCGCTTTCCTTAGATAGTCCAGTCCGAAGCGCGATGTGAGCCTGCGAACGAAGCGCGTAGGGCTGGGTAGGAATGCCACAAGAGCAAAGGCCCACGGGGCCGATTCAAACTGCCTAAACGAAAAAGGACCTCCAACGACAATATGGGTTGCAATAAATAAAGCAACCGCGTATAACCATCCGATAGATTTACGTTCAACCAATAATCATGGAGTAACTTATGTTAGCAGGTACAATTTATTATCCTTTAACAATAGCAAATGACTATACACCAATGCCAATACCAGAGCAAAAACATGGTGAAACTGATAGTGCTATGGAACAATCTCTGCCAAAAAGAAACTGCTCTATCAAGGACACAATGGAGACGGTAGAAAATGAAGGGCCAGAACTCTTCCATCTTCTTGAATGGTCAAGAAAAATTCTTTGCATTAAATGCTCGTTGGCAGCGCAAGAAAAATGTGATGCACTTCGGGATAAATTCATCGCATCCGGATCTTTCGACGATCGGGATAATTTTAAAAATTTTTTTCCAGTATCAGATGAAGACCTCAAGAGGTTAAACGAAACCGATTTTAATCAGCTTTGTCAATGGATTCCGTTCTTTCGTGGACATCAGTGGAAGTTGTTTGAACTTCCAACCGATCCAATGTTAGAGTTGTTTGATACTGTAAAAGAAATAGTGATACGACCAGAAAAATCCTTTTCGTTTACAGGAAAATGGGATTATGCAATATGGCTTAATCGACCATCAAGACGTTATTCAGTCCAAGATACAAGAGAGTATTTGAGAGATGCGGATTCAGCATCCTTCCGTGTTTTCGAATTGGCAAGAGGCATTCTTTGTCCGCATTGTTTCGCGTCAGCAAAAACCAGACGGGCTGCACTTAAACAACAATTTTGGCTGTCCGGTGAGACTCAAGATGCAATACAGTTAATTGATTTTCACCCATTATCAGATGAGCAGCTCCGTGAATTAATACAGACAGATTTTGATCAGTTGTATCAATGGATGCTAACATTCGATGCTCATCAATGGAACATATTTACATTGCCGGACCTGCAACGGATCGATTTTACAAAACTCATTAAAGCTTATGATGAACAAACAAAAAATACTATTGTACCCTTGATTTCAACTAAATTTTATAGACGATCTATGAATGACTACGTAACTCTTCTTTCATCTTTGAATGGCGAAAATCTTACTGTTCTTTTTCCCTTTTTCGAGAGGGAGCATCTCCAGATGTTGACTCCTGAACAAATAGACACAATCGATTCTGAAAAAATTGCTAACATCAATCGACAGCACGGGCTAAAGCTATCTGTCGCCCAAATAAACTTTGCCCTTGACAACGTAAAACTGCTTCCATCTTTGAATGGCGAAAATCTTACTGCTATTTTCTTCTTTTTTGGACGGAAGCATCTCCAGATGTTGACTCCCGAACAAATAGATACAATCGATTTTGAAAAAATTGTCAAAAATATTCGACAGCATGGCCTAAAGCTATCTGCCGATCAATCAAACTTTGTCCTTGACAACGTAAAACTTCTTTCATCTTTGAATGGCGAAAATCTTACTATTCTTTTCCCTTTTTTCGAGCGGAAGCATCTCCAGATGTTGACTCCCGAACAAATAGATACAATCGATTTTGAAAAAATTGCGAACAATTGTCAACAGAATGGGCTAAAGCTATCTGCCGATCAATCAAATTTTGCCCTCGTCAACACGCAGTTTCGCATGAGAAAAGTAACGGAAGAGCCCAAAACTCGCCTCCCTGGCGATGGTACTGCACAGAAGAGTGTGGAAAAGTAAGTCACCGCCAAGTTTTTCATTTACGCCCTAAACGGCTTTACCGTTTAGGGCTTTTTTTGAGGGGTAGCCAGGGCGCCAAAGCCCTGCTTAGCCGTTCAAACCGTCCTCTTGGCTACCACCTTAGGCAGGGCTTTGGCGCCCTGGTTACATCCCTCTCTTTTGAGCGTTTTTTGAGCCGGCCCACGGGGCCGATTCAAACTGCCTAAACGAAAACAGGACCTCCAACGACAATAGGAATATGGGTTGCAATAAATAGAGCAACCGCGTATAACCATCCGATAGATTTACGTTCAACTAATAATCATGGAGTAACTTATGTCAGCAGTTACAAGTTTTGATACTTCAACAGGGACAGCTGGTTATATGCTAATGCCGGGTACGGAGCAAAAACAGGGTAAGGCTGATACGGCCATAGACAAATCTTCATCAGGAAGAACCTTCTCCATCGAATCTGCAAGGCAGAAAATAGAGGATGCGGAACCAGAACACTTCCGTGTTATTGAATTAGCAAAACAGATTCTTTGTGCTCAATGTATCGAGTCAGCACAAAAAAGACAGGCTGCACTTAAGCAACAATTTTGGCTAACCGGCTCTACCGCTGATTGTTCTCGTTTTGAAGGGTTTCACCCTCTATCAGATGAACAGATTACCGATTTAAAACGAACCGATTTTGAACGGCTTTATCAATGGATGCCCTCTTTTCATGGTCAACAATGGAAATTGTTTACATTAGCTGATTTAAAGAAAATTGATTTTTCCTCAAAACTCAGGATAACACCGGATAAACAAACAATCATAATGCTTGGACACATCATCTCCAGGCTCTAGGAACAAGGCACACCTTTATAGCGCAGGTCTACAGTCTTTATAGTTGTTTCTGCCCTTACTTAGGGCGATTGCCTAGAGCTTTTTTAATTCAGGTCTAAGGCCTGAGGAAAGAGCTTCATTGCGTGCAACTTAACTTTGTCAGTATTTTCTTGCACTCCCGTTAAATAATAAACATAATATTAAAACAGAATATTCTTGACTTTGTTCTCACAACTGCGTATAACTATCCGTTAGATTTACGTTTAACAAATAATCATGGAGTAATTTATGTCAGCAGGTACAAGTTTTTATACTTCGACAAGTGTAGCTGGTTATATGCCAATGCCAAGTGCGGAACCACAACAGGGTAAGGCTGATATGGCCATACCTGCAAAGCCCATTATTCCTCATAGCAGATTCTGGTCAGTTGGATTTACAAACCAGATGATACAGGAGCAGACGCTAGAACAGCTTCGTGTTTTCGAATTGGCAAAAGGCATTCTTTGTTCGCAATGTTTGGAGTCAGCAAAAGCCAGACAGGCTGCACTTAAACAACAATTTAGGCTGTCCGGTAGCCTTACTGATGAAGAACGTTTTACAAAATTTCACCCCCTGACAGACGAACAGATTACTGATTTAATCCGGGCCGATTTTGAACGGCTTTATCAATGGATGCCAACGTTCGCTGGTCATCAATGGAGGTTGTTTACACAAGCTGATGTGCAGAGAATTGACTTCACAAAACTCATGCAAACGCCGGAAGAGCAAATCAAAATAATGGTAGGACGTATATTCGATATCCTGGAGAGCACATTAGGGAAAGAAAGATTATTAGGTCTTAAGGGCGATAACTTAACTGTTCTTTTTCCCTTTTTCAAACGGGCGCATTTCGTAGCATTGACTCCAGAACAAGTTAACACTGTCGACTTTAAAAAAGCCGTCATTAGTCAATGTATCTTTAGAGAGCTCTTTGATGGATCCATATGGGGAAATAAAGCATGGGAAAGACTACAAGGTCTTTCAGAAGATAATCTTACCGTTCTTCTCAAGCGTTTCCCTGGATATTTTGATAGGACGCTTACGTATTGCCTCACCATAAAACAAATATCCAAGATCGATTTTACCAAAGCTAATATAGACCAAGAGTTATTCACTCAAATTTTTGGCCCTTTCCCTGCCAGACTAGGGCTTAAACACCCTGAGCCTGAGCCCGAAGTTTACGCCGAACGCCTCAAAGCTGTCAGCCCCCAAAACCTTCTCCCTCTTATACAATTTCTTACTCCATGGCATCGGGAGCATCTTTCTGCAGAACAATCTACTTTTATTCAAAAAATTACAAAGGATAAAAGCCGGGAATCAAAGAATGGAGAAGTTATGACCTGACTATGTATAACCATCCGTTAGATTTACGTTTAACAAATAATCATGGAGTAATTTATGTCAGCAGTTACAGGTTTTCACTCTTCAACAAGCGTAGCTAGCTATATGCCAATGTCAGTTGCGGAGCAACAACAAGGTAATGCCGATACGACCACACCTGCAGAGTCCACTATTCCTCATTATAGATGCTGGTCAGTCGAAACTACATACAAGAAGATACAGGGGATGACGCTACTAAGGCATCTACGTATTATCAAATTGGCAAAAGACATTCTTTGTCCGCAATGTTTGAAGTCAGCAAAAGGCAGACAGGTTGCACTTATGAAACAGTTTTTGGATTCAGGTGACCTCGCTGATGAATATCATTATGAAAATTTCCATCCCCTGACGGACGAACAGATTACTCATTTAATCCGGACCGATATTGAACAGCTTTATCAATGGATGCCAACGTTCGTTCATCATCAATGGAGCTTGTTTACACTAGCTGATTTACTGAGAATTGATTTCACAAAACTTAGGCAAATACCGCATGAACAAATCAAATTAAGGGTAGGATATATATTTAATTTCCTGGAATGTACAGCAGTCAAAAAACTATTATTAGATCTTAAGGGCGATAACTTAACTGTTCTTTTTCCTTTTCTCGAGCGGGAGCATCTCCAGATATTGACTCCTGAACAAATAGACACAATCGATTTTGAAAAAATTGCCAAAAATATTCGACAGCTTGGCCTAAAGCTATCTGCCGATCAATCAAATTTTGCCCTCGTCAGCACGCGGTTTCGCATGAGTCTACATACTGTTGCCGCTTTGCGGCTTTAACCCAAAACCACCGGCAAGGCCGTGAAACGGTCAAAGCGTGTAGCTCCATGCTTACGCATGGGGTGCGAATGGTAAAATGAACAGCCGCATGCGGCGGCAGAAATCCATTTCGTTCAGGATCCTTTGAAGGAATCAGACCCAGAATCCAAAGCATTGTAGACAGGCAGGAATCATTCGTGGCATTAAGGCTTTTTCAGATCACGCTTTTCTTCTCAATTTCTCTTTGTCGTAGCCTTCTCGTGTTGCTTGATTCAACTGGTCTGCTTGGATGGACGCCCATTGCTCATTATTTAATTGACCCCAATTAAATTCATTGAAGAACTGTAGAAGATGCATAAGACTTGGGCCCTTAATATGAAGTATCCGTTTGTCAAAATTATCTGGCGCAAACTGCTTAGATGAGGAGGGGCCGGTAGAAAATATTTCGGAAAACATCCATCCATTCATGTTGCATTTTGTAAAATCGACATGGGCAATTTGTTCCACTGAAAGTTCGTCAAAAGCATATTTATCGAAAAAAGGGGCAAGGGCTTGTACATTGTCGCTATTTAGACTTTGAAAAAATGCTTTTTTGTCTTTTTCGCTTTGTTCCCGCCCAGCAATATGATGCCATATATTTTGACTTCCCCTGTCATTTTCCTTCATGATTTTTGTAAAATCGATTTTTTTCATGTCTTTTAATTGGAACAATTTCCATTGGGCCTTATTGAAGAATGCAATAAATGGATAAAGCTCGTCCAATTTCGGTTTTTTCAAAATCTCTTGTATCTCGGCATCAGTAAATAATGAGTTGGCCTTTTGTCCTGGAATAAAATTTTTACGGCGTGCTGTTTCCTCCTGATATCCTTTTTGTATTTGGGGATCCTGGAGCTTTTCCTTGCCAATGGCTTCCAATTGTTCTGGAGAGAGGAGTTGCCAGTTAAATTGATTGAAGAATTTTAAAAGAGGCAGAAGATTTGTTATGTTGATCTTTGGGAGTCGCTCGTTTATCCCTTTGGGCTGATCGGAACCCTCAGAGCTTCTTGCATAACCAGACCCAAAGAAACATTCAAACGTCTCCTGATTGATGTTTAGTGTTGTAAAATTTATGGCCGCTATTTGTTCTTTGGTGAGCCTGTCGATATGGTTTCTATGGAAAAATTTTGGATAACCATCGAGAGGGAATTCCATTGGAAAACGGTGAAGAAGATCTGTGAGGTTTTTACCCGTAAGATTCTTAAGATTTTGTATCTCATGTGCCTCTTCAGTCTTGTGGTACAGGGTGGATCCCTGTCCAAAAATCGTATCAAACGCTTGCCAATCCTTTATTCCGGCTTTTGCAAAATCTATTGTACCGATTTGCTTTCCAATGAATTTGAAATGATGCCAGTTAAAAAACGGCAAAAGGAGCGTAAGATCATCGCCGTTAAGACCCTGAAGAAGGGCTTTGCGGTCTTCATCCGATAGTGATGAACTCCTGGACTGGCTTGAAAAGATATGTCCAAAGATTTTTTCAGTCTGCTGATCACAAGCTTTGAAGAGTTTTGTAAAATCAATTCGTTGCAAGTCCGGTAATGTAAATAATTTCCATTGTGGATATTCAAAAGAGGACATCGACGGATAGAGTTGGTCAAAATCTTTTTGGTCTTTTTTCTGGATGAGAGCAACGATCTGCTCATTTGTCAATTTTTCCGGTTCCAGTGATTTCTCTTTAATTTTAGAGGAGTTTGTGGTGAGAGGAGTATCAGCTTTGTCTTGGACTTGCGGTTCTGATTTTAGCGTTGTTTTTGGCTTTTCTTGAGTTGTTTCAGATCCCTTATCAGATGCAGGACCGGACGGTCCCATGACTTTATTAAAGAGATTCGAAATATTTGCTCCCTTTTCTTTGCATTTGAGTTGAATGACCACTTTTTTATTCCAGGCATTCTTAAGTTCAGTCTTCGCCATGTTATTAAGACAGATCGTCACACAACAGAAAAGAGCATAAGCGATCACGGAGACAATTTGCCTTACGCGTGAAATAGAATGGCTTAAAAAAACGCTGTCTGATTCTTGCGCAGCAATTTTCCACCCATTATTTTGATAGGAGGCATATTCTTTTTCAAATAGAGCTGCTGTCGGCTCTGAATGTACACGCATGACTCGCATAACTGCTCCTTTCTTGGATAGCGCAAAGGTTTTATCGAAAAATGTATTAAGTTACTTATTATAAAGAATTTAATTTTTCCTGTCAATGATAAAGGCGATTCCCAAAATTTGGCAGGAATCTGGCTAATCAGGCTATAACACACCTTCAGTGCCGGAATCGGTCATTCTTTCCTCAAAGGCTGAAGAGTTCTTGTTTTGCAAGGCGTTGTCGTAAGCTGCTTGCATTTCAGGCGTTAATTTTTCTCTGTCGATCGATGCCAATTGTTCTGAATTGAGCTGCTCCCAATTATACTTATTGAAAAATTTTAGGAGAGCGAAGAGATTTTCCCCCATAAGCTGCTTAATACGGTCATAGAAATCATTAGGGGGGCGCTGAGAAAAAGAGACATCTCCATTGACAAAAATTTGTTTGAACATGTTTTTGTCAATACCTGCTCTTGTAAAATCTATTCCAGATATCTGCTTCAGTGTCAGCTTATCAGTATGGTTCTTTGAGAAAAATTTTGGAAAACGCCACAACAGTATGGTGAGATGATTACCTGTGAGGTCTTGAAGACGCTGTACTGAGCGCGAAGAAGAAGCATTAAGTGAAGGTAAATTAAACGGATCACCAAAGAGTTTTTGAAACGTTTCTTCATCGACTACGGCCTTTTCAAAGTCGATAGCATTGATTTGCTCTTTATTCAATATATAGCAATCGCTAACTCCAAAAAGTGGAAGAAGGACAGTCAGATCATTGCCATTAAGGTTTAAAAGCAGCTCGTTGATTTCTTTCTCTGAATTCATTCTCCTATAAATATTTTTAAAGATGGCTTTTTTTTGTTCTACCAGCAGCTCTTTGGTTTGTTTATCAGGAGCATTTGCGATTTTTTCATTTTGCGAATGGAAGATTTTCTTAAGATGAGGTAGTTTAAAAAGCCTCCATTGATGGGGTTCAAAAGATGGCATCAAATCATAAAGCGCATCAAAATTCTCAGAGTCGATTAATTCTTTGATCTGATCATCTGATACAGCGGGTTTTTCTATTTCTGGTTTTGCCTGCATTGGGTCAGTTTGGGGTGTTTGCGTTGCTTGTAAGGGCTTTGAGGAGGAAGGCAGGTTTGTTTTTCCAGAGGGTATATTTGAGTTCCCTGTTCCCATTACGCGATTGTAAATTGTTGAAACAGGAGCATCACCCTCCTTCAATTTTAATTGAACCACCTTTATTTGATTCCTTGCATTGTCCAATTCCGTTCTTGCCGGCTCGTATTTGCCCCCGGTAAAAAAACATAAAAGCCCATAGGCAATGATTGAACCGAATTGATTGGCACGGGAGATCGATCTGCTGGCAAAGACACTTTTCTGATCGGGACTCAATTTGATGTCCCATTCTGATTGTTGATTATACTTTTTGAGCCTGTTTTCAAAATCTTCGCCGGATAAGTTAAAGTTATGCATCTCTTCACCTTTATGGTTCTATGACCCCTTCCTCTTCCCCTATGACAGTTTCTGTGATCTCTTTTGCACTGTTTTCTTTTGCTCTAATTTCCTTTTTGAGTTCCATCCGGGTAATTACCCGTTTTTCATTATCCTCTTTAATCGCCTCTTTTTCCTTCAATTCTGCTTTTTCCGTTTTCTCCCGGAAACTCTTCATCAGCTTTTTCATTGCAGGCGCTGTAAACCCTTCTATTTTGATCAGGGTTTTGTTCACCTTCTCATTTCCAAGTCTTGCCCTTTTTTTTGATTTATGGGCTTTGACCACATGATGTTCTATTTTTATATGTGTCTGAGTATGTGTTGGTTGTTCTGTATGTTCCGGTTTTTCTTTATTAGTTTCATGGTGCATTAACGATTGTTGTAAGAGGAAGGTAAAAATGACATCCCAATGTCTTAGTTTTTCACTTAACTCTTCTTCAGATAACAATTGGATCGCTTCGATAGTTTTCCAGACATTGTCAGATCCGCGAATACGCATGTTCAGCTGGTATTTATCCCTGCAGTTTTCGCTGAGTTTCAGGATGACACTGCCTGGTTTTGAGCCCTGATGCACCTCGACCAATTCCTGCTTTCTATGCATTTCCCTAAATAATTCCTGCTGCGCGGGAGTCATTTGTCCGAGATCATCGATAGACACCATCTCCTCCCCAATCAACAAAGCCTGCACTCCAGACGCCTTAATCGCCGCCGTAGATGCCTCCACTTGCGTTAGGGTGATTGCTTTATTTTCCCTGCTGCTTATGGCTTCTTCTTGTGTTCTGGCTAGGCGGGTTTCACTCTCAGCGAAAAGATGTTCTGACTGAATGACATTCTCAAGTGAAAGCTCATGTTGCCATTCTTGTGATGGAAGGATGTTTTGGCTTAATTCTTGGATTTTTGCGCCTGTTTCCTCTGTTTGGTGAATCTTTTCATAGAGATTGTCTAAGTCTTGTTCCTCTTGTGCTTCTAACAGTGCAATTTCCCTTGCCAGTTCTTCATCCAATTCATTGTCAAATAGGGCAGATTCTGGTAATAAAATCTGTTTAGCTGTGCGGTCTATATTTTGTTCCAGAGGATCTAGTTCAGAGAGAGGTTCAGCAGACGATTTGAACGATGAGGCTGCTTGAACATCGCGAATTTCCTTAGGCAAGATTTCTTTGGCTTGCCGGGAAATTTTTGGGGTATGGTCATCCGAATACGCTACCGGAGATTGTTCCTGCTCTTTACTTTGACTAAGCAATGGATCCGGCTGTTGAGGAAATTGAGGTGTAAAGGAATGCGTTTCATTCATAAATCCACCTTATTGAAAAGCTTTACGCTTAATATCACTTTTAATGAATTTAATAGTTAAAAATACTTCACTTAATCCTTCTTGTTATTATAGTTAAAAATATTTTATTTGGTAATAATTTTTTTTATTTGTGTTTTTATACCCGGTTTTGTTGTAATTCATATTTATGTGTCTCGTATTTATATTTTTATGTTGGCCAAAAAAGATTTGTTTTATTATAATTAGTGATATGTTTTGCAATTTTAGTTTTTATCAAAATTTTAACGGAGGAAATTTATGAATCCAGCAGGAAGTGCATCAAGTTTAACTTATACACATGTCGACAATGTTACAAAGTACTTGGATGCAAGAATGGCAGCAGAACAGTCCGAAGCTAATCTTGTACAAGCTAAGACAAATCACGCACAGGCACAAGAAAATAGAGATGCAGCAGCAGCAAATGCTGATGCTACGAAACGCGCAGTAGAGGCTTCAAATGTACAATTAAATAACTTACAAGCCCGTTATGCTGCTTCCTCGCAAGAGGTTGCTGAGGGAAAGCAAAAGCTAACTGCCACTCAGGAAAAACTTGCTAAGTTAAAAGCAATACAGGCAGAGAGACAAGCGTTACGTCCACAAGCCGTTGCAAAACAAGCATTGCCTGCAGCACCTGCAGCAATAGGCTAATGCTCAAATATTGGTTTAATCCAGTAATGGCTTAATGCCCAAAGGGCATTTTCTTCAAATAGCCCAGTCCGAAGTGCTTGTGAGCTCGCGAACAAGCACGAAGGGCTGGGTCTGGATAAGAAACAATACCAGAGGCCTGCAAGGCCGCCTCAAAAACAGTCCCAGCTTTATTAATCCCCATTGCTGCTAATAGAACACTCTTCGAGCTTACCGTTGCAAAATTTCATGCTGCAACAGCCATAAATCAGGACGACAATTGCCTCTTTTTTTTTGGTTTCGTATTCCACAAGAATATCTGGAATGCCCAATTGACAGAGAACCGCGTCCTGTGGCGTTCCCATTGTATTGAGTCCTTTTTTCTCTACACAGAATTTATAGAGATTCATAAAGTGGAACATAGAAAGATCGTTTTGACCCTTGGTCATGACTGATTGACGTGCATGAAACCAGGCTTTTTCTATATCTCCTACGCCCAAGTATGCAACCGTTAAATTCGTATGATATTTTGACAGATCCGGATCTAATTCCACAGCCCTTTCTAAGTATTTTACCGCGCCGGGATAATCTTCTTTTTCTAAACATTCCGTACCTTTTTCATACTGAATCGTAGAGGCGATTGTAGTACATCCAGTTAATAAAATCAGCATCAGTGAAGTGAGTATACTTACGATATATTTGTTGTTAAGCATTTTGTGTAATTTCCTTTTGTTTTGTGATGATAATTCAAGGGGCAGTATACCCGCCGTCAATGATCCAATCAGCTCCGGTGACATACTTTGCCTTGGGACTCGCTAAATAAAGAACAGCTTCGGCAATATCTTCGGGTTGGCCCATTGTTTTCATGGGTGTTTTTTCAATCCAGGTGGGATGCAGTTCTTTTGCAAAATCGAGGATTTTCGTTTTGATATATCCAGGCGAAATGGCATTGACGCGTATTCCACGGTCTGCCCACTCAACGGCTAAACTTTTGGTGAGCATCCCTACCCCACCTTTGGAAGCATTGTAATGACACTGCTTTTGCGGGACGACAACAATATGGCCGCAGATAGAGGAAATATTAATAATCGATCCCCTGATCCCTTGTTCGATCATTTTTTTCCCCACGGCCTGCGCGCAGAGAAAAACCCCCGTTAAATTGACATCGATCATTCTCTGCCAATCCTGAAAGGAAAGGTCTTCAGCCGAAGAACCATGAGTAATCCCGGCATTATTCACTAAAATGTCGATTTTTCCCCATCTCTTTATCACTCCATCAACCATCTTTTTTACCTGGTCCGGATCAGAGACATCGCATTGAAAAACACAAGCATCCACACCCAGTTGTTGAACTTTTTTTGCTACCTCTTCTGCCTCCTTTATGCTTATGTCTACCGCAATAGCGACATTTGCCCCTTCTTTAGCCAGAGCAAATGCGCATGCTTCCCCAATTCCCCTTGATCCTCCTGTGACAATGGCATTTAGGCCATCGAGTTCTTTTGCTTCGCCATATATGGTTGGTAACAGCAATACCAGGGTGATAATAAATGTAAGTTGTCTAAATAGGTCCATTTTTCCTCCTAAATAAAAAAGTGAAATAAAAATTTCTTGGGCGAATCATATCATGTAATAGGGCTAATCGCTCTTAAATTTAGCAATGGATTGGGCTTTCATGATGAGTTCTTTATCGATCCATTTCTCACCGTCCAGGTCAAAATCATATGCAGAATAGTACATATATCCATCATTTGTACCAACAGCAGTTATCATTCCTGGAGTAACGTCACACATGTCTTGGACAGTAAAACGTTTTGTGGGATCGCTAAATAAAATTAGAATACAAAAATCAGTGATTGAACAGGGATAGGTGGTTAAATAATTTTGCATATCTTCTGTGGTATTGAAAATATCGCGAACATTTTCTAATAAATAAATACACAACTTCCTTGCTTCTTGCTGATCTAATTCCCGATAAACCAAAAAAGTGAGATGTATTGTCTCCTCACGAGATAAACAACAATACCCCCAGTTTTCTAATGTGATATCTCCTTCTTTCTTGCAAAAACACTTAATTTTTTTATTCGTAATTTGGCTCATATGACCATATATAAGACCTGTACGGGCACAACCAGTGCTAACAACGATAAGCAGCAAAACAAAAATGAATATTATGTTGCGGAACTGCATAAAAATGGCATGATTTCCTAACATTTTAATCGCTCTTAAATTTAGCAATGGACTGGGCTTTCATGCAGAGTTCTTTGTCAAACCATCGTTCACCTTTTAGTTCTGGATCATATGCAGCGTAAGCTACATGACCATTTTTCGCCACAACGGTAGTGACCATGCCAGGAGTAACATCGCATATTTCAGGCACAGTAAAACGTTTTGCGGGATCGCTAAATAAAATTTGAATACAGAAATCAGTGATTGAACAAGGATAAGTGTCTAAATAATTGCGCATGTCTTCAGTGTTATTGAAAATATCTCGTAGGCTTTCTAATAAATAAATACATAATTTTCTTGCTTCATTCTGATCTAATTCACGGTAGACTGTGAAATCGAGGTGTGGTTTTTGATCTGGATCTACATATAAATACCCCCAGTCTGTAAATTCTATATCACCCTCATTTTTACAGAACTGATTAATTTTTTTTGTTGTAATCCCACTCATTTTTCCATATAAAATTCCGCCACTGGCGCAACTCGTACTAAGGGCTATAAGTAATAAAGTAAGGATAATCTGACGAATGTTACGGTTCATTTTATAGTGCTCCTGTTGAGTATTTGTGCTGATAATCCAATCCGTTCTTTTGGATGATTTGTTGATAGGCAGGACTGTTCGCTTATCGACCAATACTTTTATCAAACACTGTAGCCAGGCGATCTCGGCCTGGTACCGAAGCAACCAATACTATTATCAAACGCGGAAACCAGGGCGGGACGCCCTGGCTACCTTCTCAGCTTAATTTTATGAGCTGTTGCACGAAATCATGAAATGTAATCAATCGCTCTTAAATTTAGCGATGGACTGCGCTTTCATAATGAGTTCTTGATCTAACAATCTTGTGCCTTTTAAATCGTGGTCATATACTTTATAATTAACGTACCCCTTACAAGTTCCTACCATAGCCATGCTATTAGGTCCTTTACAAAAATCGTGGTCCTGATAACGCGTTATCGGATCAATAAACAAAATTAAAATAGAAAAATCTGTAATCGAACATGGGTAATCATTCAAATAACTACGCATATCTTCAGTCGTATTAAAAATATCCCGAATATTTTCGAGTAGGTATATACACAATTTTCTAGCTTCATTCTGGTTTAATTCACGGTAAACTGTGAAATCTAGATACAATGTCTTTTCGGGTGCCAAACAAAAATATCCACAATTTGTTAGTTCTATATCATTCTCTTGCTTACAGAACTGTTTAATTTTTTTTGTCGCGACTTTGCTTACGTTACCATATAAAAGACCTCTGCCATTAGAACAACCTGTGCTAACAACGGTAAGTAACAAAATTAGAATGGTTTGGTAGATTTTATTTTTCATATTAAGGTGCTCCAATTGCATATTTACGTTGATATTCAAGTCCATCTCTTTGAATTATTTGTTGATAGGCATTGCTCATAAAGGAATGGCCACAACCAAAGAAATCATCGGAAGGCAAAAACTCTAAATGATATTTATTACTAACAAAGGATTTAATTACACCCAAAGGATCAGCAATATAGGGAATAAGGTCAGATGTATTCACATAATTCCTCACAGAACCAAATCCATAATTTTCAATGATTTTTGCCGATCCCAATGTGGTCACATGGATGCGACTGAGCTGTTCTTTGGTAAAATAAGGGCGCAAGCGATCAATAAGGCGCCCTCCTTGACTAAATCCATATAGGTCGATAATTCCATCAGAATCTAATAAAGAAAAGGCGGTATTAATTGTATCGACACAAGCTTGAACAGAATTTGTTTTTATTCCTAAAGCGAGTACGACAGTTTGTGCGATACCACTAGCTACGCCATGGCCTGCGTTAAATGTTCTTATAATTTCAATATTACCATGATATTCTGAAACCCTCTCACTCGCAAATTCTGCATCATCCCATGTATTATTCATCCCGTTCACAAAAACAATCGCCCTTTTTGGGTTGCGTTCTTTGCCATACATGCGTTCACAACTGGAGTGCGTTTTATGCTCCATCTGGTACCCATCTAAAGTACCATTGCTGAGAAAGTGGGTAAAGGCGGCAATGCTGTCGCGCAAAACGGGAATGGGAAATTGAGCACGTACCAAATTACCTATTGCCTGCAACCCGCCAAACATGGTCCTTCCAAAACTCCTGAAGACTGACCCAACCCCATTCATGATCGAGCCAAAATAACTCCCGTACCCTCCTTCTGCAAAAAGACCATAGAGGTCAAAATGGGTCAGGGGATTGTTCAGGACATAGGCATAGAGGTTGGGGCCGCCATCGCGGCCTATTGGGTCTTTTGTCAGCCATCTTCCTGTTGCGGAATGATAATAACGTCTTCCGAAATAAATGTAACCAGATTCTTCATCAAAACGTTTGCTGGAAAAACCCCATGGGGTGATGGCTCGTTCAAAAAGCCTTTCGCCAAAACTGCTATAGCGATATTCTTCTACGACATTTCCTGATTTGTCCAAAAGAGCGATCACATTGCCGTTATGGTCGTGGACCGGGATATATACGCACCCGTTCATCTCCATGGAGACGGCAGCGCCGATCTCAGCGCCAAGACCATTGCCAAGGAGCCGCAATTCGACAATGTTTCCCGATAAATCGCATGCCCCAATCTCATTTTGGTCATGATAGAGATAGCGTGCGGTAGACTGCTCCTTCCAAACTCCCGACTCTATTTTATAAAGGGTCTTTATCAAACGTCTATTGTTCTCATCGTATACGTAAGCTGCTTTGCTATTCTCATTTTCATAGGAAATCAGGCGGTCAAGGGCATCATAAGTAAACCTTTCAACACCTCCATCTCCACAAACCTCGATCAGGTTGCCGTTGCAATCATACTGATAACGGCGTGTTCCATCGTCCAGGAGCTGGTTTAATTCATTGACATGATGCGTGACACCATCTTTCGCAAGCCGGTTGTAGTGGGAGTCGTACACATAGGTGTGCTGATTCTCGGAGGTGAGCTGATAGAGATCATTGTAGGTATAGTGATTGGCATTTCCGTTTAATTTTTGACCGGTCAGGTTGCCGGCAGAATCATAGGTAAGCTGCTCGTTGCAATGAGGCGATTGTATGGCTGTCAGCCTACCTAAACGGTCGTAATCATAAAGGAGAGTGCCCCCATTTTCGATCAGCTTGGCAGAGTGGAGTTGACCTCTTTCATATTGATAGGTGTGGGTATAAATGGGATTTTTATTGCTGTCAATTCTTGTGACTTTGTCTAAAAACTTAGACCGGTAGCTGTAGGCAATGCCGCTTTGGTCAGGAAGGGTGACTTCTATAGGCCGGCCGGTCCTGTCGTACGCATATGTTAAAGAGAGTCCATTAAGGGTCTCTTTACTTAAACGGAGGTCTGAATCATATTCGCGAACGGTTGTTGTATGGCGGATGCGGTCTTCGACTTGTACGGGGTGATGGTGTAAATCATAGGTATAGAAATAGTCGATAGTATTGTCCGATGAGCTCAATTGTTTCAGCCTTCCAAACTCATCGTAAGCGTGCAGTAATTGAACGCCGTCTGCCTTAGTGACCCTCTCCTTTCTCCCATACATGTCATAAGCGATGCGGCATACCTTCTGATTGGCCGATCCATACGCTTCAAAGGAAGCGATGAGATGATCGGTTGTATCATATTCCATATGGGTGATCTGCTTTTTCTCCGTACCATCGGGGCAGATCACAAGATCGGTCAGTTCGCAGCAATTGCCATTGACATCGTACTGTTTTTCAACTGATTGCAATAGCTTGCCAAAGGCATTTTTGCGTGTGGTCCTGAAGTTGCGCTGCAACGTATCTAATTCGACAATGGTCATATTGCCCATCGGATCGGTCACAACAGTCTGCATGACGTGCTGACCAAAGGCGTTGATAAAATTCCGGTTCGTTTCCGTTCTTGTTTCATTGCCCTCGGCATCGGTGACTTTACGGGCCGTGCCATGGGAGTCATAGATTGTCGATGTGACGGACAAGCCTTGCCTTGTCTCGTTTGCCATTTTGCAGATATTGCCGTTGCTATCGTGTTCATAAGAGATATGAGAGATTACTTGACCGTTTGCCTCTTCGACGATCTCATCGGTGACGGCATTCAGATGATTATATTTTTTACGGTGTACGATCACCTCCTCCAGATCATCTCCGTAATACTCTCTGACCGTCTCCTGCCTTTGCATGGAATCATAGGTGTATTGCGTCAAAGAGCCTTCTCTTTGGACGCTTTTTACATTGCCGTCAGGGTAATAGTCATAATTCGTCACAAAGCCCATTGAATCGGTTTCAGACAGCTTATGGAAACTGTCATATACTGTGGATGTGGTAGAGAGGACTTCGCCGGATGCAGAAAGGACTTCCGTTTTAACGACCCGTCCGAGTTGGTCATTGGTATAACGAAAGCGCGTGCCATCCCTTAACTTTGATTCGACAGGAAGTCCATTCAGGGAATAGCGGTAGTGTTCAGTTGTCCCGTCGGCATAGGCCACATCAGTTATCTGATTTCTGATGTTGTATTTTATCCGTTTTTCTATCCCTTTGGCATTGGTCTCTTTAGTCGCGTTGCCAAGGACGTCATATTCTTTGGTGACCGAGGGGCGAAGCAATTTTCCATTATGGAGGCTGAGCGGATAGGTGATCTTAGTCATGCGGCCAAACGGGTCGTATTCATAAAGCGTCTCATTTCCAAATGAATCGATAGTGGCAAGGCAATTTCCGGCAAGGTCATAACGGTTGCTTGTGACCAGCCTCTCCCCATCGTGATGAACCTCTTCTTTGCGTATCAGGCGGTTCATGAAGTCATGGATAAATAGCGTCTTACATCGTTGTCCTTCTTCAGAAAGACATTTCCCGAACAGGTCGTACGTACGGGTGGTGACATGCCCTAAAGCGTTGACTTCCCGAATGGGATTTCCCATCAGGTCATAATCCCAGAGCAAAGTATATTGATACTCATTATTGCTGTCGTAATGTTCTTGCCTGGTGATTTTTGCCAAGTCATTATATGTGTTGACAACACGGTGTGTGAGATGTTTTGCACCCGTGTTGATGTCGATATAGGAGTTTGCGATCTCGACCGGATAGGCTGCCGGGTAAACAACGCTTTGCTTGTATTCGGTGAGATAGCGCGTTGTCACTCCTGAAAGATCGTCGATATCTGTCCCGCTTCCGTTGTCTATGGTCTCGGAAGTCAAAGCGGCGTTTTCGTCATAGGTGTAGAAGTAACGCTTGCGGCATGAAGGCTCATCCCCTTCAAATTTTGCGATCAATAAGTTACTATCAGGCTGATATTGATAGGTCGTTGCTGTGACCCCATCTGATTCGTGCAGTAACAAATTAAAGCCATCTTTGGAATACACGCAATTTTTTTGGTGGCTTTCACAGCCATTCTCTACTATTTTAGAATCATCGATTTGAGGCCGGGTATCGTTATTTCCCGTGAGATTGCCATAGAGCGTCTGCTTGGTTATATTACCGCGACGATCGTATTCATAGGTGTTGGCAAAGACAAATCCATGCGCAATCTGTTCCAATGCCCGCATCATCAGTTCAGTCCGGTCAGACGATTCCTGGTCTCCCCAATACAGATGTTCGCTTGCATACATCTCATTGCCAATAAAACGTTCTACGGCGGTAATCCGTTGGTATTTATTGAAAACATAACGAGTTTTATGTTCCAGCGCATTGTAGACATCGCAAAAGCCATCTAATAGCTCTTTTCGGCTGTGGTGTTTGTGTTTTGCACGGTTCAGATGGTAGACGAATTGATAGATGGGACGAAGCGTTTGGTCTACGCCTGCGGGAGCCCATATTCTATTGACCCTGTAGAGCCGGGGATCTTTTGGATCAGTGATCTTGATACGTCCAACAATAGTGGGAGTATTCCCCATGGTATAATAATCGACTTTTAAACGCTGGTCATGGGGTTTTTTCCATTCCTGAATTAAATGGAGGTGCCCATTCAAGGGAAGAAGGTCCTCATACGTAAAGGATTCGTAGTAGCCGTCAGAACGGGTGACTTTACCCAACAAATATCGGTCGCTCCAAGTTTGCCAGGCAAATTGATAATCAACGGATCTTCCATCTCCTGTTTTAATGGTGCATGTCCCTTTCTTATCGATCACCTTTTCATTGATGAGACCATAGTGAAGACTTGCTACATTTTCCTCATGCCGGTTGAATAGAGAAACAGAATCCAGGTGGGTTTCCGGTTTTGTATAATGATATCGGGTCTCGTTTCCGGAGGGTTTTTTCTCATGTACCAATCGGTAATGAAGATCTTTGGAATAGGTGCGCGTACTGCCGGTGCCAAACTTCAATTCAAAATCGCGGGATGAGGATTTAGTTAACCTCATTGTTTTCATGTTGGTCTGACCGCTGATCACCCCATGTGATGTGTTGACAACAACTTTTTTCAATAGGTAGGGGGCAATATCCAGACCATTTTCTTCATCATATCCGGTAAAGGAAAGCGAACTGCCTCTTTCTTCGACATCATAATTATCGTTTTCCCTGTGCTTTTTTTTAAGAGATGATTTGCCTATTCTGCTGTGGTGATTTAATGTCCACAGTTCTCCTAAAACACCCGATGTGTCGCCGGCCGACAAAGAAGAGCGCTCGACCGAAAGAGGGTTGACTCCATGATGGGCTACGAGGTCTGTCGATGAAATCCCAAAAGAGCCTGTAACGACATTCACGCAACCATGGATAATTGCAGAGGGTTCCCCCTCAAGGCTCGCCAAAGCAATGCGATTGTTCAGCAATTGCTCCGCATTGACATTGGAATCAGAATCATCGGCAAAAAGGGAAAGAGAAGTAAAAAGAGAAAGAGAAATAAAAAGAAAAAAACAGAGAATATGCCGTCTTGTGTACATCGATCGCCTCGTGAATAAATTTTAAAATTACGCGAAAAATGTACTTGATACATTAATTGTAGATCTATTGTCAATAGCTATTTAGTGAGTTAAATATAAACATTTGATGGTAAATCACTTAAATGATTATATATTGGTAATATGTAAACATACTTCTATTGAACAAGGTAGTCAGGCCGTCTCGGCCTGCTTATCTTCTTCCCATTACCCATAAGTCTAATAAGAAAATTAACGCAAAGGCGCGGAGGCGCAAAGGCGCAGAGGAAAAAACAGGTTCAAAAATTGGCTTCACAGACATTATCAACGATTCTAACGATATAACGATATGAACGATATAACTCCTGTTAGTTAACGTATCTTAAGTTAAGCCGCTACTTAAAAGGCGATTTCAGAACTCTTTAAATCTCTTTAGCTCGCCTTTCAAGTAGCGGCTTAAAGCGTCTCACTTTTATCGGGCCACCGATAAAAGTGAGAGGGTCAAATCAAGCTTTAAATTTCCTTATATACAGTCTTTATCGTTTTTATCATTATATCGTTAGAATCGTTGATCATGTCTGTGACGTAATTCTTGAACCTATTTTTCCTCTGCGCCTTTGCGCCTCCGCGCCTTTGCGTTAATTTTCTTATTAGACTTATCGACAAGCGCACTGCGTAAAATTCTAAATTTCTCTTGATATCATTTTAAAATTTATATACGATCTTCGTTTTTCATCCCCTATCGAGAGCGCGTATGCAAATTCTACTAATGATTTTTTTATTTCTTTCAGTTGTTTTCCCCTCTTCCATCTTCTCTCACCCTTCTGAGGAAACCCCTATAGATCTGCCGAAGGATATGGTCC
>Ga0207128_1073_pt1 | contig 21497 bp, 21 predicted proteins | sample Alteio_BWMinHeat_18_FD_153522 | JGI IMG/M metagenome (GOLD analysis project Ga0207128, IMG submission 153522) | Enriched cells from forest soil in Barre Woods Harvard Forest LTER site, Petersham, Massachusetts, United States -... | ecosystem: Environmental > Terrestrial > Soil > Temperate forest >... | reverse complement strand
GCAGGACTAAAAAGTTGATTGCGTAAGATCTGAAGCAAACGTGAAAAATAACGTTCTTACATGAATCTGGGAGAGGGGAAATGTTGAGATATCTGTTCTATGCATTGGTTTGTTTATCGGTTTTGACTGGTCAATTATCTGCTAAAGTAAATAAAAAGCCTTTTGTTACCTGTCATTTCCGAGGACAATTGGGTAATCAGCTTCACCAAATAGCTACCACTCTAGCCCATGCATGGGACAACAATTTAGAACCCATCTTTCCCGAACTCAAGAGAAATGATTTGAATATTCCCATCAATCGAAAAAGAATTTTTTTCAGGCTTAACGCATCACCTCTGCCTCGGCCCATTCAAGACACTTTCAAGCAACTTCATCATTTTGAAAAAATAGAAATTCCTTGTAAACCTGATCACATGTTAAACGGCCATTTTCAAACATGGGAATATTATGATCATCATCGACAAAAAATCCTGGACCTTTTCGCCCCACGCGACCAAGAACTTAATCAGTTAAAATCAAAATATGCTGAATTACTGAATCATCCACTTACCGTTGGCGTTCACGTCAGAACGTTTAATAAAAAATGGAGTAAACACATCCCTTTTGTGGGCCTTGCCTATTATGAAAAAGCTTTAAGTCACTTTCCGCCCGAAGCCCTTTTCGTCATATTCTCCGATCGAATTAACTGGTGCAAGCATCATTTTAAAAAATTTAACCGTCCAATGATTTTTATTGAAAAGCAAGATCATATCCAGGATCTCTTTTTAATGTCGATGCTTAAACATAATATCATTGGCAATTCTAGTTTTTCGTGGTGGGCAGCGTATCTCAATAAGAACCCGAATAAAATGGTAATAGCCCCCTCTCATTTCATACGCCCCACCAATACATTTAAAGTTTAGCAACAGAATAAGGAGAACGTGGATAAAAAGGGGTTGTTTCTTTTTGAGGAATTTCTTGTACTTTTCCAAACAGTTCGCTGGTTGATGCTTGGTAAAATTTTGTTTTTTTTGTTAAACCAAGACAGCGAATGCCTTCAAGAAGATTCAATGTTCCTAATCCATCAACCTGACCAGTATATGAAGGCATCTCGAATGATACTTGTACATGACTTTGGGCTGCAAGGTTATATATCTCGTCCGGCTGGACTTCTTGAATAATACGGAGCAAGTTGCTGACGTCGGTGATATCGCCATAGTGCAGAATAAAGCGTTTTTCGGCATTCAGTTGTGGATTATCATATAGATGATCGATTCTTGCAGTATTGATAGATGAAGAACGACGTTTAATGCCATGAACAGCATACCCTTTGTTTAATAAAAATTCTGAAAGATAAGCACCATCTTGTCCGGTAACACCGACAATAAGAGCTTTTTTGCTTTGCTGATCTTCAATTGAACGTTTAATTGGTGAGTTTAATGCAAATGTTTTTGTAGTGATCAGAAGCACTACGATTATAGATATGGATAACAAATTTTTATGGCGTATCATTATGAACCCCCTGTTCATGTTATTAAAAATTTAAGATGATGTTTTTAATGATAGAATGGGTCAGCCTACAGGTTATAGTGTAGCTCTTTAAGAGCCCTTTTTGTCAATAGAAAAGAAACAGTATCCCGTTCAATGTTTATTTTATGCATTCATAAATAATAGTATGAACATCAAGATTTGTTGCAGGCGCTTTTGCATAATCCTGATATTTTTTGATCTGTATAAAACCTGCATCTTTGAGTAATTGATCCATTTCATCAAAGCGATAAAGATATTGCTGAAAAATTTCAGTTTCTGTTTCAACAATAGTATTGTTTATAATCGACTCATAGCGACAAATAGATTCAAACATGTGCGTTGTTGAGTCATATGATGTGAGCGTGTTAATGACAATGCGAGAACCATCAGCCCGTGTTCGTATGCCGCGTCGCCATACACCATGTGGTTGAGGAGCAGAAGCTATTGTTTCTATTTCGATAACAAACTTCCCACCGGGAGCTAGATGGCGAAACATGATGTCTACGCTTTTTTTTGCATGTTCTTGATCGGTGATGAGGCCCCATGATCCGAAGGGGATAAAAATTAAGTGATAGTGTTTATGCGAACTAAAATCTTGGACAAACTGTTGCCAGACCGGCGGTTTATGTGAACTGAGAGCCGCATATTTTTGCTTGAGCGCATTAAGCATATGTTCTGATGCATCAAAACCTTCAATATCTAAACCTGCTTGGAGCATAGGAATCAAAAAACGCCCCGTACCACACATTGGCTCTAAAATAGGCCCCTTGGCTTGTTGTGCATAATCCATATAAAAAGATAGTGCTGCCACAGCATCTTTATTGTGTGCGAGTTCTAGATCATAAAACTCGGTACACAGCTTTTGATAGGTAGAAAGCACCGATTGATTCATGCATTCTCCGCTGATGTTATGCTACTTCTTCACCATCATCAATATTATGAGCAACGATTGCTGCCACAAGCTCGATTGCAGTATGATGTGCTAAATAGAGAGGAATCAGTGTTTTGAGTGAAAGATCATGTTCTGGATTTTCGCTATTGAACTTTGCATCAACTAGTTTTGTGCTTGCTGCAAGAAGACTTGAAGTTGCCGTGTAGGCAAGAATACGAAGAATTCTTCTTACTTTGACCTGATCTTTTTTAGGAAATTGATTTTGAATTACTTTGAGCAAACCATACAGAACAGCTTCAGCAATAACAATATTTCCCGCATCAGCAAGAAGTGGTACCTCGTGAGATTTATGTGCGTTGTGGGCATTAGAAAGCTGCCAGAAACGCTGACTTAGTTTAACGCTGAGCGATTTATCTTTTTCTAAAGCAGCGCTTAAGATTTGATTTGTTAAGAGCGGGCCACTCCACAAAAGCTCAGATAATTTTGCTTTAAAACTTGTTGCAAGAACTTCTTCATTGTCATTATTGTCATTGAGTTTTTGTCTGATATGAGGGCATCGAATGAGTCGGTGATTGGTATCATCAGCTTTATCATCTTTTAAAAGTACTGAGAGCGGAATTCCAGCTGTTGTTACAGCAGCTGATATTTTTCGCAATTTTTCAACATCTTGGGTAGTGTATGCCTGGATATTATTGATCAGGAATGCTGAAAATATAACGAGAATTTTGAACGTTTTCATACGACCTCGATTAGTAAATGTATAAGATTAGGACGATAAAATGATGGTTACCAAGGTATCAGTTTTTTGACAGAATACGAATTTAAAGAAAAATCGATGATTTTAAGCGTTTTTTAAGAATTTCACGCAATTTTTTTTGATAGCTGAATAAGCAAGCTCAGGAGAGCACAGCAATTTTTGAATTTGTTGCGCACATTCTTGAGCGCTCGATGTCCCCGTATTTACGATGCAGTCATAGGCAAGCAACGCCGATATTTCGACATACTCTCTTTTGTTAAACCAAAAATTGGTAAATATCTTGCTCATATTGGAACCAGTTTTTGTAGTGGCGGTGATGAGCCTTTTGCAATCATCTTTTTTTAAGCAATCAATTGAACAAGGGTCAGAAGGATCTCGTTTTTTGTATATTTCGCAAAAATGGTTCAAAACAAACGGTATAGTTCGGTACTCTTTTTTGATTCCCAATTGATTACGCTTTACGATATGTTCAATAAGTTTATTAAGTGGGCAATATACCAGCACAAAAAAGACGGGTAAGTCGTGCAGGGCGTTTAGAAAGAGTTGAATTTTATTAGGTTTTGATAAGGTTAAATCAATAATGATATTTTTACCTTCTGTATGAAATTTTATTATTTCTTTATACATTCGATCTTCAGCAGCTTGACGTATTGCCTGTCCATCTTCATACGTTGTTGGGTGAACGCTTCTCTTCGATTCTTTTTGTTGTGCTATTTCAAATTTTATACGATTAATATGTGCCCCAAGCGTTATTACTTTTGCGTGCTCGTCGAACATTTTTAATAACTCAGATGCGATGCTTGATTTGCCCGCAGAAGATGTACCATTCAGAAAAATGATGGTGCCTGAAAGGCCGGGTGACATGAACAATGCAAGAACTAAAATACTAAAAAATTTTTGTCCAGGGCATAGCGTTGAGAATGTCATATATTAACTCTTCGTGTCTCTTACATAAGAACTACGGTAAAAATACTGCTTGTAAATAACTTTCTTAAAAGCGCGCAAATGAGTTGACATGCGGTTTTATGGAGAATAGATTATTCAAAGTCAGGAAAGCCCGATATTATCATTCTTTTTTAATATAATAATTAAATTGCAGGAGTTGCTATGAAACATAATTTTTTATTTCGATCCCTCTTACTTGTTGGTTTTCTCTGTGTTGGATTACAGGCTCAAATCGGTGTACTGGCTAAAAAAACAGATTCTATTACACATCCAGATGTTACCAATGAAATAGATAAAGAGGTTTTTTTGCTGATTAAAGGTGAGCTTGATATCGCAAAAAAACTTTTAATAGAGATTCGTAATTCACAAAACCCTGCGCTTATAAAATCAGCGGTTTATTCACTGGGAAGCGTTCTTAAAGAACTTATGTATATTTTAGGTGCCGTGACGCTTGGTGGTGGCTGTACGGTAGCAGGTATTGGTTTAATTATCGGTGAGGGTAATCTTACTAATATACTGAATAATCCAATGGGACAGGGAGCAACGTTAATAGCGCTGCCAGCAGTTATTTTTTCAATTATTTTGACCTATGCTTTTTTAAAATCTATTTTTGGATGGCTAGCTTCAGACGATAAAGATCAAACGGGTCTCAATGTTAAAGAAGCACTGATGCATATTGATCAAACAATTAATAAATTGGATTATGAGATAAAAAAAATTGAACGCTTGTATAAATCACAGAGACCGGTGTAATTATATATCGTTTACCAATGTGGTTAATTCTTCAATTTTATCTTCAAGATAGATGATAGACTTGAGTACCTGGTGTACTTGCTCGATACCACGATATTGTTCATCAGCTGCCGATTGTTCTGTTGTAAGGCTCCGTTCGATGTTATAAATCATCCAATTGAGCCAGTTTCCAAGAATAGCGTAAAAGGCAGCTGTTAGAACCTTTAGATCAATAACACCACCAGCTTTCTTATATGCAACTATCATAGCGGTAAAGATATCGATATCCAGATTGCCTGTTGTAATGCCACTCCAATCGAGGGCTGCATTAAGGGTTTCTTGCGTTGAATTTATTAATCTGGCCGATTCCCAGTCGATAAGAATAGGATTATTGTTCAGATCCCATAAAACATTTTTTTGATCCATATCGCCATGAGCGACAACTGTCGAAGCACTTAAAATAACAATAGCCCGTTGATATTTACTATTCACATCAATGAGCAATTTTTGTTTTTTCTTCAAATTTTTTGCAAACGAGGCATTTGAGTTAATGCTGCTTTGAATAAGATACATAATTTTATCATTAGCATGTACATCATATCCTGGTGTTGTTAACTCTGGGAATTGCAGATTTAACGCATGCATTTTTGCAAGAAGCTGCGCTATTTTTATCGTATGCTGAGCACTTACCTCATTCGAATCAAGCGCCTTCGCATCAATCCATGGATAGGCAATAAAAGTATGATTTCCTGCATCGACAAGCGATAACCCATCTTTTGTTGTAAGACTTGTTATTGCAGGAATTCCATGAGCTTTGAATGTGCTTGCAATGCGTTCTGTTAATTCATACTGATTTCTAATGTGTCTATTCAGATTAATATTTTTGCTCAGCTGTTTTATAGCGTATGATCCTTTGTCCGTTGTAACCTTCCACATGAGATGTAAAAGACCACCATGCACTTTACGTGGAAATGAGCGTTGTTTTCCTAAAGATAAAAGATTACACAATATAGTGAGCTGCTGATTATTCATTTAACCTCATCTAGTAAATCAAAATGGAGCGCCCCTAACCGGTAGGAGCGCTACTGATCTGCTTATTTTATGACAGCTTCAGCTGTTTTTTGCAATATATTCGATTGTTTTGTTTTATATTCCATAAAAGTCCAATGATCAAGATTGAATGTGTGATCGAGAATTGTATTTTCATCATGCACAAAACCCCACGAGCGGTAGGCTCGCAATGCCATGTCGTTGGTGACACGGGTGCACAAAAAGACGCGTTGGATTGTAGGCTCGATGTTAAAAATCGAACTCATGAGTATTTTGCCCAAGCCTCGGTTTTGATGCTCTGGATGAACGGCAAAACTCATGACTTTAATAGTTTCTTGGGGATATTCTTTTCTTTTCAGAAATGTTATAAATCCGACCAATTCGTGAGTTTTTGCATCTTTGACCGATACAAAATAACAAATATCATGAGCATATTTTTTGGTGATTTCTTCTGGCCAGGTTGTTGCATCAAAAATAAAATGTGACTTGAGCATCGCCTGCATATTCTCTTCAACAAGCTTCCAATCAACGTTTGCTATACCATTCTTAAATAAAGATTCTAATGGTGTAAAGTACGGATCGTTTTGTACGAGATCAGGAAACGCTTTGAGAAATTGCATTTCAACCGGGGTGTATGCGGGTCGTGCGATATCCCACATATTTTTCATGCTTTGTGAAAAATCAGATGAAAGGATCGATGTTTTTATCCATTCAAGTATGACAGGTTTTTCAAGTTTATCGTGAGCTGCAAATGCTCCCGATGTTTTTAATGAGTTTTGATTATTCATTTTAATTTCACCAATAGTTATGGTTGCTAGGAAAAAGCATACAACAAATCTTATGCGATAAGCATAAAACATGAATTCTCCTTATAAAGATGGCGCTCGTGGTGAGGAGCCCGAAGGGCTTCTCGAACCATGCGCCACATATTATATTTATGTGACGAATTTTAGTAAGAAAACACCAAGTTCCTGATGTAACCAGGTTTGGCATTTTAGAGAATGTTGCAGAAAACTTTCATAACGTCCCCGCTGATTCCTAATAAATGGAGACTAAAAAAAATAAAAACTAGATTGTAACGATAGCACAGAAGCGCTTTTAATGCAAAATGTCTTTGAATTTGCTAAAAAGTTAGTTTTTTAGAGCCTCGTGCATAACCTTAACCTGTTTTGCAAGCTGAGCTTGAGGGGTAGGGCTTTTGAACGACGAAATCAAGAAATTCCAGAGTAGACCATAGGCAGCAAGCTTATTTTCTGAGACTTTTTTAGGAATGTAATGCATATGAACATGAGGAACTGATTGTCCAACTTCCCTGCCATTTTTTTGCCAAATAAAATACGACGAAGGGCCGTTAATTTTTTGTATGGCTGCATTAATTCTTTTAATCAAACGTCCCATTGCCAAAATTTCTTCATCAGAAAGTTGTTCAAATCTTTCAATATGTCGTTTAGGAATCACCAAGCAATGGCCCGGTCCCACTGGTTTGTAGGTGCAGAGACATCTCATGAGGTTATCTTCATAAAAAGTATGGGTTTGTAAGACAACAGGATCACAAAAAGCGCAAGGCTTGGTGGCGTCTAATTCGTTTAAATTCGACCAGAAGACGAGCCCAATTGCGATGATGGCGATACTGATTGCGGTAAGAATAATTTTTGTTATTTTTTTCATAACTATATTTTAAGCCTTAGAGCGATTATTATGTATTTTTTGAATAGATTTTGAATAGATATAGAGATAGCAAAACAAACCTATTTGGTCCAGAGGGAATTATGCAGAGAAAAATTATAGGGGTATGTGTCAGTCTAATCTTGGGTTTCTTGGGCCTCTGCTATGCCGACAGCATCGAACCTTACAACAAAGAGCGCGATCATGCATTTATTGCAGCGCTTGTAACATCGCTGCCGCAAGAGTTTCCAGAAGCTGATTTGATTACTGATTTGGATAGTGAGATTATTCATGTCTATTGGCCCGATAAAGATGGTAAGCCTACTTTTCATGTGTCTTATAAACAAGTAACTTTTATGTATTGTATAGATCAAAAACCGGTAGGGTTTATACGTCTTTTTGATGCTCTAGATACTTCTCCAGAGATAATAAAATTTCGAACGGAGTTGGTAGCGTCGGTTGTTAAGACTGACCGTGTAAGCATGATTGAACAACTTGCTGTTTTGCCTGAACATCAGCGGAAGGGAATAGCTGAAAAATTGGTGAAGTATGTTATACAAGACCGTAAGAAAGAAGGTTTTGGAGCGATTGTATTAACCACAATGTCCGATAATTTCGTCTCACAAAAATTATACGAAAAACTCAGATTTATTATGGTTCGCGAAGAGCGAGAAAGCGTTTGGGGCTGTTATAAATGGTATGTTTATAATACGTCTTTATGTAATAATTAATCGCTGAGTAGTTTTTTAATAACGTTATCAGCCATGCAGCGCGCTTTTTCATGGTTTACATATGGGTATATGTAAACAAATGTTGCTAACAAACGATTGTTCAAAATCATTCCCGTTAGCGTAAATATATCTTCATGGTTAAACAAAACACTCCAGTTATAGAGTCCACGCATCGATTCGATTTGTAAGTCGCCAAAATTGGAGACATGCATGGTACCAAGTTGGGATACAGCGGCAGTTGGATGGCGTGCTTGAACACCGGTAAAAAGTTCGTAATCAGAAAGGTTTTGATTTTTTTTTGCATGCCAGAGTGTTTTTATATGATCATTTTGTTCAAGACTTGTATAGAGTTTTTCTTTAATGCGCCGTGCTAAATGCCATACATTTTCCCCAGGATGTATATCCATTGCATTGTTAATTACGCTTACCCAAGCTCCCACATCAGACGATTTTAAAGATGGTTTTAAATAAGGTCGCATGTTAATAGGATGATGACAAATAATGGTAGGGGTTTGTTCGCCTGTTCTTTCACGAATATTTTCAGCGATTACTTGAGCCACCGCTGCACTCAATGCACTCTGTAAAGATCCGTGGTTCATTCTATAGCGATTTTGAATGAGCCTAGTTTCTTCTTGTGAAAAATCATGTGGGATAAAATAGGTGTAACGATGTGTTAATGGAGCAGCAGAGGAAAAATTGTTAACAAAAGCGATACTTTCAGCAACCGTTGATTCTATTTGTGCGAGTGCTGCATCATAACTGCTTATCAATGAATTATCAGTTTCATGCGTTATTGTTCTGTTTTCTTTAAGAGCCTGAATTATTTCGAATAATTCAATGGAAAGATGTGTGCGCGATGTGCCATCAGAAATAATGTGATTAAAAACTAAAAGAATTTCACCTTGTTCGGCTCCTGCAAGGTAAATAAAACGCACAAGGGGCCCTGTATAAAGAGGTAATGGGTGGTGTAATTCATCAAACACAACTTTTTGCCATTGATCATTAGTTTGACGCGGCATGATAATCAATGGAATTTCAGGAACATTTTCAGTGCTAAAATGTGTATTGTTTTCATCTTTAATGCGTACTGCAAGTAAGGGATGGCGTTTTTGTATGATGAAGAGTGCTCGTCTAAAAATAGATTCGTCAATATTCCCTGTAAATGCAATGATGCCAACCATGTTGGTAGATGTGGTAAATTTACCGCAACCAAGAAAAAAGCGTAATAGACCGTCAATGGGTTGTTGAGTTTTGTTAAACATTGTTTATTTCTAGAACTCATAAAAAAGCATAAGCTGCCGTCCACTGCAGCTTTAAGTATAGTGGACGGCAACAACTTTTCAATAATTATCTACGGTCTTCTCTTTTATGCGAATGTTTATGGAAATCATCATAATTTTTTCCAGCCCATCCACCAAGAGCAGCACCAACTGCTGCACCAGCAACAGTCCCAGCGGGCGCACCTATCGCGCTACCAATGAACGCGCCATTACCTGCTCCTATCAGAGCACCTGCAACGATTTTTTCTTTTTGAGAACATTCTTCAAGAAGTAAATCCGCAAGCACTAATGATGCGCCTAAAAGCACAACACCAACAATAATTTTGTTCGTATCCATGAACATTTCCTCTCCTCGAACAGTTTTAGTAATCTTTTGTTTCTGATAAAAGCACTGATGCACAACGTTTATTATTTTAGTAGAAATTTATTTTAAAAAACGAGAGTTTGTATATTATTTTTTCTATCTATTGATAGAGAGATTATTGAGGTAGTTCAAGGAGATGATATGAGAATTCAAAAAATATGGTTGATAATAGTGCTCAGCATGGTGGGGCTAGAGGCATATCTCGATGGTCATGTTATTGATGTTGTGATTCCCTGCCATTCACGAGATTGTCAGACATTAGATTTAGCCATTGCTGGTATAAGAAAGCATGGCAAAGACATCCGTAGAATTATTGTAGTATCTGATAAACTTCTGAGCAATAACGCCGAATTTTTTGATGAAAAGCGCTATCCATTTTCTTTGCACGACGTTGCATTAGCAATTTTTCGTGGTGATGAAAATCGAGCTTCAGCTTATGTCTCTACTGCCAACAATAAGCTTGGCTGGGTTTATCAGCAACTCCTCAAGCTCTATACTCCTATCGTGATTCCCGACATTTCTGATAATGTTTTGATGCTTGATGCTGATACTATTTTTTTACGAAAAGTTTCTTTTATTGATGATGATGGGTATGCCCTTTACAATACGGGAAAAAGTATTCATACCCCTTATTTTCACCATGCCAAACGGCTTCTCCCACATTTTTCTCAAATTTTTCCAGGAGTTTCAGGCATTTGCCATCACATGCTTATGCAGCGACCGGTTATCCAAGATTTATTTAATGAAATAAAAAAATATCATGCCCAAGAGCCATGGCAAGCGCTATGCCATTGTATAGATGTAAAAGAATTGCCAGGTTCCTGTTTATCTGAATACGAGATTTACTTCAATTATGCTTTTTCTCATGCGTATAAAGTGAAACTGCGTCCATTAAAATGGCGAAATTTTCACAGTCATAATAATAGTCAGTTACCATCATTCAAAGAAACACATTACGATTATGTCTCATGTCATTTGTGGAGAACAAAAAAGAAAAAAGCATAGTTCTCTCTTCAAATCAAGTCTTGTTTTTTGATGTTAAAAAAGATACTTTTTAAAGATCACGTTACATCATGATATTTATTTTTTAAGGAGAGTTTCTGTGTTTAAACATCGAAGCAAAAGACCATTCATCAGTATTTGCTGTTTAATATTTTTTAATACATTAACGAACTTTAATCTCTTTGCAGTACGTTTTCCCAGGAAAGAATCTTTGCCTTACAAAAAAGAATCTCCGGTTGTAAAAGCTTTCAGTTTAGTGCCTGATGAGAATGGAGTTGTTGTAAATACTAAATTATTAAAATTTAATGAAGATTTGGACAACACCTATAATCCATCCATCATAGAACGAGAAAACAAATATTTATTAATTTTTCGTCACGATTCTTCAAAAAAATGGTGCGAGCGTTGCAAGCTTAAACAAGCGCAGATAAAAATGGTGTATCTGGATAAAAACTTTGACCAAATAACCCCAACCAAAACCATCGAGCCAAATATATCTGTTGCAGAAGATGCGCGCTTGCATTGTATGAAGGGTCAATTATATTTAACGTTTAATGACGAATTTAAAGGTCATTTTCATCCTTGGAAAAGACAAATGTGTTATGCAAAGTTTGATGCCGAGCAAGGTTGTATGTCAGATGTTAAAGAAGTGCCATCTGGCGATATATCGGTAACACCCATTGAAAAGAATTGGATGCCTTTTGAATATCCTGAAAATGGAGGCTCATTGCATTACATTTATTCAGTGGCTCCTTATAAAGTTATTAAAGTTGATGATGCAGGCAGATCACTATCTTTTCATCATTGTTCAATCGTTTCTAAAGATATTAATCTTGTGTGGGACAGGGATATGTGGGGGGTTATTAGAGGTGGCACTCCTGCACGACTTGTCGATGATGTTTATATTACCTTTTTTCATTCAATGAAATTTCATATTCAGAAGAAATGTTATTATTATCTCATGGGTGCATACGTTTTCCAAGCCCAGCCACCTTTTAAAATTCTTGCTATGACGCCCAAACCGATTGTATTTGATGGTATGTATTCAGCTCGGCGTAGAATTAAAATTTTATATGCTCTTTATCCTGGAGGATTTGCAATAGAAAAAAAAGATGGAAAAACATTGTTACATGTGGCCTGTGGAGAGAATGATACGTCTGTGCGTATTGTTACGATAGATAAAGATGCCTTGTTAAAATCGATGGTAACGTTACCTTAAATATTTGTTAATCCTGTTTCTTAATTTTAAAGGAGAGAGTGTGACCGTAAAAAATTATTTTTTTGGGCTCATTTTTTTATCAGCACTTTTTTGTACACAAACTTGTTTGCCAAAAAAGTTTAATCTTCCAAAACCAAAAACGGTGGTGCCACCCAAAGCTGTTACAGCGCCAGAAAATGTATCAAAAGCGATGCAGCTTAATAATTCCAATAACGTTGATTTTAAGAATTTTAGTGATGCTTTTAATATTCCGGTATCTTCAGATACAAAAAAATATTATTCAGAAATAGATAAAGTCGATGGATGGTTTGATAAACGTCTTATTGTGATCTTGCTTCTTATTGATAAATACCAAGAACAAAACAACATTATCGGAAATTTGGGCGAGATTGGCGTGTGGCAGGGAAAATCATTTATTCCGCTTATGCATCTAGCAAAAAGTAAGCAAGGTGAGTTGGTTCTAGCAGCAGATTGTTTTGAATCGGTTGAATTTAACCGCGATAATTCTGGCGGTTTGTGTGCTTTTAAAATGTTCAATAATAACGTCAATAAATATTGCTCTAAGCCTGATTGTATGAAGGTATTCAAAGGAGATTCTTATACCTGCTCAGCGAGTGATTATCTGAATGCCGTGGGCAATGGGAAAGGGTTTAGAATTTTTAGCATCGATGGTTGTCATGAAGGTCCTACAACAGCAAAAGATATGGAAAATGCATTCAACTGTTTGGTTGATGGGGGAGTTATCATCATGGATGATTACTTTCACTGGTGTTGGCCAGGTGTTTCAGAAGGTGTTAATGCTTATATGAATAAAAATGTTGACGGTCTAAAACCATTTTTAATAGCATGGAATAAAGTATTTTTTGCGCACCCTCAACATGCTCAAAAATATTTTGATACGATAAAAGAAGTTTTTATTCCTCAAGATGTTAGAGCTAAAAAGTTCTTTGGTGTCGATACACTGATTTATGATCCACAATATCAATAGTGATCTTAGAAAATAATCTGTTATATCTCTAGAACGATGAAGTGAAGGGGTAGTAAATGAATTCTTGGTTGCTGTTTTTATTTTTTTCATTGTTTTGCAGCCATCTATCTGCTGGAATTGAAAATTACTTAAAAAAAGTTGGTGATAAATCCGGTACCCATACCATGAGGAACATTGATTTTATTTATACCATCAATCTGGATCAACGACCTGAGAAATTTAAAAATTGTACCGACCAATTGTCTCCCTATGACATCCATCCCTTTCGTTTTTCTGCCGTCAATGGTTGGGAGTTAACGCTCGAAATGGTGAATGATGTTGGCGTAAAATATGCACCAGGAATGGCAAAGCAACTTTGGGGAACCTGTTATTTACCGGGTGGGAATTGGGAACCGCATCATGAAATTCTGCAGGTCGAAGGAAGAAATTATTTTTGCCATTGCATGGCTCGAGGTCCTATTGGCATTGTCCTCAGCCACCTTTCTGTGCTCAAAGATGCATACGATTCTGGCTATAACACAATCTGGGTCATGGAAGATGATATTCAAGTGATGAGGGATCCACATCTTATTTCTTCTTTAATCCGTAAATTAGATAAAGCGGTGGGGAAAAAAGGGTGGGATATTCTCTTTACCGACCGAGATACCAAGAATCAAAAAGGAGAGTATGTGCCTTGTTTGGGATACGCAAAACGTCCAAATTATACACCTAAAAATCCAGGTCGATTTGCAGTGCGTAAGCAAGTGGGTACCGATTTTATGCAAGTTGGTGCTCGTTATGGTGCCTATTCGATGATCGTTCGAAGATCGGGAATGAAAAAGATTCTTGATTTTATTAATCGCTACCACATTTTTCTTCCCTACGATATGGATTTTTATATGCCTGAAGATATACGTTTATTTGCTGTTATCGATGATGTTGTTTCAACGCAGCCGCAGGCGATTTCAGATAATGGGGCTCCTAATTATGAAAAGAAATAAAAATGAAGTTAGCCTATTTTTTTTATTTTTTATATTGTCTTTTAACGTTCTCTCAGCCGGAATTGAAAATTATTTAAAAAAAGTGGGTGAGAAAACAGATTCCCACAACATGAGGAACATTGATTTTATTTATACCATCAATCTTGATCAACGGCCTGAAAAGTTTAAGAATTGTACTGATCAATTAACCCCCTATGGCATCAATCCATTTCGATTTTCAGCGGTTAATGGTTGGGAATTATCGCTCGAGGCTATTAATGATGTTGGCGTAAAATATGAGCCATGGATGGCTAAAGATCTATGGGGAACATACTATTCAGGAAATAAAAATGTAAATTCTCGTCATGAGATTATGTCGGTAGAAAGCAGAAGTTATTTTTGTCATTGTACGGAGCGAGGTACTATTGGCATATTGCTCAGTCATCTTTCAGTGCTTAAAGATGCGTATGATGCTGGGTATGAAACGATCTGGGTCATGGAAGATGATATTCAAGTTATTAGAGATCCCCGTCTCATCCCTTCTTTAATTGATACATTAGATGCTACGGTGGGGAAAGATGGTTGGGATATATTATTTACCGATAAAGATATAAAAGATAAAGAAGGGAATTACGTTATTTGTTTGAGTTACGCACCCCGACCTAATTTTAGTCCAAAAAATCCAGAGCGATTTGCTGTTCGCGAACAAGTTGGTACTGATTTTATGAGAGTTGGAGCTCGTTATGGTGCTCATTCGATGATCATTCGAAGATCAGGAATGAAAAAACTTCTTGATTTTATTAATCGCTATAACATTTTTCTTCCCTACGATATGGATTTTTGTATGCCTGATGACATACGTTTGTATACGGTAACTGATGATGTAGTTTCCAATTTACCTAAAGCACTTTCAGATAATGGAGCTCCCAATTATAAAAAATCGGGCAAGCTTGAAAATTACTTAAAAAAAGTAGGAAAAAAATCTGGTAATCACGGCATGAGAAATATTGATTTTATGTATATCATCAATCTTGATCATCGACCTGAAAAGCTTAAAAGCTGTACCGATCAACTTACCCCTTATAATATTCATCCCTTTCGATTTTCTGCGGTGAATGGCCAGCATTTATCATTGGATGTGCTTAATAATGTTGGGGTAAAATATCGGCGGTGGATGAAAAAAGATCAATGGGGAACCTGCTATTTGTCGAGTGAATTTTGGTCTCATGAAATTATGCATGTCGAAGGTAGAAATTATTTTTGCTATGGTATGGCTCGTGGCACCATTGGCATTGTGCTGAGCCATCTTTCGGTGCTTAAAGATGCATATGACTCTGGTTATAATACAATTTGGGTTATGGAAGATGATATTCAAATTATTAAAAATCCCCGTCTCATCCCTTCTTTAATTGATAAATTAGATGCTACAGTGGGACCAAATAAATGGGATATCTTATTCACCGACAAAGATACGAAAGATAAACAAGGAAATTATGTTACCTGTCTGAGTTATGCTCCAAGGCCTAACTTTTCTCCAAAAAAACCCGAACGATTTGCAGTTCGAAAGCAAGTGGATACGAATTTTATGAAAGTTGGTGCTCGTTATGGTGCTTATTCGATGATCATTCGCAGATCCGGGATGAGAAAAATTTTAGATTTTATTACTCGCTACGGTATTTTTCTTCCTTACGATATGGATTTTTGCATGCCTGACGACATACGTCTATACTCTCTTATTGATGATGTAGTTTCGACTCAGCCGCAGGCGCTTTCAGATAATCGATCTCCTAAAGAGCTAAATTGGATCAAATGAATCTAGAAAGGCTTTATCATTATCTACTTTTGAACTATTTCCTATGAGCTCATGACTATTCATGGTGCGCATCTATGCTGAGCCATTCTTTTGGACAAACATCTGATACATGTTGATAGCTATTCCATTTTGCAGGTCGAACAATAATTTTATTGGGATTTTGATTCAACCATGCACTCCACCAGCCAAAACTGGAATTTGTGATAATATTATGCTTACAATAACTTAATAAGTAAAAATCAATATAGTTTGGTTCTTGTTCAAGAAATATTACATTTTTTGCCCAGCTTGGGATATTTTTACGAGCAAAATCTACATTATTGCTGCTTACCACAAATAATGAGTCTTGAGGAAAAAGAGCCATCGCTTTTTCTAAATAATCCTTTCCATATTGAGGATACGCATCTTCTGTAGGGAATTCCCATTTATAATAACGAATTTGGATCCCTACGGTATTGGGATGATCGAACAACTGCGGATATTTTTTACGCATGTATGCCAAATCTTCTGGATGAGGAGCAAAGAGTTCTAATAAACGATCACGATAGTGAGCAAAATACTGCTCACTTTGAAAGTAGCCGATCATGAGCATATTAGGTTGGTAAGGGATTGTGTGATAGGTAGGTATTCTCTCATGCCATTCAAAAGCTATGGGGTTATTGGGTAATGTGTTATTGAATCTGAAAAACACACGCTGATACAGAACTGATGTAGAAGAAAGATCTGGAAAACATGGTTCAGCGTTATTATCCCATGCAAGAGCGCTTGCTACCGCCACTTGAAAAAGGTTATTGCCCAATTGACCGTAGATGCGAGCTGTCACAAATGGTTTTGTAACTTTATTATTGACATGAGTACTTTCATGTTCGTGTACGAATTCTGATGCTTGAATACTCTCACATAAAAAAACCAAAACTAAGATCAAAACTATTTTCATGATTACTCTTTCGAGAAAATACGAGATTTCCAAAATTTTTCATACATGTCAGGATGTTTTTTAAGAATAAAATTGATGATTGCTTTATCTTGTTCTTGATTAAATTGGTGGTAATGGGCCCAAACTAACGATTCTTCAAGTCCCATGCCTCTGATGCGTATAAGTTTTGTATTATGAAAGAAATTTTCATCGTGCATAGTATAGTGATTGATACGGATAAATTTGTTACATATTTTTCCATCGAGATTCAAATCTCCCCCTGAAAAACTCAGCTGCTGTGCATCACCATTATAATAATATACATTGGGTTTGAGAACAAAATGATGAGCATACCAAACATCATCAGGTCTTGTGCATTCAGGTCTTACAATACTTTTTCCGGTACGGTTGTCAGGATGATAGGTGCCACTACATGCAGTAAGCCTGAAAAGCATAGATTCTCCTGCTTGTAAGGTAATACCGCCTGTTCCAACGTTACGCCAATTAATATACACTCCTGCAGCATGTGCAAAATGTTTTGCCAGGCATTTTGTAACGGTTTTTTCTTGTGCTGGTAAGATATACTCATCGATATCGATTAACGCAAGCCATTTTGTGACTCCCATACTTTTTTTCAATGCATCTTTATAAGCATTGACCTGATTCTGTATGAAATGTTTAAAGTCTTGTGATGGCCAGTCGACAACTTCAACAATTTTTTCTGTTATATACGGCTGTAAAACTTCTTTCCAATTATCAGCACTTTTATCGTTATAGAGCCAAAAATGTTCTACCCCGACCATACGATGATATTCAATCCATTCTTGTAAAAATGGTCCTTCGTTTTGAAAAATCGCGGCGATTGATAACTCGTACGTAGGGAGTGTGTTGGCTATTGTTCTAAAAAAAAATACAAATGCAAAGAAAAATTTGGTGACGTTTTTTTTTGACATTTCTAGTCTCCAAGTTGGTTTTAGACAGCACAACAGTTAATATTGGCCCTGAAGGGTTCGAAGTTTCCCAAGCTAGCTTGGATCACGAGCATCCAGTTTTCCCTTCTTAATCTATTTATTTACAACGCGAGATTTCCAGAATTTTTCATACATGTCTGGATATTTTTTACGAATAAAATTGATTATAGCTGTGTCTTGTTCTTGATTAAATGCATGATAATGTTCCCAAACCAACCATTCTTCTATCCCTATGCCTCTGGCTCGTACAAGCCTTGTGTTATGAAAAAAATGTTCATCGCGCATGGTGTAGTGATTGAGCCTGATAAATTTATTATGTACTTTTCCGTCAAGATTCAAATACACGCCTGTAAAACTTAGTTGTTGTGCGTCACCGTTATAATAGTACGCGTCAGGTTTTAGCGGATAATGATGGATATTCCACAAATCATCAGGTCGCGTGCATTCAGGTCTTACAATACTTTTTCCGGCACTATTATTAGAATGATATGCATTGCTACATGCGGTGAGGCGAAAAAGAAGCGACTCGTCCTCTTTTAAGGTAATACCACCGGTTCCAAAGTGACGCCAATTAATATACACTCCTGCAGCATGTGGAAAATTCTTTTTTAAGCACTCGGTGACGGTGCTTTCTTCTGCTGGCATAAGAAACTCATCGATGTCGATTAACGCAAGCCATTTTGTGATACCGACACTTTTTTTCAATGCGTCTCTAAAAGCATTACGTTGAAACTCTATGAAGTGTTTAAAGCTTGGTACTGGCCAATCAATGACTTCAACAATTTTTTCTGATATGTAAGGTTGCAATATCTCTTTCCAATTGTCTGTACTTCCATCGTTATAGAGCCAAAAATGTTCTACCCCAACCATACGATGATATTCGATCCATTCTTGTAAATAAGGTCCTTCGTTTTTAAAAATTGTAGCAATAGATAATTCATAAGCAGGTAGAGTACTTGCAATCGTTCCAAGAAAAAGTATAGATGCAAAGAAAAATTTTGACATTTTAGTCTCCAAAACAATGTACAAAAATGTTGATTTAATATTTCAACTGGGTCAGGATATTTATATCAAGATTGTTTTGTCAAGATTGTTTTGTCAAGACATCTAAGAGTATTTAATATGGAGTCAAGTAATGAAAAACAAAGTATCTACGCTAGCTATTTTAATGGTATTGAGTTTTCAAAGTTTGGTTGGAGAAAGTATTACAGGATGGGATAGTACATATCACGATATGTGCATTAAAGCTGTTAATAACCCTTGGTACTTTGAAAGATTTCGCTCTTTATCTGATTATGCTCATGTACTAGAAGTTGGAGCTGGTGGTGATTTTGCCCGTTATCTTCTTGAGAATGCATCTAAAGAGACATTGAGTAAAATGAGTTCTCTTCAAAAATTAGAAACTATTGGGAGCCCTGAAACAGGTAATTATCCAGGGATAGGTACTTTTTCGGGTACAACGTTGCGTTATGTTGTAATTGCTGACCAGATAAAAAAACTTTTTGATCTTCCCTATAACGCCAAAATAGTTGAAATTGGAGCGGGCTTTGGTGGTCAGTGCTTTATTTTATCGCAGCTACAATCTTTCTCGAAATATTATATTTATGATCTTCCTCAGCCCGAACTCTTAATAGAAAAAATGATGCGTGTGCTTTCGGTGCAAAATGTCACCTGTATGCCGCTGGAAGCTCAGTTACCTGAAAATAGTATAGATTTGGTTATAAGCAATTATGCTTTTTCAGAATGTAGTCGAGCAACTCAATTAGATTATTTTGAAAAAGTGATCAAAAAATCTACACGTGGATATTTTATTTATAATCAAATTGCAGGGCGTGTCTATGGCCTTAACTATATATCACCAACAGAATTTATTGAGTTGCTAAAAAGTAATGATATGAATCCAACAGTTTATGCAGAACCAGTAGCTACCGATGTAGATAACATGCTTATTGTTTGGGATAAGACAAAAGCCAGTGCAGAAACTTCCAGTCGAAATAATTTTTTTTCTCCAGAAGTTATGAACAGATTATCTCCTAACAGTCTGAATCGTCACGCTTTTATCGTACATTCTCAGTTTGGCGAGGATGGGATTATTGAAGAAATCTTTAATCGACTACATATAAAAAAAGGATTTTTTGTTGAATTTGGAGCTGCTGATGGGGTTTGGCTTTCCAATACTCGATATCTTGTTGAAAAAGGGTGGTCAGGCGTCATGATCGAACCCAGCCAAGGTCCATTTGAACAACTAAAAGCAAATTATAAAGATGAAAAAAATGTTTTATGTTTAAATAAATGTGTAGGTTATGATGACAGCGATCCGAAGGCCATAACATTCGATCGAATCCGTGATATTTATTTTCCTCAGCAGGAGATTGATTTTCTTTCAATTGATATCGATGGGCTTGATTTTCTTATCTTAAAAAGTTTAAAATGTCGTCCCAAGGTTATTATGATAGAATCTAATTTATTTTGGCATCCACTTTTTACTAAAGAAGTTCCGGCAAACGTTGCTGCGAGCAATCTTCAACAACCTATACCTGTTATGATCGATATAGCGAGAGCTTTAGGATATGAGCCAGTTTGTTTGACCATTAATTTATTTCTTGTGAGAAAAGATCTGTATGAGCCCTTTAAAAACACCCCGTCCGATGCTCTTACGCTTTTTCGAGATGGATTGCGTAGTAATTCAACAAAAGATTGGATAGTACAGCATAGAAAAGATAACCCTCATATTAAACAATATGAAGATCCTGACTTGGAAATTCTCTGCCCAATTACATTTGATTTTTGACGTATTATTTGAGGGTACACAAAAGCTAATGAATCTGATGAAACAACCGATACTTTTTTTGTTTTTATTTGTTCATTTCAATGGCATGGTTGGAAAACCATTACAGCCGCCACCAAAGATTTATGAAAATTTCTATAAGGTTGATAAACACCCTGGATTTGCTCCCTTCATTAGCCATATTGATTTTCGCATAATTTCAGATTTTGCTATTGACCAAAGCACGGAGTGGTTTGATCCGGATTGGGTAAAACAAGGTGATATCATTTTTGTTAATGTACGGTATTTACCCTGGTTTGAAAAATATGTTCATGATCACATAAAATATCCCTATGTTTTGGTTTCTTACGATGTTGGAGATTGCATTCCCGCTGCAGGAAAGCTTAATAAGTTACTTTATGATCCGAAATGTGCTGCGTGGTTTTGTAGAGGGATGCTTTTTAGCAACCACCCTAAATTAGTACAACTACCTTTTGGCCAAAATCTGGCTTACTGGTTTCCAGACTATCCGAATATCATTGATTCACTTAAAAATGTGGTGAATAAAAAACCTTTCACGAAGCAACATCTTCTCTACATGAATCATTTACCTCGACCGGATGGCGATAGAGACAAAATCGTCGAACTTTTTGTTAATGCTCCTTATTGTTTTAGCAGAAATCGTAGTAATCAATCTATAGGTGAGTTTGTATATACGATTCGTGAACAATATTATGAAGATTTGTCATTATCTCGATTCGTCCTTTCACCCCTTGGGCTAGAAACTGATTGTGTAAGAACATGGGAAGCTTTCGTTCTAGATTGTATTCCAATTGTTGAGCATACGTTCAATGACCTTCTCTATGAAGATCTTCCGGTAGTTCTTGTACATAAATGGGAAGAAATTAATGAAGAATTTCTTATCAAAAAATTAGAG
>Ga0207128_1072_pt1 | contig 21682 bp, 19 predicted proteins | sample Alteio_BWMinHeat_18_FD_153522 | JGI IMG/M metagenome (GOLD analysis project Ga0207128, IMG submission 153522) | Enriched cells from forest soil in Barre Woods Harvard Forest LTER site, Petersham, Massachusetts, United States -... | ecosystem: Environmental > Terrestrial > Soil > Temperate forest >... | reverse complement strand
GTAGAATTGTTGAACTTTGTAAGCGCAACAACCGGCTGACTACCCCCCAATAACGCTAAGGCTTGAACACCCATGCTTTGAAGAGGGCTTACTTGATCAGCAGTACCATTCACATTGACCTTGTCTCCCGCCATCGGCGACAATTGAATTGATGTGCCCCCACCACTATTTACAATATTGGCGCGAACAAGCGACTTATCTTTAACTACGGTTAAGTCAGGGTTTGCATTTGTTGCGCCCAAATAAAAGAGATTGGCGCCTGCAAATGCTGTTGGGCCATAATTAATCTTATCAATCCCTTTAGAATCTAGAGCTGCAGCTGCAATCGCTCTTGTTTTTTCTTCAGCAAGCTCTTGATGCAAAGCAGCAAGTTCTTTGGGGGTTAAGTCTTTCTGTTTTTCCGCATATGCTTTCACCAATTCTTCAAAGTGCTTGGTTGGTGGCGGTAAATGATAATTTTTTACTGAAGAATCCGCTGTTTGGAAAATAGCAAACAAAAAACCTGTTGCTATTAAAAAGATATTCATCCGATTGAATTTTTGTGTCATACACAGCTCCTTTCCTAGAATTTTTTTATAACAAAAGTATGTTTTTGATGTGATCAGGTTACTGTTCTGATCGAGAAAAGTAAAGGTCTCATCGTTTGTTTACTTATTCAAAAAATAAAGCTCAACCGAAAACAAACGCTTGCTCATAAACAACAACCCCATCAACAATAATCCAAGCACCGTTACAATGATCCAATACCCCATGCCCAAGGCAAAAAAGTTATACCATGCACCGCTTGGCACATGATTGATGATCATCAAAAAAGCTGCCGCAAATAGTGCGCAACCAAGACATAATTGAATAACAAAGCGGCCTAAGAAATTGAAGTAATTACCGGAATAAAAACGAAAATTATGCCGTGTATGCAAAAAGTAAAAACAAAGCCCGGTCATGGTAATACCGGCAATAGTATTTGCCGCAGCAATGCCATACACTCCCCAAAAATGCATCCCGATGATATCGCCGCCCAAATTTACCAAGGCTGAGATCATGGCAGCAATGGTCGTCGACCACGTATCTTTGAGTGCATAAAATACGCTCAATAAAATCTTATTTAAACACAAAAACAACAAGCCGAGGAGATACAAAATCAAAATCCATTTAGCTTGCATAATCAAGTCAGTATCGCTTTTGGCACCCAACAACGTCCTAAATAAATTTTCTGAGACAAACATCAAAAATAAGGTCGCAGGAATAATGATCCATGAAACAAGCTTGGTAACCTCAAGAATATAAAAATTAAGCCGCTTTGGCGCAAACACCACAACACGCGAAAAATGGGGCAAAAGAATACTCGAAAGCGCAACGGCAAACATGCCGAGCGGAATATTCATGAACCGGCTTCCATAATACAAAAGCGAAATTGAACCTTTGGGAAGAAACGAAGCCACAATACCACTGACAAAAAGATTGAGTTCAACAATACTGACACCAAAAAGCCCTGGCAGAAATTTACTCAAGACCGATTTAAAAGCAGCAATAGAAATCGCATCAATCTTGCCAAAGGTAAAGTGATTCTTCAAATAAAAAAAGAGATGTAAGAGAAGCTGAACGAACGCACCAACAATAATCCCAAAACACAACACCAGCGGTGAAAGATTATAGGCGAGACAAAGCACCAACGTAAGAATATATACCGAGTTCCAAAGCGGTGTCCCTAATGCAGGAATAAAGAATTGATTTACCGATTGCAACGCTCCTGCAAAAAGCGCCGTGCTTGAAATCAATAAAAGAAAGGGGAAGAGCACACGGAGAAAGGGGATTGCATACCCAATTTGCTCTTGCGAAAAGCCGGGAGCTATGACATTGATTACGAGCTCTGTTTTGAAGAAAACAAAGATATACAAAAGCAAAATAATGCCTTCAAAAAATAAAAACGAAATCGTCATGAGCCCGCTGGCTTCTTCGCGATTATTTTCTTTAACCGTTTTAACAAAGGCAGGAACAAACGAGGCGCTTAAAGCTCCTTCAGCAAAAACGTGCCTGAAAAGGTTTGGAATACGAAATGACATAATGAAAGCATCTGAAAGTGCCCCTACGCCAAAAAAACGTACCAACAAACCTTCGCGAATAATCCCCAGAATACGACTCAAAAAAGTGAGCCCGCCAACCTGGGCTGTATTTTTTAGAATGGCTTTTTTATTGAGATGTAAGCTCATGTACGATTCCTCTACGGTGTTCATCCTTCGATACAATTTTGTCACTTTGTGCCAAAATCACTCAGGACGAACGGGATTTTATATCCGTTCGTGGTGAGTGTCCACCGTAGCTCGTAGAGCGAAGGGGGACGTATCGAACCACAACGGCACCAAACTCAGTCGTTGCATCATAAAACAATCACACCGCTTTTTCAAGAGACAAAGCGCCATTGTGCAAGTGATACACCATCTCCATTTTTTCATACACCGCTTGATCGTGGGTGCAAATAATGAGCCCCATGCCCCATTCTCGTTGGTATTGCACAAGCAATTGAACAACCTGTTCAACATTATGCTCGTCCAAACTTCCGGTCGGTTCATCGGCAAGTAAAAATTTTGGTTTATTAAACACCGCCCGCGCGATAGCAACACGCTGCAACTCACCACCCGATAGTTCGGTCGGGTAACGATCGCGCTTATGATCAACCCCCACAGCAGCCAAAACATCCCGTGCTCGTTGCAGGCAGTCATCTTTTGTATCGCCCTTGATCAGGCCCATCAGCATGACATTTTCAAGTACCGTCAATTCTCGGATAAGGTAATGAAATTGGAAAACGAACCCAATAGAACTATTAAGAAACGAATTCTTTGCCGTATGTCTCCATTTAAAGATGTCTTGGCCGTCCAGCAAAACAGTTCCCGCGGTTGGCGTATCCAAACCACCAAGTAGCTGCAGCAATGTTGATTTTCCACTTCCGGAAACACCCGTAATAGCGTACGATTTTCCCCGCTCAAATGAAACATCAATTTTTTTTAACACATCGATAACAACCCCACCAGATGCAAAGTCTTTGGTCAGGTGTACCGCTTCTAATTTTGTCATGGCTGATTCCATGCGTCCCCTTTTATTATTGTATGATTCTCATGAATAATAAAAAATGCTCGATGTCTTTGCACCGCCAAAAACATAAAGCTCATTTTGAAAATAGCGATTTAAACAAGACAATACAGAGACATCTTAGCAAGACTCTTGCCTTAGCAAAAACAAATCTTTTATGATTTGAGATAGGGACAAGCAGGAAGATGATTTCTGCATTGCGCATAAATATTTATATATTAAAGCGTAAATTTATTTTTAGGGCGGGAAAATTCTATCACCCAACACGGGGAGGGGAGGGAGATCCATGGAAAAAACTAAAAACCGCGGGCATTCTCAGCATGACCATGAAGAAATTCCAAAAATATTACCGGTTATACCAACCATCGATGTGGTAGTTTTCCCACATATGGTGGTTCCTTTGTTGATTCTTGATGAAAAAATTATCAAAGGGATTAATGCAGCGCTCAATGGAAGCAAGAAAATATTGCTTCTTGCTGCAAAACAACAATCTGAAAATTATCATGGTCCTATCGGCATCCAAGACCTGCATAAAACAGGAACCATCGGTAATATCATGCGCGTTATGAATCTGCCTGAAGGAGGTTTAAAAATTTTAACGCAAGGGTTGTGCAAGGGAAATGTTGAAGAGATTATTTCTGACAATGATCTCTTACAAGCAAGAATTAATATCTCGGAACAAGGGGTCTATGATCAAACCGAAATTGATCGTCTTATTCGTAACCTTCTGATTCTCATTGAAAAAATTGCATCATCAGGAAGAATTTTTAGCCCAGATTTTCAAGCAATACTTTCACAAATTGATGATCCTGAAAGAATCGCTGACTTCATTCTCTCTCACCTCAATCTCAATGTTGCACAAGCACAAACATTGCTTGAACAAGAGTCTTTGCCAAAACTCCTTCAAGGTATTTACGATCAATTACACAGCGAACTTGAAATATCAAGCGTCCAGGATAAAATTCGCAACAATGCCCGTGAATCAATCAATCGATCCCAACGCGAATATTACCTGCGCGAACAAATAAAGGCTATTCAAAAAGAGCTTGGCGAAGAAGTTGACACCGAAATTGAAGATTTAAAAATAAAACTATCAACCCTTCCCATGACCGATGAAGCAAAGTTGGAAGCTGGAAAACAGCTTAAACGCTTAGAAAGAACATCTCCAGAATCGATGGAAGCTGCTGTTATTCGTAATCATTTAGAATGGTTACTGGGCATGCCATGGAACGTTTATACCAAAGACAATATCAATATCAAAAACGCCAAAGAACTTTTAGATACCCATCACTACGGTCTGGAAGAAATTAAAGACCGTATGCTTGATTTTCTTTCGATGCGAGCGTTAAAACAAGATTGTAATGCTCCTATTTTGTGTCTTGTTGGGCCTCCAGGCGTTGGCAAAACATCACTTGCACAGTCAATCGCCCATTGCTTAGGCCGCAAACATTTCAGAATATCGCTTGGTGGCGTTTATGATGAATCAGAAATTCGAGGACACCGTCGAACCTATGTTGGTGCCTTGCCAGGACGCTTTATTCAAGCTATTCGAAAATCAGGAAGCAGCAATCCTTTAATTATTATCGATGAAATTGATAAAATCGGCATGACCAACCGTGGAGACCCATCTGCAGCTCTGCTTGAGGTTTTAGATCCAGAACAAAATCAATCATTTTATGATAACTATCTTGGGGTTCATTATGATCTTTCTAAGGTAATGTTTATCGCAACAGCAAACGATCTTTCTTCAATTCCTGGTCCATTGCGCGATCGCATGGAAATCATTCAGTTGTCTGGCTATACGCACGAAGAGAAATTCGAAATCGCACAAAAACATCTTATCAAAAAAGCTCTCTCTAATTCAGGACTTGAAAATAAAGGACTCGACCTCAACACCGGCGTTATCAATGAAATTATTCATGGATATACCCGTGAATCTGGCGTGCGAGATCTTGCACGCTATATTCAAAAATTATGTTCAAAATTTGCTCGTTCATTGGTCGAGAGCAAAAAAACAATCGATTTTACATCACAAAATATTAGTCAATATCTTGGCCCTCGCCGCATACCTATCGAATCAATCACCAAACAACATAAAATTGGCGTCTCGAATGGACTTGCTTGGACACCGTACGGCGGAGAAATTTTGCAGGTTGAAGCGATTATCATGCCAGGAACAGGCAAACTCATTCTGACAGGACAATTGGGCGATGTAATGAAAGAATCGGCTCAGGCTGCCGTAAGCTATGCAAAATCTCATGCCGCTATTTTTAGTATTGAAAATACAATGTTCACCAGCTATGACATTCACATCCATCTTCCTGCAGGCGCAATTCCAAAAGACGGTCCTTCTGCTGGAATATCAATGTTATCAGCAGTTCTTTCAGCATTAACCAAACGAGCAATCAATGGCGAATATGCGATGACGGGCGAATTAAATTTGCAAGGATACGTATTGCCCATTGGCGGATTGAAAGAGAAAATGTTGGCTGCAAAACAACATGGGCTGTTGAATGTTATCTTGCCAAAGCTTAATCAAAAAGATCTTGTTGGTTTAGATAAAATATCTGAAGGGCTCAATCTTGTTTTTGTTGATAGTGTTGAAGAAGTTTTACAGCATGTTTTGTTGCCACAGTAATTAATAAGCTCCTTTTCTTTATTCACATCATTCTTTACATTTCTCACACCAACACCAAGAGCCGTAGGGATCTCCTACGGCTCTTTTCACATCATTCGTATTATTTTACTTATTTATACTTTGCGCATAATATCTTCAAGCTCTTTAGCGCATTGTCCTAAAACTTTATTATAGTACAACAACGCACGGCGCTTTGTAACGGAAAGCCCTTCTCTATCTCCTTTTAAATCTTGCAGAAAACTTCGTAAACGTGTTTTCTCACGATACACCTCAGCTAAAAGTTCTTTCAATGCTTCAACATCCAAACTCTTTTTTTTCACCGGGAACGTTGTAAAATGAGCATAGAACGCAATTCTCACTTCTCTGCTTGCTTCGATAAGCTCAAGCATACGTTTAAAATTATACGAAGATCCTGCGGTCGGAAATGGTGAAACATGTTTTTTGTAACTGCTTTCATCATCTTGCAGATGCCATATGCCAAACCAATACAAAGACTTCCTTCCTACGATAATAATCGAAAGAAGGAGCGCGAACATGATGATACATTTTTTAATAAATTTCATGACGCCTTTTTTCTCCGTACGGTCACATTTTTCTCGTTTTATGCCCTGATGCTTACCATGAGGAATATCATTATTTCTAATTGTAAATGTTTTAAACATATAAAATCAACAAAAATCGGCTTTTTTCTAATATATTTTCCAAAAAGTTTTCCACCTGAAAAAATCCTCCCAAATACCCGCTTTTTAGACCCTTTTGACAGAGGGTTTATTATGCGCAAAAATCGTTAAATAGCGAATAAAAAAATCACAATTTCAACATTTTACGATTTTTTCTCAAATTTTAAAGTCAAAAAAAGGAAGAAAAGGGTATTTATGAATTTTATGGTTATCTCACTCGGGGTACTGTTCTCGGTTATTTCAGCAGCCATTCTTGCCTATATTTCAATTGCTACCATGATTGGACCATGGATAGCCCCCACCATTGTTTTGATCACGAGCATCCTCTTTAAATTTCGAAAACCAACCGCCCATTCAAACAAAGAAATTGTTCTTATTCAAGCTATTGGCGCTGGAGGAGGTATTATTGCCACCGGCATAGGCTTTGCTCTGCCAATGCTCTATTTCCTAGACCCCACCACTTTTGAGCAATGGCTTGCAAACCCCTGGTATTTTTGTACCATTATCAGCGCTCTGTGCCTTGCTGCAGGAGGGCTTGGAATATGGATTGGGCGATCAATTTCAACCAACCTTCTCAAACAAGAAGACCTCCCCTTTCCCGTCAGCCAACTGACCTATAACGTCATCACCTCGCAGGCTCAAACCCAACAGGCAAAAAGCCTGTTTGCAGGGTTTTTGGGCACCAGCATTTTTTGTGTGCTTCGCGACGGATTTTGGCACTTTCGAGGTTTGATTCCCAAGACCATAACGTTTTGGCAAGGGATATTTGGCCACGATATCGCCATCGCAACATCGCCCATTCTTTTTGCCCTTGGTTTTACTACCGGGCTTGCGGTTACCATCCCCCTGTTTATTGGTATGATTTCAAAGTATCTGGTGCTCTTACCCCTCAATTATCACGCCGATTACCTTTCGGTATCGCTCTTCCCTGTTTTAACACAAGAAGCCTTTGCAACCGCTTTTTGCAGTGGTCTTGTTCTTTCCGAATTCATTTTAGGCCTCTTGCAACATCCTAAAACATTCTTTAATGGAATTAAGCGTAGCATGGGCTTTTTGAACAATTATCGAACGTCATTCGCAACAAAATCATCGCATAAAAAAATTCTTGAAACATATTCAAAACTCTTGTTACATCTTGAACCAGTACTCATGTTGCTATCGTTTTTTATCTTCTTTTGCTACTTTAAATTTTCATTAATTTCACAAATCGCTCTTCTCCTCTTTATCATTCTTGCCACGTATCACATTAGCATTATCGGGGGGAAAATTGGCCAGGTACAACTCGGACGCTTTTCAACCTTTGTGATGATCCCCATGATTCTGTTATTCAATCCAAGTTTTATTCAACTGACCATGATTTGCGTATTTTTCCATGTGTGCGCAGCAACTGCTACCGATTTACTCTTCGATTACAAAACAGGTCAATTTTGCGATATAGATCAAAAACAGATCCACCGAGCACAGTGGGTAGGGCTCATTGCAACATCGCTTTGTATTGGGGTGATTTTGTGGCTTCTTTTCACTCATTTACAATTGGGTACCGCTGACCTTTTTGCTCAACGGGGAAAATCTAAGGCATTACTTATTCAAACCTTAAGCTTTAATCCATGGGTTATTGGGTTAGGTTTTTTATATGGCCTGCTCCTCAAAAAGTTTAAAATAAGCCCTACCATGACCTTTGGGGGTATTATTATGCCCAACAGCATCAGCCTTTGCTTGATTGCGGGGGGATTATTGTCGGTGCTTACCAAACATAAAGATCGCTATCTTCCCCTGTGTTCGGGCATCTTTGCCAGCGAATCACTCTGGATTTTGTTAAGTATCTTGTTGAAGCGGTTTCTTTTCTAACCTTCTAGATCAATTATCCAATCACTCTTTGTATTAAAATTTTGCATAAAATTTGAATTTATCATCTCACGACTGATACTCTAAAAAAATATTAAAAAACAATAGTAATGCAGGAGAATATATGAATATACGTAATCTAATCAACGTTATCTGTGCAACTCTTATGTGTTCAATGCTGGGCACTGATCTGTTTGGTATGGAAAAAAACGATGCATCAGATGAAGCACGAAATGCCCAAGCAATTGCTGCTTCTTTAAAAGATGTAGGTGAAACTAATCGATCAGCCGGAAGCACGCTTGGTGCTGGCGATACAAAATCACAAAATACTGAATCTGGTACAAGCGAAGTTGGAAGTTTGGACGAGCCTGAAAAACCTGAAACTACGGAGTCAGAACAAGTAATAGTTTCAGACGATAAAAAAGAAGCAGAACAACAAGCCCCAGAGATTGATATTACTATAGCTGGTCAACAATACAAACTTATGCTCCCGTATGGATGGCGCACTATATTGCCGGCGTTGAGTACGCTTGTAGAGGCTCAAACAAGAGCTGGAAGCAAACGTGACGATATTGACGATGTCTTCAAAAAATTTTTTGAGGACGCTTTTGCATCACTACAACAATTTAATGTTTTTAAAAACGTACTTGACCTGGTAAGCAAAGAAAATCGTGTTGCTATAAGTAACCAAAAACGCTTACCGCGTGTTTTTGTACAATCAATCGCCGATGACATTTCAAAGATTTTGAAGACACCTGAACCAATTGAACAACTACTTGGCATAGCTGATCGATTAGGATTTGCAGAATTAAAACTTGCGTGTGCGTTATGTTTGATCAAAGAACATCCAGAATTTATTGAAACATATACCGAAGAAAAATCACCGGGCTTGTTCAAAGATTTTGTCAAACGTGAAATTCGTTTTGAACAGAATAAAGCAACCACTCAAGATTTGGAATTTCTTGCAGAACATGGTTATTTACCAACATGGACCAGCAAGATTGCGGGAGATGATAAAGATAAAGCGACTCTCGTGATGCGTTTAATCGAAGAAAACTGTACACAGCCTGGGTTTATGGTTAGTGGTTGGATTATATTTTTGAGTCAGGAACAAGTTAAAAAAATAGTTGAAAAACTTGATGCCAAAGCAAAAGAATTTGTTGGTGATATATCAATGAAAGATAGTAAAGATAGTATAACGCATCAACCTGAGCCTGTGCCTGCTGCAGCTGAAAATGCCCACACTCCCCAACCTCGTAGCCACGTCCGCCGCAGAAAATTCCCCGCTAAAGAGATTAAAGAGGTTGATGAAGTATTAAAAAAAGAAACAGAGACTAAATTTGCACCATTGCCTGAAAATTATTTCAAAATGGCCGTTCGTAAAGCCTATGTTCAATTTTATAGAAAGCACATTGATGATGTAAAAACACAACCAATTTTCAGCAATTTTGGGAAAGATTCAAGCATTGCTTGGGGGTTTGTGATTCGATCACTTGATATCTATCAAGATTTTTTGTTGCTATGGAATAATATAACTCCTATTCAGAGGCTTAATCTATCTTTTAATGCATTGACTACGGTAAATCTTCATCCGGCCCTAACAGCTTTGAAGTCTTTTTATGCAACCAATAACAAACTGATTACGATAGCTATTCCTGAAGAACTGATTAACTTGGAGGAGATCAACCTCTCCAATAACCAACTGACTACAATAACTATTCCTGAAGAACTGATTAACTTGAAGACAATCAACCTCTCCAATAACCAACTAACTACAGTAACTATTCCTGCAACAAAGAAATTGGTGGATAGTTTAACATCTCTCAATTTATCCAAAAACCCGCTCAGTCGTGAACAAAAAGTATTGCTTAAGGCAAGGTTTCCATTCGCCTTTGGACTGGACTAGACTAATAAAAAATTAAAAGATCGCTATCTTCCCCTGTGTTCGGGCATCTTTGCCAGTGAATCGCTCTGGGTTTTTGTTAAGTATCTTGTTGAAGCGGTTTCTTTTCTAATTTACGGCTTGAATCCTGAAACCCAGCCTTCGCCCTGGCGTGGCTTCGGCGGGCAGGTGATTTCAGGATGACAAGATAGTTTTTTACTCTTTTTCGCCCTTTTTTTGCCATTTTTAACATTTCTTACTGCAATTTTAATCGATTTTTACCTGTATTTATCTATATAATTTTATAGTTATAAATCTTGACGAACTGAATAAATCGTTTATAATTGAACTAAATGCACTCTTAGAATCTAGGACTTCTTGAGGCATTGAAATGATGGAAATGTATAGAAACAAAAAAAGGGCTACCCGGCGGGGGCGGCCTAAAAAGTAAACCTAAATTAGGGAGGTTCTCATGATTTCAACTCGTTTAAAAGTTAAAGAATTACTCAGAGAAAGACGCTGGACAACAAAAGTCCTCGCTGAAAAGACTGGTATGTCAGAAAGTTATTTGACGCATATTAAGAACGGTACACGCCGTTGGAACGAAGATGCACTTAAAAAACTTGCAGGTGCATTTGAACTTGATCCAACCGATCTTTTTGAACATTCAAAAACACGTACCGACAATATCAACAGCCTCAACCTTCCTGAAGAACTTGTTGCAAAACAAGCAGCAAACCCAGATTTGAAACTTAATATTGTTCCTGTCGTGGGGCAGATTCCTGCTAACCCATCAGAATACAATAATCAAATGATGCAAATCGCAACCGGATACAAAGATCAATTTGTTCCTGTATTTGGTAACACCGATAACTCAATGTTCTGCTTATCTATTGAAGATAACGCCATGGCGCCAAACTTTGTTAAAGGCGATCTTTTGATTGTCTCTCCAGGTATGTGGACCAATTCAGGCGATGTTGTTGCCGTTGAATATGGCAATGAAAACCCTGCCAGAGCAATTATGCAAATTAATTTTATGGACGACTTTATCGTACTCGAAACGGTCAACCATAAAAAAGCACCTATCGCTATTGTTCGTGGCAAGGACACCTTCAGAATTATCGGTAAAGTTATTTATAAATATCAAAAAATGGCATAATTTTGCCCCGATGGATTCGAGACGGCTCTACGAGCCTCCTCACCATGAGCGGGGCATAGCCAACAGTTTTTATTGCAAAGATCGATGTTTTTGTTAACATAGTAAAGATTTTCTCGCTCAGTAGAGCCTGAAAATCAGGGGTTCCATTAACAACCAATGAGGTTGTTATCTCCTTTTGTAGCGTTATTACGTTAATTTTTAAATCTGGAGAGCCTTTATATTATGTTACGTTATGAAACACTTGTGCTTGCCCGCACAGAAATCACCAATGATGAACTTTCTCTTCTTGAAAAGTTCTTTGATTCACATGTCGCTAACGCGCAAGGCAAAGTAGATGCCTTCGATAAATGGGGCAAATTACGCCTCGCATACCAGGTCAACAAATCTGAGTATGGCGTTTTTGTACTTGCTCGTTTCCAACTTCCTTTAGCCAATGTCGGCGCAATCATCAAAGAAATCGACTCTTTCTTAAAATTCAAATGCAATGAGTTTGTGTTGCGCCATGTTACAACCAAACTTACAAGCAATGCACCAACAGCATATCAACGACCTGATTCTGTTGATGTGGGAAGATCAAGCAACCTTGATGCATTCTTGAAAGAAAACAAGGTTGAAAATCTCCTCAAGACCGTCGAAGACTCTGAAGCCGATGAAATGGAAGACTAAGGAAGGAAACTATGTCAAAAGTTAAATTGAAAGTTAGCTCTCGTTTGTTAAAAAAGAAAATTCGTAAGCAATCGTATTTGGGTCCTAAACATTGCCGATTCTGCGGAAATGCAGACCAGGAAGTATTGTTAGACTATAAAAATACCAACTTGCTCAGAGCATTTTTAACTGAACGAAATAAAATTTTACCATCCCGAGTGTCTGGTAACTGCTTTTTTCATCAAAGATTTTTATCAAATCAAATTAAAATTGCACGCAGCGTAGCACTCCTGCCATTCTGTTCAGGACACTCATAATTAGGGCGACCCTTCGAGACGCAACTACGTTGCTCCTCAGGGCGAGCGCCCTTCACCACGCTCATGGTGAGGAGAAACCGAAGGTTTCGTCTCGAACCATCGTGGTGATCAAATTAGAATTTTGAGTTATGGAAGAAGGCTGAAAAGCTTTCTTCCATAACTAGCTTTATAGAGATACTGTTTTATTTTTTATGTATGTGGTGAAAAAATGAGTTTTAAACAAAGAACAGATTTACGAAATATCGCAATCATAGCCCACGTTGACCATGGAAAAACAACGTTGGTCGATGAGATGCTCAAACAATCGGGAACCTTCGAAGGTACCGAACGTGTTATGGATTCAGGCGATATTGAAAAAGAACGTGGTATCACGATTCTTGCAAAGAATACCTCGATCTCGCTTTCTGATGGCAATACCATCAACATCGTTGATACTCCAGGTCACATGGACTTTGGTGGAGAATTTGAACGAACCTTACAAATGGTTGAAGGCTTCATGTTGTTGGTTGACGCTGCAGAAGGACCATTACCAGGAACACGTTTTGTTCTTCAAAAGGCACTTCAGCTCAACTTAAAACCTATTGTTTTGATCAATAAAATTGATCGAAAAGATGCTGACATTGATAGAACCGAAAACATGATTCATGACCTTTTCTTAGATTTAGCAACACAAGAAGAACAACTTGATTTCCCTATTCTTTACGGGTCATCACGCAATGGCTACGCATCTACCGATAAAAACCTCCGTGAAGGAAATTTACAACCATTGTTTCAAGCAATTTTAGAACATATTCCTGTTCCACAAGAAGAAACCGATGATTTACGCTTGCTGATCACCAATCTTGATCATTCAGATTATCTCGGACGTATTGGTGTCGGACGTATTTTTAGTGGTTCAATTTCTTTAGGGAAACAGGTTATTGCTTGCAAAGGCGATACGGTCAGTGCTCCAACAAAAATTATCAAATTATATCGCTTCAAAGGCATTAAACGTGATGAGACTGAAACCGCCTCATTTGGTGATATTGTCGCCATTGCAGGGGTTGAAGAAGAACTTAAAATTGGCACCACGCTCTGCGATGTTGGCAAGCCAAATCCAGTGCCGTATGTCGAAGTTGATGAACCAACTTTGTCCGTTTATTTCTCGGTTAATAACTCTCCTTTCGCCGGCCGCGAAGGTAAATTATTAACCTCTCGCCAAATTCGCGATCGCTTGCACAAAGAAACTAAAACAAACCTTGCGTTACGCGTTGAAGATACCAGCACCCCAGAAACCTTCAAAGTTTCCGGTCGTGGACAATTGCATCTTGGCATCTTGGTTGAAATTATGCGTCGAGAAGGTTTTGAATTACAACTTTCAGCTCCAGAAGTTATCTACAAGACGGTTAATAATGAAAAATGCGAACCGATCGAATTGTTAACCATCGATGTTGACGCTGATCATCAAGGCATTATCATGGAAAACCTTGGTAAACGTCGCGGGCTTTTACAAAATATGGAACATCACGGGACCAACAAGGTAAAACTTGAATTCAAGATCCCTGCACGAGGTCTTATCGGTTTTCGTAGTCAATTCTTAACTGATACGCGTGGAACAGGGTTAATGAACCATCGTTTCATGGGTTATGAACCGTATGTCGGTGAAATTCCTGGTCGTACCAAAGGTTCTTTGGTCTCCATGGAACAAGGTGCTGTCACCGGCTATGCACTCGATGGCTTACAACCACGTGGTGTATTATTTGTTGCCCCAGGTGAAGAAACATATGAAGGCATGATCATTGGTGAACACAGCCGAGAAAATGACCTTGATGTGAACCCAACCAAAGGCAAAAAACTGACCAATATGCGTGCATCAGGAACTGATGATGCTATTAAACTGATGCCTCCACGCGTCATGACTTTGGAAACATCATTAGATTGGATCAATGATGATGAGTTGATTGAAGTTACTCCGAAATCGATTCGTCTCAGAAAACGTGGCTTAAAAGCGCACGAGCGTAAACGCTAATAGTAATTTTGCATAAAAACAAAAAAAGCCGGTGAGAAATTACCGGCTTTTTTTTCAATCATCTAACTCTTCTTCCCCTATTTTCAATAGGCCAAAAATTTCTTCAAATTCCTTCATGAGGGCTAAAAGCCGTGGTGAATTGCCATTCTCATCGACATGATCTGCCCGTTTATCACCAGCTTCTAACAAAATTCTAACGACGGTCATATTATTTTCATCTACCGCAACATGCAATGGAGTACGTTTTAAGATATGATATTTACCGCCATCTGTAACACAGAGCCTTCGACAATAAATAGTGTTGATATTTTGTCGTAATGTATCATCGCCTCTCCTTTTTGACACTTATAACGTTAACGATCTACGGTCCAAACATAATTTATGAACAAATTCTTGCTCGCCATTTCTTTTGGGTCAAGAAAGTAAATAATATTTTTATCATTCATGTAATCATCTTCTTTTTCCTTATTATTGCCCAAACGCCATTCAAGTGCACAGGTTGCAAGAATTTCTTTATGAACCTCTCGCTTTCTGGTCCTTGATTCTAGATAAAGCTCTGCCCCGTACTTAACCAATACTTCAATCGTCGCTAAATACCGATCAGTCAATGCGCGATGTTCTGGGTAAGCAAGAGCACTTATAATTCCATGATCCCATTTATCTGAAGCTTCTTTATGTCGCTTTCCCCAGTCACTATAAGATTCAAAAAACCCTTGCTTAAGCCCTTCGACCGCCTTGGCACGAAAAACTAATTCTGCTTCTGTTTTAAAACGAGTAATCGCATACATAAGAGGAGTTCGCTTATGTTCCGTGGTATCTGCCAGGTTAACCCACTCAGGTTTTTTGGCGCATATTTTTTGTACAACACGCGCTAACCCATTGCAAGCCGCGGTATGCAGAACGGTTCGATCTTTTTCATCTTTTCTGGTCAGCGTAACTCCTTTTTCATCAGCTTCGATTAACAGGAGCGCAGCTTCTCCCTGATTGTTATAAATCGCAATATCCAAGGGAATCTGAAAACTTTCTTGCTTGGTGATATCGGCCCCCTCTTCAAGCATTTTTTTCAGTGTCGCCACATCTCCAATACGTGCTGCCTCGTGTAATGTGGTTGGTTTTTTCTCTTCTACTCCTAAGAGGCTCCATAACAACGTCATGGATGAACATTGGCTTATCGAAGAGAGGGTTAAAAAACTAAACAATAGTATTTGTTTTTTAGAAGCTTGAATAAACATTGATACTCCCCTTTCTTAAAAACTTTTTTTACCTGAGCAATGCTAAGAAAACAGCTATGTGGTGTGTAAACAAAAAAGCCCACGATCTCTCGCAGGCCATTTTTATTTATTCTAAACTACTTTCTCTCAGTTCATAAAGCTCTTTGAACAGTTTTTTGAAATCATCAGCGTCCCGCACGGTTCCATCGTCATCAAGAACCTCTTTTATGCGCCCAAGAACGTTTTGCGAAATATCTCGCTGTTCTTTGTTCAATAACGTCGCACCGTTTTCAAGCAATACTTTAATCGTCAAAAAGTCATCAGACGCGCTGTCGGGAAGTTTTTCTTCAAAAATTCCGTGCGGATCTACAATCACAAATTCGTAGGTTGAACGTGCATACCACAAAGCCCATTCAATGGGTGTTCGTTTTGCGTCTTCTTTTCCGCCCGCTTCTGCCAGCTCAAACAAAATATCGGTAAGCGTACCGGCTTTTTTATACTCAGTACATAACTCACGCACTTTTTTATGGTTCGCCCATGCTGCTGCAGTATGGAGATCATGGGTAACAACTTCGCCGTTATCACCACGATCATCGATCATGGTAAAAGCATAAGAAAATAGACCGGTGATCAAAAAGCCAAAAAGAAGTAGTCGTTTGGTGTATGTTTTATGTGACAACATCGACATCCCTTTCAACGTAAAATACGCTATTTTTACAACTCCCGGGTCTTGCATAAAACTGCGATGCCCGTAGGAGTTTTATTAAATGTTATGCCGGCCAATACAATCTTTTTAGAATAACGCTTTTCTTCGATCTGCGCCAACGCAATTTCGGGAGTGCTATTTTTTTTCGGTTTTTTTAAAACTTACTTCTCCGTATATTCCTGCAGCATTTTGATGACCCGCAAACAACCTTCCCGTTGCTCTTTTTGAGAGCTATATGCTTCGTTTTCACAAAATTCTTTCGCCCAATCGATAGGTCGTTTTCCAAGCCTATCTTTTTGTTGGGCCAATGATCGAACTTGCTTCTCGTCTTTTTTACTCAATAATTCTACCAATTTAACATCACCAAACAATGCAGCTATGTGCAACAACGTAAAATCTCTACGCTTATCACCTTGCGGTTTAAGCGGCGATCGATCATAGAATGTAATTGCATCGTAGCAATCGGTAACACATGCTTTGGCATCAAGTAACATTTCCGCAACCCCAACACGCCCATTCAAAAATGCATGATACAACGCTGTATAACCGCAGTCGTCTTTACCTTCAATACGATTTTCGCCAGCACGCAACAAAATCCGCGTAACCAGAACGTCACCATCTATGGCAGCTTTATGCAAAGGGGTTATGGTTGAGATTTCTATGCGCCCATGACAATCCCATTGATAGTTAGGGTTTTCATACAACTTATAATGACGACAAAAAATCTTATTCACATCAATATTTTTTTGCTTAATCCTTCGTGCAACGACTTTGACGATGTTATCGTCATCTAAATTTTTCTCTTTAAGACCAGCAATAATTTTTTTCAACGATGCATAAAATGTGTCCCCATTGAGTATTTCAAAAGTAAACGGAATTCGTTCTCTTATTGTTTCAACAAAAACAAAAAAACTAACAGTTCCTTCTCCTTTTTTGGCTGCATTAACTTTTGATACATACGTGTTTGAAGACGCACTGCCAGCGGCTGATCCTTTTGCATCACCTACCATATCAACGTTTTTGCTATCACCTGCATCGGAATTTGTCATGGCGCAAGCAGTACCCGCAAGACAGACCATTAAAAAGCTACATAAAACAATTTTTTTAACATCAATTTTCGTCATGATCATCGACCCTCTTATTTTCTTATTTATCGACAGCCCACATCATAACAATGCAATACTGAATAAGATCTCTTTGCGATAATAAAACCCACCCTCTTTTGTTTTGACCTGCATTTGTTTTAAAAGCCCTGGGCCTGCATCCTTATTTTCCCCATTATAAAGAACAGCTCCGTATCCAAGCAAGGTTTCTATGATAGATAAATATCTATCTATATCCTGATCAGTCGTATCTGTTTTGTTTCCATTATAAACTTTCTTCAATGCTTCAATAGCATACTGAATAGGCGTTTTTTTATTTCCACGATTAATAGGGCTCGGCAATTCAGTGCTTTTCATAAGATGTGGACATATTCTATTTACGATCTCAGACATCCCATGAGCTGCTGCCAGATGCAATACAGTTAAACCCTGTTCATCTTTTTGAGTAAGAGCGTAAGCTGGTGCTTGAGCATCTTCAATATCATCAAATACCTCGAGAGCAGCCTTTTCATCGCTTTTTCTAATCATTTCATACAATGTAGATAATGCTGTAGATCCTCTACTCTCATATGTAGTTTTCTTCTTAGATTTAGCAGCAGTAATGATTGTAAAATTTTTTCTATCAATCATGGCACCAACTACATTAACTGAAATCACCATTACAATACAAAAAATAACTAAATGTTTGATTCCCGTTTTCATGAGTAACATCGATACCCCCTTGTACTAAAAAAAGCCTGCAATTGCTCACAGGCTTTTTTCATTAAAATCATTCAACTAAAAAGATTTAATTCTTTAACTTTTTTTTCATCAAACGTACCATCATCATTTTTGCACGCTTCTATTGCCATGGCGATATTTGTGCTTTCTTCATGGGTTCCCCAAAGAGCCCCTCCGTGAATCAGTGCTTGAATGGTGAGGAGACTGTTGGCCAAAAATGGGCCATTTCGATTCCTGCCATAATGCTCTATTGCATAGTCTAGAGCTGTACGAGAATAATCATCCTTGTGATTAACCAACTGGGCAATCCCTGCACCATACTTTACGCATACTTTTTTTACTACTTCGTGCCGGCCCTTAGCCGCTGCCACATGCAGAATGGTTTGATTCCCTTTATATTTTTGCGAGAGGCCCATTCTGGTATCAATGCCATCTGGTACTGCATCAAGCAAGTCTTGCGCAACATGCCCATGGCTTTCAGCCACTGCATAATACAACGCAGTACACTTGTGAACATCTTCAGCATTAACACGCTTATCACCTGCCTTCAGTAAAATTCTTACCAAAAGCCTATCTCCTTGTTTTGCTGCCGTATGCAACAGTGTTTTTTGGAAAATCGATTCGCCAGAATAAAGTTTATTAACATCAATCCCCTCTTGCTCAATATTTTGAGCAATTTCACTCACAATACTCGTCTCATCCCCTTGACGAGCAGCAACCATCTCTTTTAGTGCTTTAAAAACGGCATCCCCATCATATGCTTTTTTATTATCGGCAGCATCGGTCGTTGCAGCAGCAGTGAGTACGGTAGGTGCCGAAGCCCTTTTTACACCCTTTTCGTCTTGCATTGCCCTTTTTACATCGCCATTGCCAGCTATCTGGGCTCCACCAGCTGTCATTGCACACGCCTGGTCAACAGAAAAGACCGTTATAAAACCAAAAAAGATTATGTGCTTGAGCTTGACCATCGAAATTCCTTTCAATAAAAATCAATTTTCTTAACCCTAAGCGATGCTAACAAAAACGTATGCTTGGTGTAAATGTAAAGAAAAAAGCCTACGATGTTTGTCGTAGGCTTTTTTTATCATTAACACATGAGACGTTCTCTTATCGCTCAATGAATCTTCAACTTTTTGGTACCATAAATTCTTTTAACGTAGTTACGGTCCGCGCAAAATTACCATCAAGATATTTAGCCTGATTTTCTCGATTATTTGCACAATCAAGTGGAGTAACTTTAGCCTTATTTTTTTGAGCAAGCAATTTAGCTAGTTTAATTTTCCCTGGTTCAAATTTATCAAGTTCGTAACACACTTTGTGTACTACCTTATACAACCCTCGAGCTGCTGCCAGATGTAAAATATTGCACTTATTTGCATCAAGTTGGATAGTCGACGCTGCATTATCAATCAACAGTAGCGCTATATCTTCATGACCTTGATCTACAGCCAACCATAAAGCGGTCATACCTGCGCTATCTTTTTCATCAATATCATGTTTTGCGCCTGCAGCCAATATAATTTTCACCAGTAACAAAGCTTTCTTATCTACAGCAACATGCAATGGCCGTCTTGTTGATCGTGGTTTCGATACAAAACAATCGAGTATCGTAACATTTATGCCCTGGTCTATGATAACCTTACTAATTCTGTCAATCCCATTTTCATCAATCTTATGTGTTTTAATAACTTGTTCTAATGATGTTACAAAAGCGTCGCCATTTTTATCGTCAAAGACTATTGGTTTTTCATCAATCTCCTGTTCGGATGGTGTAGGTCCTGCAACATCCTTATTTTCAGTTACATTTTGTTCTTTGGCCACAGCCCCCATACCCAAAGCACTATTCATCGAACAGGCCATTAAAAAGCCGAAAAATACTATTTGTTTGAGATTTGGTTTGATTAACATCGAGATTCCTTTCGAATAAAAAGGCCCACGATTTCGTAGGCCTTTTTAATTATTTTACAAAAACTGAGCTCTTATTTCTTATTAACTAAATCTTCTAATACTTTGAACGCTGCTGATTGTTGAGCATTAAGCTTCGCAACACTATATTTGTCTAGGGTTTTAATAATTCTGTAATAGTCCCCAGGTCTTGCTACCATATCCTTTTTATTTATAAACGCATTGTCCTGAGCAGTTGTTTTATCAAATTCACTAACAATGTTAACATATTTCGCGCCACCAGCTTGGCACAATACTTCAACAACGTCAGGCAAGCCTCGAGCGGCAGCAAAATGCAAATAGGTTGAGCACTTCGGAGCAAATCTCCAGGCCAGAAATTCTTGCTTGGTATCAGCAGCAATCAAAGCACAAGCAAGTGGTCCATTCTGATCAACAATTGCTTGATATACCTCAGAAGAGGTACCGCTGTCATGCATCGGACGTGCACCTGCTGCTAATAAAATATATGCCATGAGCCGAGCTTCGAATCGAGCTTCAGAATATTTGTTTGTTATAGCTGATACTGCCATTTTCAATACGGTGGAACTCAAAACAGGTGTCGAATCGCCTGTTGCCATGCGCACGGTTATATAACGAATATGCGTAACATCAAGCGGTTTTTCATAAAAACTACCGTTATCTTTTAGATCTCTGATTTCCTGTGCAACGGTTTTTACAATCTGATCATCATCCGCACCGGCTTTCTTAAGCGCTAAAACTCTTCCATGCAACGAATTAAAAAATGCTCCACCATCGATCACTTTTCCATAAACATCTTGATCAACGCGGCTACTAACTACGCACGATTTATACGTGATAACAATGTTATCAGACGGTTTCGTATCGCTATCTCCTGAAGTATCCATCGCTGCCACACCACTATCAGCGTTACCACTATTCGCTTGTTTTCCATCACCCTTATCACTCGCATCAGCCTGCATTGCAAAAGCAACGTTCGCTGAACTGACCATTAAAAAGCCAAGAAATACTATTTGTTTCAGATTTGGTTTGATTAATAACATCGACATTCCTTTCATTAGAAACCACGAGAAATACGATAAACCTGCAGGATGCTACCAGAACTTATGGTGCGTGTAAACAAAAAAGGCCTGCGGTGTGCAAGCTCTTTAACATTAATCGTTGAAGCTGAATGCTAGCTTTTCCAAACCATACAACCTGCGATCAACTTCAACTGTCCATAATAACCGTCATAAATTTGTTTAAGAATATTGCCCATTTCTTTTTTATTGATCGCCTTCTCATCTTCTACGGCTAATAATAATGCTTTAAGAAGATCTTTGGATTTGTCTTGGCCTGTTTTGACTTTGAGAATGGCACCATGCATGAGCAATGTTTTCATGATTATAAGCCATTCAACAGCAAGCCCATGAAATGCTTGATATGATTCTTCATTAAAATTACATGCAGCATAATTTTCCAACTGAGACACATTCTCTCCATGCTGGAAGTGTAAATTTATATGACCACCAAGTGCCAAAAGAGCATATTGAAGAGCAGTCACCGCTGGAAACCAAGATTGTATCGATTCTTCTTTATTAATAACATCATTAAGCGTTTTTTCATCAGCATATTGTGCACATAATTTCTGCAATTTTTTATACTCACCCTTTGCAGCTGCTTCATGTAATGGAAATAAAACTGCTGGAGGGGGTTCTGAAATTTTAAAATTTGCTGAAAGTGTTCTTGCTCTTGCTCTTTCTTTGCGAGCCATAGCAGAAA
>Ga0207128_1071_pt1 | contig 21700 bp, 23 predicted proteins | sample Alteio_BWMinHeat_18_FD_153522 | JGI IMG/M metagenome (GOLD analysis project Ga0207128, IMG submission 153522) | Enriched cells from forest soil in Barre Woods Harvard Forest LTER site, Petersham, Massachusetts, United States -... | ecosystem: Environmental > Terrestrial > Soil > Temperate forest >... | reverse complement strand
GACGAGACGAATTATTCACAAAGATCTATTCGAATCTGGTCGATGGTTTAAGCTATCGCTTATGCAACAGCTTGCAAATATTGGGGCTGATGTTGGAAGAGCTATTCAATGGAGAACAAAGGGTGATCAACAAGCAAGTATGCAGGCTTTTGAGCGTGCGCTTGAATTGATTTATTTTACCGTTAAAGATCCCAAAAATAAAGGTCGTTTACGAGAAGTTTTACGCATGCGGGAGTGTTTAGCAGATTATTTTGTTGGTGATAATCAATATGGTTTTACCGATCAAGCATGGGAAAATTATTTTTATTACTATGGTTATATTGCAGCGTTAGAACGGAGACGATAAAAGTATAGTTTTTATGAATATAACTTTTTCAAAAGCAAATAGTATTCACGAACCGATCATTTTTGAGTGGCTTAAAAAACCTCACGTCAAAGAATTTTGGGACAATAGCCAAAAACATCGCAACGATATTAGCCATTTTATTCATGGTGTAAAAGAGCGACCATATGCCAATGGCATGTTTGATTATTGGGTTGGGGCTATGGACGATGAACCTTTTTGTTTGGTGATGACCTCAGAAGTTTTGCATGCCTCTGAACCATGGAGTTCGTATTGGAACCCGCATTTATCAAAAACAGGAAGAACGTATAGCTTCGATTTTATGATTGGAAATGAAAATTATTTTGGCAAAGGGCTTGCTGCGCCAACATTACAAGCTTTTGCAAAATTCTTGCAAGAACAGGTTGATCCCACCATCGATACGTTTATGATCGATCCAAATGTGAATAATCCGCGCGCCAAGCATGTGTATCAAAAAGCCGGCTTTATTCCGGTTGCAGAATTTGAGCGGCGAGGCGAGCAGTTTATTTTAATGGTTATGAATTTATGAGATTAATTATTAACCAATCAGTAAAACCTCTGTCAAGCACCGAAATGGTACGCGCCATGAGTTATAACATTCGCATGGCACCGTGTATAGAAGATGATCAGACAGAAAATGCCTGGAAATATCGTTTGCCAAAAATTGTCATGATTTTGCATGAATATCTTCCAGATATTATTGGCGTGCAAGAGGTTTCGTTATATCAGATGAATACGTTAGAAAAAAGCCCGCTCAATATTTCGTATAAATTTCTGGGCAAATATCCGACAAAAGCACCGATCGAATCAGGCCTTGGTATTATTTATAATCCACAAAAACTTCTTTTGATTTCAGATCTAAAAACTATTTGGTTAAACGAATCCCAAACATCATCTGAAGGCCCATCGTGGGATGGTTCTTCTTACGAACGCTATCTAATCTATGCAAAATTTAAACATCGTAGCACAGGTAAAGAGTTTTGGTTTTTGACCACCCATTTTGATCATCTGGGCATCAAGGCGCGGGAAGAAAGTGCCAAAATTATCATGGACTTAGCTGAACGCTTAGACGCTCCTGCTGTTGTTACGGGAGATTTTAATTGTTTTCCTCAATTGGGTGGGCCGGCGTTGTATCAGTTATTGTGTACCCATTCTAAGAAAATAAAAGATTCTGGAATGATAGCACAAACTCTTTTTGGTGTTCCGGGAAGTTGGATCGGGTGGGATTATGATTTGTATAAACAGCGTGAAGGTTATGTGAAGTACGATTTCATCTTTGTACAAGATACCATCCAGGTGGTGCAGCATGGTATTATTGATGATCGTGTTTGGGATGACCATTTTCAAAAAGAGCTGTATCCATCAGATCACCGGCCTGTTTTAAGTGATATGGGTATTTGATCAAAAAAGAAGTCCCTATTTTTGTTAAAAACAGCGATTTCTAGGGCGTTTTTGACGTTTTACCAGAATCTATAATAAGCTGAATAAGCTAAAAATTCTTACTATTCTTCTTTTCAAAAAAATATTTAACAAAACCCTTTGACCTTGACGTAGCGTCATACCTTATCGTGGAGTTATTCAGGGAGGATACTATGGCACAGTGGCAGATTAAAGAGTTGAGTGATTTAACGGGCGTATCGGTGCGAACGTTACACCACTACGATCATATTGGCTTACTCAAACCTTCTGTACGCAGTGCTAATCGGTATCGCTGGTACTCTGAAGGTGATTTGGTGAAATTGCAGCAGATTATGGCTCTTAAGTCATTTGGTTTTGGCTTGAGTCAGATCAAAACCATGCTGCATCATCAACCACAGATGCTGGAGCATCTGCAGATACAAGAACAGGTTTTACAGGAACAGGTTGCAAAGCTTAAGCATGTACAAGAAAGTGTTGCGATCATTATTCAACAGTTAAAAACAACAGGATCACCAGATTGGCAAGGGTTTGTTACATTAATTGAAAGGTATCGTATGACCGAAGAATTAAAAGAAACTTGGGCAGGCAAAGCACTTAACCAAGAGCAACTTGCAGAATATCTCGCGATTAAAAAACAATATCCAAAAGAATTTGAGTTAATGGACAAACTCGTTGTTCAGATTAATGAAAAGCAACTTGGAGATCCTGAAGGGCCAGATGGTCAGCGCGTCGCCCAAGTATTTATGGATATAACAAAAAAGACCAAAGAATCGCTCGCTCGCCAACGTAAATTGGGTGCAGATGTTTTGCGTAGCATGAAAGAAGGTAAAATAACTGATACTCAACTGACCCCAGAAGGGAACGTGTGGGTTGGCAAAGCGATGTTGGCTTATTGGATCAAGCGTTGGGAAAACGTATATCAAGAAATAACAAAAAATATGAGCGCTGATCCTGCAGGTCCTGTAGGGAAAAAAGTTACCAAAACATGGCGTGATTTAATTGATGAGCATTTTATGGGAACATCGCCGTCATTCATTACCGGTATTATGCTCTGGCAAGAGAGCGGCCGACAACAAGCAGAATTTCGAGAACGAGTTGCGGGATTGTCCACCCAAGATATGGTAAAGCAAGTGCATGCAAAAATATTGTTTGATCCAGAAGCTATAAGCTGGATTGAAAAAGCGCTTAATGCGCATTAAATAGTGTTCAAAGGTCGGTCTGTCTAGTGGCAAACCGACCTTTGAACACAAGAAAATTATGATATAAAAGCAGCAAAATTTGGAAATGTATGAACAAAAGTAACCTTTAACTATTGGAAATTTATGACATTTAACATGTATTCGATTTTAATATGGATTGGCTGCATTATAGGATCACTTTCTGTACTTCCCTTCATGCAAAATACATCAATATTAATGGGTGGAATTTTTCCTCATGAGCTAACATTATCATTAATATTTCTTATGGCTTTGGAAGGCATGATTTGTTTTGGCATACTCATATTTTTTGGTAGAAAATTTGCCCAAAAAATAGGAATTAAGTTTCTATTTTTAGATAAAAATACCACTGTAATGAATAGCCTTATTAAGCCAGGACTTTTAGTAGGAATGTTATGTACATTTCTACAAGTTACTGTGGACAAATTATTACCAACTGCCCAGTTTAGTTTGCATTATCTTACAATTAATACCCCCCCACTGTATGGATTGATTGGATCTATATATGGGGCATTTAATGAAGAAGTATTCATGCAACTTTTTTTCCTTTCAGCAATTGCAGTATTGCTTACAAAGATGTTCAAACAGGTACATAAAAACACAATCATGTGGAATGCAATCATCATAACGTCACTTGTTTTTGGTCTTTGCCATTTACCAAATTTTGTACATGCAATTACACCAGATACTCCATTGATAGTCTTAAGGGTGTTGCTGCTCAATAGTATCAGCGGAGTTTTATTCGGCTATGTATTTTGGCGTAAAGGATTTGAAGTGGCAATGCTTGCCCATTTGATTAATGATATTGGATTATATTTTTTCATTCCCATTGTGTACAAAATTATAGGTTGATCTAAAAATGTACGATAGAAAAGCGAGTAAAGTATGACGTGCTCAGTTGTATTGCCCTATGTTATAACGTTGGGCATTCTTATAATTATTGGATATCTTCTTGCACGTATTCTACGTTCAGTGAGGCATGGCAGCTTAAAATCTGGTAGCGTTGGGCTTGCCATGGCAATGCTCGCAATTCTCAGTATTTTTAGAGACAATACGCCAAAAGATAAAACAAAAATTACTCGTACGACATCAAATAAGTCAGATCTTGATGATGAATCTCTACTTTTTAAGTGAACCTAATAATTTTTGAACCGCTACGGTTGCAATATGATCGTGCGCATTGTTAACAATCGGCCATCCAGCCAACTCTGCAAAAGCAAGCATTTTTTGAATAAAAAAATCCATAGAACTATTTTTAAAGACACCGCCTACTAAATGAAGAGGACAAGGTTGAAAGTTTCCCTTTTTAACTATCGTTTTTAATAACCACCCTGCATTATGAGCTGCATTATCTATGATATTTTGCGCAAGGACATCTCCTTGAGCTGCTTGATTAAAGACAAGAGGTGTTAGCGCTGCTATTTCATCCGGAGTTATGGTTCCTTGATAAAAGGGCGTAACCAAGTTTTTGAGATCAGGTTGATTGAAGTGCATTCTTAATTCTTGGGTAAGAGATGTATGATTTCCCCACCCATACTCTTCTTCCAATGCTACTTTTAATGCGCCCATGCCAATTTTATAACCGCTTCCTTCATCTCCTATATATCTTCCCAAACCGCCAACGTGAAAAACGGTTTCATCTTTTTTCCCCAAACAAATTGATCCGGTTCCAGCGATTATAATGATGCCGGGATTGTCAGCAAGCTCTAATGCCATATCAGCATCGGTGGTTATGATAATATTTTTGTCATCAAAGCCATATTCTTTAAAGGCTGATCGTAAGGCTATTTTTGCTTCTGGTCGTCCGCCTCCAGCAAATCCACCCACCACGAGAGATTGCTTAATGATAGAAGATAAGCTGCAGTTTAACGATGTCATGGTAACATCATCACATAAATTTTTTACCACCTGTTTAATTCCATGCTCTCCGACGATCGTAAAATTTGAAGAACCTGCTTTGATAAGATCCTGCTTTTGTCCATGCTGATGAAGCTGCATAATATTTCCGAGTTTATCCACTATCTGCAATTCTGTTTTGCTCCCACCACCATCAATACAAAAAATGTAGTGTATTTCATCGAGGTTCTTACGTATATTTTCCGATAGTTGAGAACAAGAAGAATATGAAAAACAACAATTGAATAATAAGAAAAGGATAGATATCATGTTAAAAATCATGTTTTTACCTTTAAAACAAGAGATCTTATATGAAAAGAAAGTATCTTAATTCAATTATTGCAACACTAATGCCTATGACAAGTCAATTTTTTGTTGAGCACCCCATTTTTAGGAGTTTTCATGCGCTATAAGTTTTATCGTGAGCATAAATATGTCAGTGCTGCAGTCAATGATGTAGAACGATTAATAGCAAAAATAGATTTTCGAAAACAAGATGAGGTAGCAAAAGTTAAGCAGGCGTTTGATGCTCTTATCCACATGCTCAAGGGTCATGCTCATTATGAAAACGAAACCCTCCATGAATTGCTCAGAAAAAAGGGATCTGAGGTTTATAAACATGTTGAGCAAGACCATGTGCAGTATGAACAACAGATCGCTGATTTAGAAGAGCGACTCAAAAAGGTTATGGAAAGCTCAGAGCCTGAAGAACAAGTCGAGCTGGGGTACCAGTTTTATGTGTGGTTTAGAAAATTTGCTGGTGACAATCTTTTACATTTGCATGAAGAAGAAACGGTCATCTTGCCTGAATTACAAAGACTGTATAGCGATGAAGAACTGAGTAAAGTAGAATTCAAAACGTATAACATGATGACGCCTGAAGATATGATTGAGATGTTAGAAGTGCTTTTTCCACATATGAATCCAAGCGATCATGAAGTTTTTCTTGCTGATATTAGAGCCTGTGACCCTGAAAAATTTGCGGCAATTTGGCATCAGATTCGAACATCAAATCCAACAAAAAATCAAAGCTGTTGTTAATAACCAGGTCAGGTTGGGGCTCAAATTATTCAATCAAAGAAAGCATGAAAGATATGTTGGGTATTATTGTTTTGAGTGCTGTGTTTGTTCTGTTTGGTTTGGTTAATGCAAAATCTAGAGATATCGTTATGCAAGAAACATCCCTCCAAAAATCCACCGATAAACTTTATACCGATACAGAGTTAAAACTTTTACAATTTTTTAATGGCGAGGGCTACTTATCGCAAGGCCATGACGAACGCGTTGATTTCATGGTGCAAAATATCGAATTAAACAACAAAGCAGTGTTGGATTTTGGTTGTGGTTTGGGTGGGCCTGCGTTTCATTTGGCTAAAAAACATAATGCTCGAGTTATAGGTGTTGATGTTGATCCATCATTGATAGAAAAAGCAAATAACAGTACGCAGGCGCGAGGTTTTATATCCAGCGTGAATTTTACAACAATTCATGACAATTTACTGTCATTTGCAGACGCTACTTTTGATATTATTTTCTCAAAAGAGAGTATTATTCATGTTCAAAACAAGCAGGCATTATTTAAAGAACTTTATCGTGTGCTTAAACCAGGCGGCATGATCGTAATTATGGATTGGTTTTGGAAAGGGTGGTCGCCAAGTCAAGATTTTTTGCAATGCTGGAATTTTGATAGTTATGGTACGGCGATGCATTTTGCAACGATTACAGAATATGTTTCTTTTTTAACCCAAGCGGGCTTTATAGATGTTGAAAGTGACGATAGCTCATATTTGTATTTGAATGACATGCGCCAAGAGTTAGATTTATTGTATGGCACCAAAGGTGATGAAATTAGAGTACTGTTTGATGCTCAATTCTTAGAAGGTTGCATTGCAACCTGGAGCAGTCTTTGTAGAATGTTTGAATCGGGTGAAATTGAAACCCGTTTAATTTTGGCAAAGAAAAAGAAGTAATTCAAAAAAATTATCAGAAAGCTTTTATTATGAATAATCCTGAAATTAATAACGAAACACTTTCAAAAAGTGCGCAAAGCGTTCAAGATGTGTTGACCAAAAAAGGGATAGCTGCCCGCGTTGTTGAAATGCCCGCAAGCACGCGCACTGCTCAAGAGGCAGCAGCTGCTATTGGCTGTGAAGTTGCACAAATTGTTAAATCGTTAATTTTTTGCACGAAGCAAACCAACAGACCAATTTTAGTACTTGCAAGTGGTGTTAATCGTGTAAATGAAAAAGCGATTGCGCAGCATGTTGGCGAAGAAATTGGCAAAGCAGACGCCAACTTTACGCGCGAGGTCACCGGATTTGCGATTGGTGGAATCCCACCCATTGGTCACAAACAACAAATAGAGACTTACATAGATCAAGATTTATTAAAATTCAAAGAAGTATGGGCTGCGGCAGGAACGCCGAATGCGGTGTTTAATATGGATGCTGTGGTTCTTGAAAGTCTTACGGGTGGGAAGGTAATTTCAATTACGTGAGAGTGCCGATACCATCAGAAAAATCTTTTTTGTTTCTTGAAAAGAGTGTCAATTGTCTATTGACAACATCGCCCTAATAGATGATTTTCAATAGAGTATTTAATTAATAATTTTATAAAATTAGCTAAAGGAGGATCGCTCAACATTTAATTTTTGCGTCGTTTTTTTCACATTTATTTTTTTAAAAAGGGAAGAAGAGTATGAAGAAACTATTTTTATTTAACTTAAGAAAAAGAGCACAACTTCTTGTCTGGCTTTTGGTGCTTAACGCTTTGTCTGGCGTTGTGTTGCAAGCCGCTCAAACACCATCAACGCACATCAATACTTCTGATAGAGAAAATGATTTAACCCCTCATGATATCCTTTCTATTGTTGAATCAGCAGAAGCATTGTTGTGTCTTGGTAAAACAGGCCGCGCATTATTTTCTTCGATTCAGAATCATCCACATCAAAAAACACATTCAGCTCTTTTACAAAAATGCTGTAAACGAGTGCATGACGGTTATAGAACGGTACCTCATCAGGATGTAATAAATGTTGCAGAAGAAATGTGTTCTGTCGTGGCGACCGATCAAAACAAAGCAGAGGCTCAAAAAAAACTTACCTACATTCAACAATTAGTTCAATCAGAACCTTGTGCAGTAGCTTTTACCTGCGATAAAGAAAATATGGTATCTGCGCGACTTTGCAGGGATGGCAAACTTCCTCAAAGATCTGTTGCTTGTTGTGAATTGTATGTGGCTCCTGATGCTCAGGTTTTTGATGTCGCTGATCTTGGCAAATTAAACAATGTTCCGGCAAACCAACCAGAACTTGCACCTTTTGATACCGAAATAACAAGAGATGCATTTCCAACGCTAAATACGCCTAAGTTGCTGGTGAGCAGCAGCTCGACTCCTGATACAGGAAAAATGGTGTCGGGGGGTATTTTACTGACCAATGAAATAAGTCCGTGGAAAAAAAATGTTCCCATGGGGCAAGCAAATCAAGTAAGTGTTAATAATTATGTTCCAGACGATACAGGAACGATCAAGGTGAGCGGTCATTTGCAAGTGGCCAACAATTTGATTATCGAAGGAGAGACACTTCTTGTTAATGAAATTGATCCTCTTGATCCTTCAACAACAATAACATTTAGTGGAAGCATCTCACTTCCGGTTGCCACACCAGCTAACAATGGATCATTACAAATTAATGGCGTCCCTTTTCTTCACAATTATGGGATAGAAAATACTTTTGTTGGTGCCAATGCCGGTAATTTTTCGCTAACGGGTGATTTTAACGTGGGTGTAGGAGTTGGTTCACTTTTTAGCAATACAGAGGGCACTATAAATACTGCTATAGGAGCATTTAGTCTTTTATTGAATACCAGCGGGTCGATAAACACCGCTGTAGGAGCTGGAAGCCTTTATTCTAATCGTGAAGGGTCTGGTAATACCTCTGTAGGTTTCTTAAGCCTTGCGTACACCCAATCAAGCTTTGCTAATACTGCGGTAGGGACATTGTCACTTCTTTATGATTCGGTAGGTGATTATAATACTGCAATAGGATTTGAGACTCTTGTTTCTAATACTGCCGGAAGTTCAAATACTGCTGTAGGAGCTCAAAGTCTTTCTTCTAATACGACTGGCACACAAAATACTGCTGTAGGCGATTCGAGTCTTTATCATAATACCAGAGGTGATCGTAATGTCGCTGTGGGAGCTTCGAGTCTTTTTGCTAACACGTTAGGTGGACACAATGTTGCGGTTGGTTACGAAAGCTTAAAAAATAATATCACTGGCGGGCATAATACTGCGCTCGGAGATACAACGCTGTTTTCACTTACAACAGGCAATCAAAACATTGCGATTGGGAGTGGTTCTGGAAGTGGTTATACGGGCAGCGAGAGCGGCAATATTATTGTTGGGAACAGTGGCACGGTAGGCGAGTCTGACGTTATCAGAATTGGAACAACAGGTTCACACTCTGCTTGTTATATTGCTGGTATTGATGGTGCAACAATATCAGGTGGTTGTCCTGTCCATGTTGATAGCAATGGAAAGCTTGGAACCATTACTTCGTCTCAACGATATAAAGATGAGGTCAAAGACATGGGTAAAGCATCAGAAAATCTTCTTAAACTTCGTCCTGTTTCATTCAAATATAAAAAAGAGATTGATCCAGTAGGATTGCTACAGTACGGTTTAGTTGCGGAAGAAGTTGCCAAGATTGCTCCAGATCTCGTTGTTTATTCACCAAAAGATGGCCAACCAGAAACGGTTCGGTATCACTTACTGGTGCCAATGATCCTCAATGAATATCAAAAACAAAACATCATTTTGACTGATGCGCTTGCTCGGCTTGATGCATTAGAAAAATCGGTTGCAGTAATGAAAAGTACCAAGTAATTAAAAGATAGGGAGGAGAGCAGTTTCTCCTCCCTATTATCGATTCTGTATATGGGAAAAACGTACATTTATTAGACGGGCATTTGGCTCTTTTTTGTCCAGATTCATGGTGACATAATACCCCAATCGTTTTTCTGGGAGTATGTGTTCATGAGGTTTAAGGCGCCAGTCAGCGTAGTGCTCGGCGGTGGTAAAAATGCCATAGCAATCGCTTATCAAACCTCTGCCCTCAGCTGCCGTGGAAAAGGTATAAACAGGGCCATACTTACTTACCAAAAATCCATCAGGGTTTGCCTGATCATCAGCAGATACAACATCAATCCAATGATAAGGCCCATTTGGGTATTCCGAGTGTTTTTTTAGAACATTTTCTGGGACGGTTGTTCCTTCAGCGAAAAACAATTTAAGACCAAAGTGTTTATCTTGATGAGCACGGAAAAAAGCTTTAATGTTAGTAACTTTTAAAAACTTATGCATAGCTTCTATATCAAGCACATAGCCAAATTTTCTCTCCAGATTTAACGCTATTTTTCCATCAAGCTTTTGTTTAAAATCGCTCCAAACAAAGCCATCAATATTATTATCTTGTCGCACGTTGTTATCCAATACCTGAGCGTCAATCAGTCGCTGTACCATAGATTCATCAAATGCATTGATTTTTTGAAACATCTGATTTTTATTTGCAGTATTTAAAAGAAGAGCTGGATCGAATCCTATTTCAATTCCACCGTGGCAGCACTGAATAAAAACATCATTATTATTTTCATCTTTACAAGGGCCAACATAAATGGCTGCTGGAAGAAGTCGGTAAATGCGTGTAATTGCATTGAGTGTTTCTTGTAATGGATATTTTGATTTCAATTCCCAAATAAGATTGCATTCAACCCGTGCTGCAGATTTATCATGATTTCCTCGTACCAAAAAAACTCTATTCATGTTTGTTGCTTTAAGCTTCATCAATGTGTACAAGACTTCGGAGCCATAGCGCCCCAAATCACCAAAGTCTCCATCGCAAATGATATAATGATTTGGTTGAGCGAGCGTAAAATCATCATTGAGAAAACCATCAGCAACTAATCGCACCAGGCTTCTTAACAAAGAATGTATACTGCTGTGGATATCGCCAAAGAAACAAATTTTACTTCCAGGTTCCAGATGTAACTTTTGAGCAAAAGGATGTTTCGTATCAACCATACGCATCTCATGTTCAATTTTTTTCATTTCAGCTGCTTCATCTGGTTTGTTAGCTAGGAATATTTCGATATAACGAAACATGGTGTTGTTGGAAATAATTTGTAAAAAATCTTGAGGGGGGATTTGAGCATCAATCCATTTTTCTTTTTGGTAATAACCTGCATCAATAAATTTGGTAATACACTGGTCAATGCTGCCAATTAAAAGATCCCATGGCAATATTGTTTGAGGATAAGGCTCTTTATCAGGTTCAATGGCGGTATCATACTCTGGATAGGCATTAAAGCAGGCTTGTGCCCAACCAATAACCGTGTTAAATGCTGGATCGGTGAGATTTTTCTGTTGTACATTGCGCTGTTGTACATAGTAAAAAAGTATTCCTAAGCTGCAAATGGTTAAAACGAGTAATAACGTTTTTTTAAATTGAGTCATGATAACTTTCTCCTCATCAGATCTTTGTGTCAATCGTATCTTTGCCAGGTTATTCAAATTCATAGAGAAAAAGCAATTACTTGCATCCCTTGAATTAAAAAAATTAGAGAGCCATAAGTTACAGCCGGCAGAAATGTGAGGCTTTCAACTTTTTCCTATCTTGCCCCAGAAAACACCCATTTTTAATGAGTTTTTGGTCATTTTACTCTTTTTTTACACCACTTTCCCTGGTTTATGAGAATATCAATACAATTGACAAATAGAAAATAAATAGATTAGACTTAGGATAAGGAGAATGATGTAGAGTTTACTCAAGTATAAAGAAGGAGATTCTTATGAAAAAACTATTAGCATTCGCAGTCGTAGCAATGTTTTCTTTGAATTGTATGGCTGGAAGTCACCCTCGTAAAGTATCCGTCACTAATAAGTCGGGTATATCGGTTGATGTATGGGATGCGGGGCGTAAGGGACATGATATGGGCAATACTGTGGGCAACCCAATAATTTCTGTTGATCCAGGTCAAACCGTTTCATTGGACATCAGGGTCCATGAGCCTAAAGGTTCGTGGATTCCAAGCTCGGTTATGCCTCACAAAACAATGATAGCCGTAACAGATCCTGAGACTCAAGGACGACAACCAAACACCATAGAACTTGATGAGAACGATACAGCAATTACTGTGCTTGAAGGTTTACAAATGACAAAAGGCAACAATTAAGAGTGATGAACTAAAAATAAACTAAAAAGAAAAAGGGGCCTGCAACCAATTGGTTGCAGGCCCCTTTTTCTTTTTCTCGATTTATTAAAGATTCTAGATTTTCTCTTCAAGTTTCAGTTACATTTTTTAAGCAATGTTCTTGTCTTTTTAATAAACAGTTACATTTTAAAGGAGTTGTGTATGAATCAATCAGGCAGAAGGCTGAGGCTAAAAAGTGCGGCTTTTGCACTTTTGTTGAGTCTTAGTCTTAATGCGAGTGTGCAGAGAAACGATCAGACCAAAGATGGTACCTCTGCTCAAAAAACCTCACGAGCTTTTGAAGATGCTGGTGTACAAGAAATGTTAGATAGCGGAAACATTGATACCTCTCTACTCAGAAGCCTTAATATAGTGGGTTATGCAGAGGCCTCTAATATTGGTCATCAATCTATTTTAGGTGGCGGTCTTGTCAAATTTGATACCAGCACTGCCCCTCACACTTCAAACATCACTCCTCCCGCCAGTAATGGAACTACATTTAATCTCATCGAAGCCGGAACGTATCTCATTATGTTTCATGTGAGAGGTGCACCTGACCAGCTTACACCGCCACATCCTCTCATATTTGAAGTGGCAGCTAATGGAACAGCGATTGCAGCATCTCAATTTGCAGCCGATAACCAAACGACGAGTCTATCTTCCTCCGGAAGTGAACAGGTTAACGGATTTGCAATAGCAACCTTGCCAGCTCATACAACCATTCAACTTCGCAATATTACGAATTCGCAAACATCCGTGGTGACCTTGCATGCATCAGTAGTAGGATTTCCAGTAGTCAATGCCGTACTTACTATCTTACGCCTCAATGTATAACGCAGGATAAACCATTATAATGATAACCCTAAAAGGAGTTACCTATGAATTATCGTACTCAGACATGGCTCAAGATTTCAGTACTAGCGTTTTTATTATTTTTTGGATGTGATGTACAGGCAGCAGTAGGATATGCATTTGCTGCTAGTTCTCAAACAGCGACTGTTCTTGCCAATGGTTTTATCCATTTTAATTTGAGCACTGCTCCCCATACTGCAGATATAACACCGCCTGCTTCTAATGGAACAGCATTTACCGTGCACACAACCGGAACATATCTGATTATATTTCAAGTGAGAGGAACACCTGCTCATCTTACACCCCCAGATCCGCTTGCATTTGATTTGTTCGCTAATGGAACACTCATTCCTCAATCTCGATTCCAAAGCGATATCCAAACTACTAGTCTAGCTGCTGATGGAACCTTAGCAGTTAATGGACAAGTGATAGCACGTTTGAATGCAGGTACGCTTGTAAAACTTCATAATGCCACTAAACATGCCGGAATTGCGGCAAATGTATCATTAACTTCTGTACCAACAGGAGGTCCTGCCACGGATAATGCTTCAGTACTTATTTTACGAGTAGCATAAACGCTTTATGCAAATGAAGAGGGTGTTCGTTGTTTATCGACGAACACCCTCTTTATTTGCATAAATTCGTGTGCTTTTTTGAAGTGATTGTTTTTTTTCTCAAGATTCTAGATTTTTGATTCATAATTCGTTTACATTAATTTCTGTATAAAAAGATGTCTTCTTCAGAAGAGCAACAACGTGAAAAGATATTTAAAAATCAGTAAACTATGATTATGAAAATATGAATCAATTTTTAAGATACCTAAACGTTATTTTTATTGTCTGCATGGCGCTTTTCTTTTCTTTGGTGATTTATGCATTTTTCTTACAGCGTCCTTGCCTTTTTCCGCCGCTCACCGGACCCCATGCTGTTGGTACCGTTTTGTATGATTGGAAGGATAAAAATCGTAATGAGATTTATTCGGAAAGACCAGACGATAACAGGGAATTAATGGTGCAATTTTGGTATCCAGCAGCTGGAGAAAAGCAAATAGCGCTTATTCGATATCCTGTTGAAGCAATCGATTATTTAAAAAAACGGGTTAACGAAGGGTACAATATTCCCTATTTTTTACTTAACCGCCTCAATGATGTTTATACCCATGCAGTTCACCATGCGCCTCTTGTCAAAGCTTCTATAAAATATCCTGTCATAATCGTTTCGCATGGAATTACAGGAATACCTACGGATTATACAGCACACTGCGAAAATCTTGCTAGTCAAGGTTACATTGTTGTCGGTATTTCACACACGTATGCCAGCGCAGTAGTCAGTTTTCCTGATGGTAGAAAAATTAAATCTTTTGTTACGCGAGAAAATGCAAGTCAATATTGGGATAGCGAACCTGTCGTGCAACAATATTGGACCAATGAACTTGCTGTATGGATACACGATATTCAGTTTGCTCTTGATATGCTTGAAAAATTTGACACCGGCAATCCGCCATCAATGTTTGTAGGCAAAATTGACCTTGCCCGTATTGGCGTCATTGGCCATTCATTTGGTGGTGGTGTTGCAACACAAATGTGTCGCATTGATAGTCGGATAAAAGCATGTATCAATTTGGATGGTGGCCTGTTTACTCAAAATTTGCCGGTTGGGCTGGACAAACCCTATATGTTTATGACCGTCTCAGAAAAAACGGGAGAAAAGCGACATTGGTCTGCAGGAAAGGTCGCTGATATTAATAAATTTTTTGCTGCTACAAGCAAAGATGCCTACAGGCTTATCATTAAAGGGGCTGTGCATAATTCTTTTACTGATTATCCATTGCTGTTGAATAGCTTTTTAATTTTTAGGATATTTAATTTTTTCAGTCCAATACACTTATTGGATGCTAATCCTAATAAAATTTGTGGCATTATTGACGATTACATTATTGCTTTTTTTGATACGTATCTCAAAGGCAAAGAATCAGCATTGTTTACTACAGGTTACAATAAATATCCAGAAGTTGATGTGAAGAAGTGGACTAAAGATTTGTCGGGCCCTAACCAGGAGTTGTAGAATGAAAATGCGTATACTATTTTTCTTATTAGTTCTCAGTAACAATGCAATGATTTATGGCATTCATGAGGGCTATAAACAAATTGAATGTGTTTTAAAACCCGTTGCCCAAAGGGCAGGACACGTTTCACATCCTCATGTACCTGGTCCGCGAATTGCAGGCAAAGGCATACCAAAAAATCAGGCAACAAGTACGAACTGGTGTGGTTATGTGGCAGCAAATAATCTTAATACTCCAGCGCAAAATTCTGTTTCCGCTGTATACGGTTCGTGGATAGCTCCCTCAATTAAATCAGCAGTTGGTAATGATTATTGTGCAATTTGGATAGGAATTGACGGCTACAATAGTCCAAGCGTTGAACAAATTGGTACCGCTCATGATTGGGTAAATGGAACACCGCAACACTATGCTTGGTTTGAAATGTATCCAGGTGGTAGTTATTCCATAACAGGATTTCCGGTTAATCCTGGTGATGTCATAAGTGCATCGGTAGAATACGTCGGGAATAATGTTTTTCTTATGCGTTTGTATAACGATACCAAACAAGTTGCTGTAACTATTCCAACGTCATATACAACATCAGCATCTGCTCAAAGAAAATCGGCAGAATGGGTTGTGGAGGCGCCTTATTACAATGGAATATTACCTTTAACCAATTTTGGTACGGCATATTTATGGGGTTGTATGGCGAATATCAATGGGGTTATGGCTTCATTAAGTAACAGTACATGGGCAAATAATTCTTTAGAGATGGTAACCAATAGCGGTCTTCCAAAGTCAATCCCTTCAGTATTATTACAAGATAAAGCTTCTTTTTTTACGACGTGGCAACATCAATAATATTTTTTTAAAACGGTATTTTTAATTTAAAAGGAAATATGATGGCAATAAAATTACATAAAGCAGGCTATGAGCATGCAGAAGATATGATCAGAGAAGGTGTCGAGGTTGAGCATGGTTCAAATGATTGGGAAGAGGTTAAGCCAAACGCAGATGATGAGCTCAATTATCTTGATAGCCATTCACTTGATGAATATGGTCTTTGGTTTTTGGGTATTGATACAAGTCTTCCAGCAGAAAACAGCTCTAAATTTGTTTATCCCTTTGGTGATTTTAATGTTGTTCAAGAATGTGCTTTAATTGTTGCAGAAGAACAGGCTAAAAAAAATCATCATGATGACATTGCTGTCGCGGCACGAGAATTGCTTAAAAAGATTGCACATACCAAATAGTGATAGCAATTCTATTTCCAGCTTTAAAGAGAATGGTGCTTGATTTCAATCAAGCACCATTTGAGTGGTTTCGATGGAAAAAAAGATAAACATCACAAAAGCATCAGGGCAAAAAGTTCCATTCTCTGAAGATAGATACCGATTATCATTACAGAAATCGGGAGCTTCAGAGGTTCAGATCGATAGGATTCTAAAAGAGATTAAGCCAGAGTTATATGAGGGAATGGCTACCCATGAGCTCTATAAAAAAACCTATGAATTAATGCAAAAGAAAAAAATGCTTTCTTCAGGAGGTCGCTATAATTTGCGTCGAGCAATTTTGGAGCTGGGGCCAACCGGTTTTCCTTTCGAACGTTACGTAGCTCGATTGATGGAAGCTCAGGGATTTAAAACCCTGGTAGATCAAACGGTGAGCGGTAAATGTATTCACCATGAGATTGATATAATTGCAACAAGAGGTAATGAGCGGTTGTTTGTTGAATGTAAATTTCATCATGAGCCTGGAGATCGTTGTGGTATTCAAACAACGCTTTATGTCAAAGCACGATACGATGATATGAGAGGGTCTGAACAAGACCATATAAAGGGTCCACGATATGATCAATGCTACTTAATCACCAATGCAAAATTCAGTAGCGATTCGGTTGATTATGGTAGATGCATTGGCATGAGCTTGTTGGGGTGGTCATATCCTCACAACAAAGGGCTTGAAAAAATTATAGATGAGTTAGGGTTGCATCCTATTACCAGCCTTTCTACCATTCCAAAAAAAGTTTTACCAGAACTTTTTCAGCAAGGGATTATTTTTTGCTATGAGCTTCTACAACATAGTTCGCTGTTACATCAATTAGGGCTTAACGAAGCAAAAGCACATGAGGTTTTGCAGGAATGTAAAGCAATATGCAGAAAAGAGTGAACTATTCTTTTGTTCGTAGAGATATAGATGAGTAAACTAAAATAGAATAAGGGTGTTATATGTTTATAATTATTGCTCTCGCCAGTCTTGGTTTTTGTATTTCTTTGTATACCTATATCATAGAAAAAAAGATAAAAGAAACGCCGGAATTTAAGCCAGTATGCGATATTTCAGATCGTATTTCTTGTTCGAAGCCGATAAAAAGTTCTTACAGTAATATTTTCTTTTTTTCCAATGCCATTGTTGGCATGGCTTTTTATGTGGTTGTTGCATTGTTAGCGATATTACAGGTTGAGTGGCTTCTCTTGCTGGTAACCATTGGCGGATCTATTGTTTCTTGTTTCTTAGCGTACTTACTGTATTTCAAAGTCAAATCGCTTTGTTTACTCTGTACGTCTTTATATATTATTAATTTTCTTCTCCTGCTTATTGTTTTGAAAGTTTTTTCATACTAATATGAAAATAAAATTTCTTGGTATGGCCTTGAAATTGAGCTATCACGATAATAACTATGTAATTTTAAGGTTTGAACAATGGCTAACTCTGGCTATGTTGAATATGTTTTGGATGTTCTTTCTACGTGTGGAAACATCAAAGCAAAAAAAATGTTTGGTGGACACGGCATTTATAAAGACGGCATTTTCTTTGCTTTGATTGCTGGTGATTGTTTATATTTTAAAGTTGATGAACATAATCTTTCTTTTTATAAAAAGAGTGGATCTAAGCCATTTTCCTATGAAGGGAAAAATAAAAAAATGGTTGTTATGAGTTATTGGGAAGTACCTGCTGACATTCTGGAAAATCATAATAAACTTATGGAACTTGTTGGTGCCTCTGTGCAGGCGGCAAAGCGTGTCAAAAAAGTTAAGTCATAAGCTAGGTATTGGATAAATCATGAAAAAAATAATGCTCTTGTTTTTGGGTGTCGTATTGATGGTAATTGCTGGTTTTTATGTGTATAGCCACAAACATGAACAAAAGAAAATGAGCGCCTACGGCATTCAATTCACCTGGGATTGTGCTGGTGCAAAGCAGCTTCGTGAAGCCATCAAGCCTATCGCCAATAATATTATTCAAGAAGAGCTTGGGCTTGCAAAAGATAAGATGCTTTTCCTTGGTAAAGACCATCAGGTACTAACGATTTTTTATGTTGACGACATGATGAAGCGGGATGAAAACATACTTTTTTCAATGTTAGAGCGCATGATACATGCACAACAATTACGGCCTCCAATGCATCTTTCACTTGCGGCACAAATAGATTTTTTTGGTGAAAATTCCGACGAATTCGTAGTTTTTGTTGATGATCATCATCATGAATTGGCAAAACTCAATAGAAAAATGAAAACTATAATCCATGCATTAGATGATCAATATCTTCGTGAACATCATACTCATTTCTTTAACCGAGTAAAAAGCGAGCAATTTTCGTATGTACCACACATTGGTTTAGGGCGCATCAGAATAAACTCAATAAAAAAGCACATAAAAGACACGGCGCAGATTGATGTAACGCTGAAACGAATTAAAGATCGTATTATTCAAGCAACATTACACGAAATGGGCAAAATATTGGTTCATGAAAATAAAAAAATAACGTGTAAAAAAGTTTCGATTGGCTCCTTTGGTCAGGGACGTGCTCAAGTTAAAGAGTACCAATTGGAGCATGTGAAGAAATAATTTTCTTATGAAAAAAGTATTTTGGGAAAATCCGTATCAACAAACCTTAACCACCAAAGTTACTTCAGTTGATGGTAATAAAGTTTTATTCAATGAAACCATTATTTATTCTTTCGCTGGCGGGCAAGAAAGTGATAAAGCGACCGTCAATGGGATTCCTGTGCTTGATTCAGTGATGGATGGTAATCTTATTTATTATATTCTTCATGAAGGTCATGGACTTGCTCCTGACGACCAAGTAACCATGATTATCGATTGGCCGCGCAGAAACAGACTCATGCGATTGCATTTTGCGGCTGAATTAATTCTTGAAATTGTGACGCAAAAATATGGCTATGAAAAGATAGGTGCGCATATTTCTGAAACCAAAGCACGTATTGATTTTATCGCTGATCGCAATATTTCAGAACATTTTGACGAGATATTAGCGATATATAACGAGATAATTAAAGCTGATAAAGAGATTCAGAAGGGTTATTCAGATGTTGCAAACCAACGGAGATACTGGAAGATGGACCTGCCCGACATAGCCCCCTGGGCGACGGCGGTGGGTTTTGCGCAAGTTCCCTGCGGCGGCACGCACGTCAAATCAACCGCTGAAGTGGGCTTTGTTACACTCAGAAGAGAGCGTCCTGGTAAATCGAAAGAACGCATAGAAATCAGGCTTGTTGATGACCTGTACGCCTGCATGGTATCCAGAACAACATAAAGTTTTGACCGAAATCGAAGAGCCGCGCGATAAAAAATAACAGTCTTTTGTTTTTTACACATAGACATTTCTAAGTTATTAACAGCGCATTGATGCGCTTATTTCTTGGGGTCAAAGTTTTATTTTCTGAAAATTATTGACTTTGGGCCTAGGTAATCTTCTAAACTTCATATTATAACTATATCCGGAAAAATTGGGGAATTTATCCGGAAAATCTTAATTTAGGGAATTTTGGGGACTATTTTTTGAGGGGGCACGTAGATGAAGTTATTTTCTTTGCAGATTCGTCATGTCTTTATTTTATTCTTAGCTATCACTGTATCGACAACATCGTTTGTACAAGCAGAGTTTGAAAATACGGAACTAAGCACAAACCAACGGGGCAAGCTTTTCGATAGCTTTGTTCAGAGCTGGAATGCATTAGAAGATACGATAGCAAATGCTTCAAACAGTATCGTAGATTTTTTTGATGATATTTTTCATTTTTCACAACAAAATGCTCCTCAATTCAATTACGATGTAACACTCGTAGGTTTTGTTAATTTTGCTGACGGCATAGGCAGGCACCCGATTCTTTTCAAAGAATGTCTTGAGAATCAGGTAAAGATGAATTTTTTAAGTACGCGCAACATTCCGGCTGAAATCGAGGACGCTCAACTTGGTCTTCCACGCCTTAACCCTGCACATAAGCAAGATATAGGTGCAATAGCAATACTGACCGATATTCTTGCTGATAAAGCATTAAATATTTATAAAAAGATGCCTGATAGTCTGATCAAAATTGCGTATACCATGTTTGAAGCAACAGAAATTCCATGTAACTGGCCAACAATTTTGAATAAAAATTTTGATATGGCTGTGGTTCCAGACTCATTTCTTTGTGATGTTTATAGAAAATGTGGTGTTAAAATACCAATGTTTGTATTACCACTCCCCCTGATTTTGCATGATTTTCTGAAGGTAAGACCACGTCCAGCCCCCCATAAAAAATTTGTTTTTGGGATGACGGGAGGTTTTTGGAAAAGAAAAAATCATATACGGGTTCTTGAAGCTTTTGGCTGCTGAAATTGGCAATCATAAGATGTCAAACTGAAGCTTCACGGCCGATTTGGTGAAGAAGATCTTATCAAAGAGCTTGAATGTAAAATTAGAGAATACAATCTTACCAATGTTGAGCTTATCATTAAGCCTTACAATTGGGAGGAATACTTGGATTTCTTTAAATCTTTGGACTGTTACGTATTTTTATCCATGGGGGAAGGTTTTTCAATTACCCCACGCGAGGCTCTTGCTTGTGGAAAGCCATGCATTTTAACCAACAATACGGCACAAATCTCCATTTGTAATACGGGTGCTGTAAGAGTTGTACCGTCAAAGATTCTCGTGCCAGCCTTTTACGATTGTCACTACGATAACCACTACCCAACCGTTTGTGCATTGAATCTCTGCAAAAACGTCTTGGAATTTAATAATCAGGAGTTATTAAATAATCTTATTGAGGAAGAGCTTGATCTGACATGGAGATCGGGAAATGTTGGTTATCAATTTGATTGTGAAACAGATGATGCGCGTGCGGCAATGCGCGATGTATATGAACATTATCATGATTATTTTCTCAAGGCAAAAGAAGGAAGAGAGTGGGCTAAGGGTTATTTGCATAAAAATTTAAGCGCTAAATACGGTAGCTTAGTCAAGCCGAAATCTATTGTCTTAGGAAAAGAAAATATTATTGGGGATAAGTTTCTTATGACTAATTCAAAAGCATTGTATGAAAAATATAAATATTTATTAGGATGCTAATGATACGTGCATTAAAAGTAGTATGTCTTTTTATATTTTTACCTATCTGTGCTGTTGCAGAAAATAATATACAGAATTTGATCGATTCTGGCGCTATTAAGAACTGTTTTTTGGGTAATGGGATGCTTCAGCTTGCAAACAAGAAATTGCAAAGCTTAAAGGGCATAGAAAATATTCCTTCTGCTGCGTCAATCAGACTCATTGATCTATCAAATAATCAAATCAGTGATCTTGGGGGACATTCGTTCAAACATTTTCCTCATCTTGCGCAACTGTGGTTGAATAATAATAGGCTTGAAG
>Ga0207128_1038_pt2 | contig 21731 bp, 18 predicted proteins | sample Alteio_BWMinHeat_18_FD_153522 | JGI IMG/M metagenome (GOLD analysis project Ga0207128, IMG submission 153522) | Enriched cells from forest soil in Barre Woods Harvard Forest LTER site, Petersham, Massachusetts, United States -... | ecosystem: Environmental > Terrestrial > Soil > Temperate forest >... | reverse complement strand
ATCGGCTTGCAGAGCCACACCGATCGCGTGGAGTTTCGGAATATCTATATCAAGGTGCTGAAGAAGGAGTGAGTGGTACCCGAGTGAGGAGTGAAAAGTGATGAGAGATGAGTAGCGAGCCGGGAGCGTGAGCGACCGGAGTCCGGCCATGACCCTTAATACCGATCTCACTGATCCGGAAGTAATTGGCAATTACATTGAAGGCGTTTTTTGGATGACCGTGGGGATCGTGCTGGGTATTGCAGGGCTAAAGACAAATCCGGAGTTCAAGAAGCTTTCCCTTATCGCATGTGCCGTCTTCGTCATTTTCGGAGTATCCGATTTGGTTGAGGCCCAAACGGGCGCCTGGTGGAGACCTCTGTGGCTTTTGGGCTGGAAGGGGTTATGTCTCGTCGGCTTGGCCTGGTGTTATTGGAGATATCGTCAGATCAAAGCACGCCTGGTGGCGCCAGCGGATAAATCTAGAGATCAATCAACTCAAAGCGATTCTCGAGACTGAGGGAGGAGTAAAGGGACGCCATCCAGACCACACCACTCACTTCGAGCCACTCACTCCTACTGCCGTCCGTTCGCTGAATATTTCATTTCGCCGTTGAGGAACACGGCGTGCGCTCGGCCTCGTACTTTCCAACCGGCGAAGGGGCAGTTGCGGCTCTTGGAGCGAAATAGATTCGGATCGATGGTCCATTCGGCTTTCGGGTCGATGATGGTCACGTCGGCCTTGACGCCGGGCTTGAGCGTGCCACGGTCGATGCCGAGGACGCGAGCGGGATTGATGGTCAGCTTCTCGATGAGCTGCGGCCAGGTCAGATGGCCCGGCTCAATCAGCGACATCACGCAGACCGGCAAGAGTGTTTCCAGGCCGATGATGCCGTTGGGAGCCTGGTCGAGCTCGCGCATCTTTTTCTCCGGAGCGTGCGGGGCGTGATCGGTGGCGATGACTTCCAAGGTGCCGTCCTTGAGACCGGCGATGACGGCTTGCACATCCTGCTCGGTGCGCAAGGGCGGGGCCATCTTGTAGTTGCTGTCGAAAGTGCGCAGGCATTTGTCGGTGAGGGTGAAGTGATGAGGCGTGGCTTCGCCGCTAACATGGACGCCGCGGCGGCGCGCCTGGCGAATTAGCTCGACGCTGCCGGCAGTGGAAACATGTAGGATGTGCAGTCGGCCGCCGGTCAGCTCGGCCAGGATAATATCCCGGTGGACCATGACTTCCTCGGCGGCGGCCGGCATGCCGCCCAGCCCCAAACGCATGCTTTCAAAGCCCTCATGCATGACCCCGCCGCGGGTCAGCTCCAAATCTTCCGCATGACTGAGCACGGCCTTGTTGAACATGCGGCAATATTCGAGTGCCCGGCGCATGATCTCGGCGCTGACCACGGGCGAGCCGTCGTCGGTAAAAGCCACGGCGCCGCCTTCGACCAGGCCGCCGATTTCGGCCAGCTCTTGCCCCTGGCGTCCCTTGGTGATGGCGCCGACCGGGAAGACGTTGGCGTGGCCGGCGCGGCCGGCCTGAAGGTAGACGAACTCGGCAGCCGCCTGACTATCGAGAGCCGGCTCGGTGTTGGGCATGCAAGCTACCGAGGTGACGCCGCCGGCCAATGCCGCTGCTGTCCCTGTTGCAATGGTCTCGTCTTCCTCACGCCCCGGCTCGCGCAGGTGGACGTGCATGTCGATCAAGCCGGGACAGACAATCTTCTCCTGGGCGTCGATGACGCGATCGGCTTGAGTCCCAGACTGTGGACCCACGCCAAGAATCGTCTCGCCGCGAATCCAGAGATCCGCGACCTGATCGATGACTTGCGAGGGATCGATCAGCCGGCCGTTGATGATGCGGAGGGTTTGCATGGTGTTTCAGTCAAGGACGGCGAATCCTCACTCGGGAGTCTTCGACAATGATCAGGTTTCCTTGAAAATCCGATTCTTTCACGGAATCCAGCAGCCTTGCGAAGGCAGCGCGACAACTCGGAATATCCTGACTATGGGTCCGCAAGACAACAATTCCGGAATGCGTTCCGGGTCGATAATTTCGAATGTCTGAGAAGTCCAAATCGAACGTAATCAGAATTCGACCTTCTGAAGCAGCATGAGTGGCGATAGTTGCATCCTTACTTCCCGCAATTCCTTCAGAAAGGCAGGTGGCGGCATCATGACCAATCTGCGCCAAATCAGCCGCTAGGACAGCCGGCACGTTTTCATCCAGTTTGAAACGCATGATCCGCAGTTCACGCTGGCAGCGGAACGATCTCTTCCTTTGCCAATGCCGCAGCGTAGGCCAAAGCGGCTTGGATATCTTCCTTTTTCAAGCTTGGGTAGTTTTGAAGAATTTCCTCTTCGCTGACTTGCGCGGCCAAATTATCGAGAACCACCGAAACCATGATGCGTGTTCCCTTGATACATGCCTTTCCGTGACAGATTTCAGGATCGCTGACAATTCGGTCTTGATAGCGCATGTACACCGTCCTTTCATTCTCGAATATTCAGTCTATTGCAGGTGCTACGATCTTTCTATAAGAAACAATCCGTTCTCTGAGCAGCGTACGCTTTTTGCTTGTCGCGGTTTGGTCTGTCTGATACGATGGTCATCCTGCAAACCGATGAAGAAGTGATTCCCAAAAGGATTAGCTATTCTACTTCGCTGCCCGCCGGCTGCCCGCAAAGCAGATCCAGGACCGCCATGCGCACGGCCAAGCCGTTGGTGACTTGTTGAAGGATAGCGGAGTGGGGGCCGTCAGCCACCTCGGGGGTGATCTCGACGCCGCGATTGATCGGGCCAGGGGCCAATAGAAGGATGTCCGGCTTGGCCAATTTGAGTCGATCGCTGTCCATGCCAAAGAGATGGGCGTATTCGTGAACCGAGGGGAACAGTCCGTTGCGCTGCCGCTCAAACTGAATGCGCAGCATGTTGATGACGTCGCAGCGTGGCAAGATGTCATTGAGTCGAAAAGAGACTTCCACCCCCAGCCGGGTGATGCTCTGCGGCACCAAGGTCGGCGGCCCGCAGACAATGACCTTGGCCCCAAGCTTCAGGAGGCCATGAATGTTACTGCGGGCCACCCGGCTGTGAGCGATGTCCCCGACCAGGCCGACGGTCAACCCTTCCAGCCGGCCCTTGATTCGCCGGATGGTGAAGATGTCGAGCAGTCCCTGCGTGGGATGCTCGTGAGCGCCGTCGCCGGCATTGATGATGCTGCACTCCAGATGCTGTGCTAAAAGATGCGGCGCGCCCGGCACGGAGTGGCGAACCACGATGCCGTCGATGCCCATAGCCTCGATGTTCTTGGCCGTGTCGATGAAGCTCTCGCCTTTGGAGAGGCTGGAGCCACCCGTGGTGAAGTCGATGGTGTCGGCGCTCAAGCGCTTGGCCGCCAGGCCGAAGCTAGTCCGCGTGCGTGTCGACGCTTCGAAAAAAAGGTTAACAACCACCTTGCCTTTGAGATTGGTCAGTTTCTTTCGGCGGCGCTGGCTGACCTCAACGAACTCTTCAGCCCGATCGAGGATCGTCTCCAGCTCGTTGCGATTCAGCTCTTCCAGTCCGAGCAAATGACGGCGGGTCCATCGGCTGGTTTTCGGCTCAGGCGCGGCAAGCTCGACGCTCACGGTGACCTCCCAAGAGTCCTGACGGTCCTTGAACTTTCGGCGGCGGGCGTCTGGTAACTTACAATACTCGGAGCGACTTGATGCTACAAGAAGCGTCGTTTAGCCGCGACCCAACGGGGAGCGTGCCCGCCCGCGCTCCCCGTTGAGTCGCGGCTAAAACGAGGCAAGACCGCTGGTCCACTTTACTTTTCCACCAGAATTTCGATCGCGGCGAAATGTTCATGGTCGCTGTCGGTGTTTTCGGTTTGCACGCGGAGGAGATAGCTGCCGGGTTCATTGATGGTGAACGTCTGGCGGACGCCCACGCGGCATTTGGGTTTGTAGTTCAGCGTAAAACGGCCCTGCGCGACGCCCCCTTCCCGCGGATCAGGCACTGTCTTTTGTTTCGCTTTGGCCTCACGGACGACAAAGTAGCGGATGCGCACATCTTTTTTTTCGCCGTGCGGGTAGGTGTTGGTCAAAATGAATTGAATAACCAATGGCTCGCCCACTCTGGCCTTGAATAAAGGCCGCTGCTCGACATTCTCGCCGGGCGGCTCTTGATGGACGACCGTGGTGTTGATTTCATCTTTTTCCTCGCGCGTTTGCGAATCAACTCGGATGACGCGCAGATTGATCGCGGCATGTTCCGCCCGAACCGCGCTGGCCAGAATGATGATCCCTACGAGACCAGCCATCCAAAAATAGCGCACCGTTTCCTCCGATCTCTCATCGCGCGATGACATCCAGTGTGGCGAAGTGCTCATGGTCATCCGGCCCGACGGCGGCCCCCTTTGTTTCGAGCCGCAGCAAGTAAGTGCCGGGCTTGTTCACCTGAAGGCTCAATTCCCCCTCCGTTTTGTCTTTGGGCTTGAAGTCCATCGTCAAGGCGGTTTGCAGGATCGCATCCTTGTCAAACTCGCGTGGCGGCGGAGGCGGATCGCCGGGCTTGGAAGTCTTCACGGCATAAAACTGAATTTGGACATCCTTGACGACATCCTTCGCGGTGCTGGCCAGGATCCACTTGATGGTGATTTTATCGCCCGCTTGAATCTCCAGCACGGCCCGTGGCTTCGTCTTAACCCCGAGGCCCAACGTCTCCGCATGAACCATCCGATTCGCCTTGGGCGCCTTGACCTCCAGATCGATCGTGAAATGATCCGCTCGAGCCGGCCCGGATGCGGCTTGAAAAAAGAGAATTGCACAAGAAAGACTGAGCATACGAACCATGTGGTCGTTCATCAAGCCGGGAGAAAGACGCAAGGAAACCTTAGCAGGACAACGCCCTTTATCATCGACTTTTCGTCGGTCTCTGGCAAGGACAAACCCTCGCTCCGAAAAAAAACCAAAAATTTTCTTGACGACTCAGGCATGATGTCTTATATTCAGCCTCAGACGTGAAGTCTTACAGGAAGAATTACGATGGCGAAACCCCCGCAAGATGTGACTGACGCCGAGTTGGCGGTGCTCCAAGTGTTGTGGAGCGAAGGCCCGTCCACTATTCGGCAGCTGACTGAGGCCATCTATCCGGACGGGGGGCCGGCTTACTACTCCACCGTGCAAAAACTGCTGGAACGATTGGAAGGGAAAGACTGTATTCGCCGGGAACGAACGGACGGCGCCCATGTTTTTTCCCCTGTGCTCAGGCCCGAGGAACTAATCGGCCGGCGCTTGCGCGCCATGGCGGAGAAACTCTGCGGCGGCTCATTGACGCCTTTGTTGACGCACCTGGTGAAGGCCGAACGACTGACCGCTAAACAGCGCCAGGAGCTGCGCGTGCTTATTGACGAGTTGGACCAGAAACCGCGAAAAACGCCGCGCCGGTAGGAAAATCGACGCGATTAATTGCCTTGAAAGGGGAGCCGCCGTGGACACGCTGGAGCAGGTAGTTCTGGGTAATGCCGTGGCGGCGACGGTGCTCGCCTTGCTGGCATCGGCTGTCGGCCTGGTTTGCCGGCGACCGGCGTTGGTCCATTCGTTGTGGCTCCTGGTGTTGATCAAGTTGATCACGCCGCCGATCTGGCAAGTGGAACTCTTTCAACTGCCGACTTCAACTGCGCGCGAAACAGCCGAAGCCTCCGTCCCCGCTTTTCATTCAGCGGCGACAACGGAAGGCGCCGATCTTCGAGAATGTCTGCGGGAGGATCGGGAACAGGGGGATGGGGACGAAAGCCTAGTTCTTATCCGCCAAGAAGCGGCCGCGCCCGAAACTCAAGATTCGGTTCCGCTGGATTCTCCGACCTCCGCGAACCAATGGAAGTGGTCCTTCTGGAAACCGCTCCTCTGGTCGGTTTGGTTGAGCGGGACGTTGGCCTGGTTGCTGGTCGCAAGCATTCGCGTCATCCGATTTCAATGGCTGCTGCGCTGGGCCGAACCGGCGTCGGAAGAATTGCAAGAACGCGTCCAGTTATTGGCGGAGTGCCTGGGCCTCATGAGCATCCCCAAGATTTTGCTGGTGCCGGGCGCGGTGTCGCCGATGATTTGGCCCATCGGACTTCGGCCGCGTTTGCTGGTGCCGCACGGCCTATTGGATCGTCTGACCTTCGAGCAGCGCGACACGCTCTTGGTCCACGAGTTGGCTCATCTGCGCCGCCGCGACCATTGGGTCCGGGCACTGGAGCTGATCGTGACGGGATTGTATTGGTGGCATCCGGTCGTCTGGTGGAGCCGCCAGGCGATCCGCGAGGCCGAAGAACAATGTTGCGACGCTTGGGTGATGTGGGCGCTGCCGGCGGCTCGGCGGGCCTATGCGTCGGCCTTGGTTGAAGCTTTGGATTTTCTCGCCGGAGCCCGGCCGGTTTTGCTCCCGCCGGCGGCTTGCGGGCTCGGGCAGTTTCAAACTCTGAAAAGGAGATTGACCATGATCTTGACCGGAACCACTCCTCGCGCCCTGTCGCGGCTCGGCTTCTTGGCCGTCCTGGGACTGGGCTTCCTCCTCCCGGTTGTCCCCACTTGGGGCCAGTCCGACGACGACGAAAAACAAATCGACAAAAAGGATGTCATCAAAAAGGACATCATCAAGAAGCTCAAGGACGAAACCCTCAAACAGATCGACGTGGACACGATCAAGAAGGAAGTGCGCACTGCCCTGGACAAAGAATTGAAAATCGATCTCGGAGACTTGGGAAACTTGAAGGTTGACCTCGATCTCGATCTCGAAGGCCTGGTGCAGGAATTGGAAGATCTCGGCGATGTCAAAGACGGGACTGGCAGCAAAGAGCTGAATCGGGCTCGCGCTGAGATCCAGAGAGCACAAGCTCAAATCCAGCGCGCTAAGGCTCAAATTGAGCATTACCAGCAGGTTTTGCAGAAGGCTCAGGCGCGTCTGACCGACCTGGAGGCAGGTGCAAAAGCGAACGCCGATAAGGTGATCAAGGAGAAAACGATCAAGCAAGAAAAATTATCCGAGGACCTGAGGAATAAGGCGGACTGGAAAGAGAAAGTAAAGGACAAGGAGAAAGTTGAGAAAAACAAACGAGATCTGTACGAAAACATGATTGAGAAGTCTAAACGGAATTTCGATACAGAGAAGTCCCGAGGCGCTCGTAGCAAGGAGGATGAACTGGAAAGGCGGTTCGACAAAATGATGCGCGAAATGGAGGAGCTAGGCCAGGAGCTCAAGCGCCGCCGGTCTGAGAACCGCTCTTCACCGGATCAGCCGAAGAGGTTCTAACCTCGACTCACTAAAAACAAAAAACGGACGGGTGGCCGGGGCTGAGTCTTCGAAGCCCCGGCAATTCAAAGTCTGGCGCTCGAACCGTGGCTTCGAAGACTCAGCCCCGGCCACCCAACTCAACAATCCCGGCCATTCCGCGAGGAAGGCCGGGATTTTCCGTTTGTTATCCTCCCGGTCCTCTAATAGGAAAGCTCCTGATGACTGATGACGACTACTGAATCTTCAAAATGAAAAAGAAATTCACCTACGATTATCCCCGCCCAGCGGTCACGGTGGACGTGGTGATCGTCACTCGGGAGAAGAAGCCACGGGTCTTGCTGATTCGACGCAAGCATAAGCCCTTCGCCGGCATGTGGGCGATTCCGGGCGGTTTCGTGGACATGGAAGAGACTTTAGAAGCTGCCGCCCGCCGCGAGTTGTTCGAAGAAACCGGCGTGCGGACTTCGCGGTTGCAGCAGTTGCACACCTTCGGAGATCCGGGCCGCGATCCGCGCGGAAGGACCATCAGCGTAGTCTATCTCGCCTCGGTTGATCCGCGGAAGCTAAAACCCGTGGCGGCCGATGACGCCGCCGAAGTCGCCTGGCATGACTTACGGCATCCGCCGGCATTGGCGTTCGACCATGCGGACATTCTGGCCTGCGCTCGCCGGCGCCTAAGAGAAAAGATGTAGCGCTCATTTCACAGGGATTGGATCCGGTCTAGGGTGCCATGCTTTCGCGGTTCATTTGCAAAGTCGTGGGCCAGACGTTCACCACCGCGAAAGCATGCCGAGTTTGCAAGATACGCATGCTTTCGCGGTGGTTTTTGCACTCATTCAGCGATTGGAAATCATCCGCGAAAGCATGGCACCCGAAAGATTAGCCCGGAATTCAAAACTGAAAATCGACTTAGGAAACAGGTGCCTTAGTTCACCGCCGCCAGGACCTCGGCCGTGTTCAGGTATCGAATGCCCATCTGCTCACCTTCGTTTTTCGCCCTCTCTTGAAAAAATCCCGCCGCGGGCACGTCGATGCCGGCACTGGCGTCCTCCACCATGTACACGTTGAAGCCACCTTTGCGCAAATCGCGCGCGGCGAAAAAGCAGCAAATGTTCGTGGCCAGACCGCACACCACCACGGTGTCGATTCCACTATCTCGCAGCAGCGCCGGAAAGCCGGGATGCTGGGCCACGATGGCATACCCGTCGGAATCGCGATGGAAGCCTTTCCGCCAGATAGCGTGGAAACGATTCGTCTGCAGGCCGGGAAGGAAATCCGCGCCGGCCGTCCCGGCCACGCAATGCGGGGGATAGAGATTGTCTCGCTGTCCGAAAAAGCTGTAATGATCCGGCGGATGCCAATCCTGACTGGCGTCGATCCGCGCCCAGGTCAACTCCAGAAGGAGATTGACGTTGGGCACGATCTCCAAGCCGCCCGGCATCGGTAGCTCTTTGGGGCACAGGGTGGTGAATCCCCGCTGGGCGTCAACAACAAGCAGGCTACTTTCAAGAAGTTGAATCACGGTTGCATTTTTCATCGTAGGGTGGGCCGAGTCTTCGAGGCCCACCGCTGAGCATCCTGGTAGTTTCGTGGCCTCGAAGACTCGGCCCACCCTACAAGACACTACAAGAAACGGAGTTGAAAAGGCCGACTAATACGCCTTGGCGAACACCACGCGGCCCTCCGACGGTTTGCCGGTGACCATGCATTGGCCTTTTTCCGGGGACCGATTAAACGGAATGCAGCGGATGGTCGCCTTGGTTTCAGCGGCGATCTTGTCTTCGGTCTCCCGCGTGCCGTCCCAGTGGGCCCAGAGGAAGCCGCCCGGCTCTTCGATCTTCTTCTTGAACTCGTTGTAGGAGTTCACTTCGAAGCTATTAGCGTCGCGAAACTTTTTGGCTCGATCAAACAAAGCCGCTTGCATAGTCTTGAGCAGCTCCACAATGCGGCCGGGCGCATCGGCCAGCGGGATCCCCATCTGTTTTCCGTCCTTGCCCGGTATATCGCGGCGGGCCAGAACGCAGGCATTGGCGGCCAGGTCTTTCGGCCCCAACTCGACGCGCACCGGAATGCCACGCAACTCCCATTCGTTGAAACGGAACCCCGGCGACTTGTCGAAGTCGCGATCGACTTTGACTGTCAAGGGGTCGTAATCGAAGAACGCATCGCGCGGCAAGTCGCCCAGGGCGGCGGCCAGCTTGTCCGAGGTCTCCAGCACCGCCTTGCGCTCGTCCTCTGACTTGCCGATGGGCACGATGACGACGTGAATCGGCGCCAATCGGGGCGGGGCTACCAATCCTTGATCGTCGCTGTGGGTCATGATCAAACCACCGACCAACCGCGTGGACACGCCCCAGCTCGTCGCCCAGGCATAGTCGAGCTTGCCATCGGCATTCTGAAACTTGACGTCGAAGGCCTTGGCGAAATTCTGTCCCAGGAAATGGCTGGTGCCGGATTGCAAGGCGCGCTTGTCTTGCATCATCGCTTCGATGCAGAGCGTATAGACCGCGCCGGGGAATTTCTGACCCTCGGTCTTCGGCCCGGTGAGGACGGGCATGGCCATCCACTCTTCGGCGAACTTGCGGTAGACGTCCATCAGGATCTTGTGGGCTTCGTCCTCGGCTTCCTTTTGCGTGGCGTGGGCGGTGTGGCCTTCTTGCCAGAGGAACTCGGCCGTGCGCAAAAACAGCCGGGTGCGCATCTCCCATCGCACCACGTTGCACCACTGGTTAATGAGCAGCGGCAGATCGCGGTAGCTTTGAATCCAATTTTTGTAGGTGTTCCAGATGATCGTCTCCGACGTGGGGCGGACGATCAGCTCTTCATCGAGCTTGGCTTCCGGATCGATTTGCAGTCCCTTGCCGGGAACGGCCTTGAGACGGTAGTGCGTGACAACGGCGCATTCCTTGGCGAACCCCTCGGCCATCTCCTCTTCGCGCGCCAGGAAGGATTTGGGGATGAAGAGAGGGAAGTAGGCGTTGACGTGGCCGGTGTCCTTGAACATCCGGTCCAAGGCGCGCTGCATCTTTTCCCAGATGGCGAAGCCGTTCGGCTTGATCACCATGCAGCCGCGAACGTCCGAGTTCTCGGCCAACCCGGCGCGCTGCACGATGTCCAGGTACCACTGCGAATAATCGTCGGACCGCTTGGTAATCTTCTCGGCCATTTTATCACCTCTGATTGACCTCCAGCGATTCATCGTTTAACGTTCGCTTCATCGGGCGAGCGCTGAACGATGAATCTCAGACCGGACACTGGTCTCGGACCGGAGGGCTAACAAAGCATTCCGATTATAGTTATTATTGAGAATTTGGTCACGCGCCATGTCAATCCCGCGTTTCTTCATCCCGGTTGTCCTTTGCGTCCTTTGGGTCCTTGTTGTTCCCAAGGCCTTCGCTGAAACCCCGTTGCCTTTCGGGGCCGTCGCCCGTTTGGGAGAAGGAAGCAGCAAGGACAGCGGCGTCTCGGCGGTCGTCTATTCTCCCGACGGCCGCATTCTGGCCTCGGGGGAAAGCCACGCGATTCGCCTCTGGGACGTGCCCAAGGGTCGAGAACTGAAACGCTTGGAAAAACTTCCTTACGGCGTTTACAGTCTGGCATTCTCGCCCGATGGCCGCTGGCTGGCGTCCGGAGGGTTTGACCAAACTGTCCGAATTTGGGAGGCGTCCACGGGAAAGGAGTTGCACCAACTCAAGGGCCACCTGGCTTCCGTCGAATGGGTGGCCTTTTCTCCCGACGGAGCCCGGCTGGTGTCCGCCGGCAAGGATCAAATTATTCGACTCTGGAATCCAGCTACCGGCCAGGCGATTCGAGGGCTATCGGGACATGCGGGCTGGGTTTATTGTGCGATATTTACCCCGGATGGGAAGCAGTTGATCTCTGGCGGCCGCGATATGACGATTCGAGTTTGGGATGCGGCCACTGGGGACCAAATCCGCCAATTCACTCGGCCTGCGAGTAAAGAGATGGCCATGGTCGGAAGGTCGCCGACGGATTTTCTTCTGGTGGTTCTCTCGCCCGACGGCCAACATTTGGTGTCGGCGGGAAGCAATCAGGGCCTTCACTTATGGGACATGAGAAGCGGCCAAATCATCCGCCCGTTCGGCGAAACACGCCGTTTCGCAACCTCCAGGAATGAGGCGGGGCAAGCAGCTCTCGCGCAAGCAGCTATCGACGAAATCATGGGAGAGAAATCCACCGTTGGCCAGCGCATCTACTGCGCTGCGTTTTCGCCGGATGGACGAACCGTGGCCACAGGACAAAATGAAACCGTGAATCTTTGGGAAACGGCTAGCGGCAAGAAGCGCGGCCAATTCAACGGCCACCGTGGTGTAGTCTCCTCCGTCGCGTTCGCACCGGAGGGAAAAACTCTGGCTTCCGGCAGCCGAGACGGCACCGTGCTGATGTGGGACCTGCTGAGTCCGGGAAAGAAAGCAAGCGAGTCGCCGACGTCGAATAGCAAAGAATTGGAAGCGGCCTGGGACCGCTTGGCCGACTCGGATGCCGGCCGGGCCTATCAAGCCGCCTGCATTTTGATCGCTCATCCCAAGGAAACGGTGCGGTTGCTGGAAATAAAATTGAAACCGGTGGTCGTGGATTTTCAGCAGATCGACAAATTCATCCGCGACCTGGACGACAACAATTTCGACCGGCGGAAAACGGCAACGGATGAACTGGGCAAAATGGAAGAGGCGCCGGAGCCAAAACTGCGCCAAATCCTGGCCGGCAAACCTTCGCTCGAAATCCGCCGGCGCGTCGAGGATCTCCTCAAGGAGATTGACCGGAACAAGCGGGAACCTTCACCTCAGCAATTACAACTGCTGCGGGCCGTCGAAGTCTTGGAGCACATCGGCACCCCAGAGGCGAAAGATATTCTCGCTCGCCTCGCTCAAGGCACGCCGGGATTGCGTTTGACGCACGATGCCAAAGGTTCCTTGGAACGAATGACAAAGAAAAGGCAGGCATCCCAGGGCCCGTAGGTTAGGCTTTCCGTAACGGTGCACCGGCATTCCTTTCAAATCAGAGAGTGTGACAAGTTGGCAAAGAGACATTGTCTCATTCGGAGAATTCACGAGTGGACAGTTTCTTGGCAAAAGTACGCATTCAAGGCAATTGGCCTAGCCAGACTGCCAGTTTGCCAGCCCGCCCGCCAATGCAGGGGGCTGGCTGTGGTCCCCGCCACACCGCCATCGAAAACACGGTATTGGCGGTGGACGACAACGCCGTAACATGTTATCAACAATCACTTTACAACGCCAAGCCAACCTGCCCGCCATCCCGCCACGATGACTGGACACAGGCAACCTGAGTTTGCCATTGGCAAAGTACTGGTCAGGCTAAAAGTTACTCGGTTGACGTGGGAGTGCAACAGGGCATGCTTTGTAGGTCCACGGAACTGTCCACTCTTTTTGTGGAAAAACGGCCATTCTGAGACAGAGTCCGGCAAAGACACTATTGGCATGACGCAAGTCTAATTGTGCAAGCGACTTAAGGCATCAGAGTACTTTGCCAACCATCTCCAAAACTTGGCAAAGTGGCAAAGTATTCGGCTGTCGATAGACACGAATTCAAAGCTGGAAGGTAGGAAGTTACGGACTGCACGGCGCGTTCGCTTTCCGCAGCCGCTGGCGGGCGCGGAACAGCATCGGCCCAATGCTATTGATCGGGATGCGCAATTCCGAGCTGATTTCTTGGTAGGTATGGCCTTGCAGGTAAAAGAGACGCACCACGTGGCGTTCGGGGGCGGGTAGCCGGCGCAGCAATCGCTCGACTTCTTCCCGACTTTCGATTTCCGAAAACATGGCGGGTCCGGTCAGCCTTTCCGGTTCGGCTTGGGGACGGTCCGGCGCCTGGACAGGCATGCGTTCCGCCGAACGCCGATTCAGCTCGTGAAGACACACGCGGCGGGCGATGACCGTCAGATAAGTCGCCAGGCTGCTTTGGCCGCGGAACCGGCGGAGAACCGCGAAATCATTCTTGATGACTTGAAGGAGAATCTCGGCGGCGACATCTTCCAAGTCCGCGGGCCGTAGCGGCATGCCCACTAGTTGAGAAGTGCGCTCGGCCACGTGAAAGATCAGCCCGAGAAAGCGATCCACAAAAGCTTTCCAAGCCCCGGTTTCCTGTTTGAGGCAGCGATCCAACAAGACCTGGTCGGCAGCGGTGCGGGCCATGGTTTCCTCGGGTTCGGGAGGGCGAGGCGGGCGCCGAGCCGCTTTCCTGGAGGTATTCTACCGGGAACCTGTGCCCTTGAAAACCGATCCTGTAATAATGAGAAATGGCATTCGATGAGTTTGGTTGGGCAGAGCCGCGCACGAAGTAAGCGGACGTGCCTCAACTACTTCGTGCGCGGCTCTATAGATAGTTCCGGCAAGTTGAAAACTTGCCGCCACACAACAGGAGCGGTGCATGGCGAATGATCCCTGGTTTCAAGAGCTTTTTGCCGAGCGCCTGGGCGGCGCCAAGTATGGCAAGGGCACCGACATCTACAAATTCGAGAAGATCAAGCGCGCCAAGCGTGCCGCCCTCGCCGCTCATCCCGAGCGGCGGCTGCTGGATTTCGGTATCGGCGAAAACGACGACATGGCCGATCCGCTAGTGCGTGACGAGCTCAAGCGCGAAGTGGACAAGCTGGAGAACCGGGGCTACGCGGACAATGGCATCGCGGCGTTCAAGGAAGCCGCCGCAGGTTTCATGAAGCGAGTGTTCGGCGTCGCCTTGGACCCGGCTACGGACGTCAACCACGCCATTGGCTCGAAGCCGGCCTTGGCCATATTGCCGGCCGCCTTTATCAATCCCAGCGATGTCACGCTCATGACCGTGCCCGGCTATCCCGTCGCCGGCACGCACACCAAATATTATGGCGGCGAAGTTTACAATTTGCCTCTCCGCGAGGAGAACGGCTTTTATCCCGATCTCGGCGGCATCCCCGCCGACATCCGCCGCCGGGCCAAGCTGCTCGTCCTCAATTATCCCAACAGTCCCACCGGCGCCGTGGCCACGCGCGATTTCTATCGCCAGGTCATCGACTTCGCGCGCGCCAATCAGATCGTGGTCGTTCAGGACGCCGCCCATATACTCCTCAGCTTTGACGGTCCCCCGTTGAGCTTCCTGCAAGTGGACGGCGCCAAGGAGGTGGGCGTTGAGGTGCACTCGCTGTCCAAGGGCTTCAACATGATCGGCTGGCGCATGGCGTTCGTAGCCGGGCATCCCAAGATCGTTCAAGCTTTTGCCGACGTGAAGGACAACTGCGATTCGGGACAATTCATGGCCATTCAGCAAGCCGCCCGCGCCGCCCTCGAGCATCCCGAAATCGCCGATCGTATTCGCGAGAAATACCGCCGCCGGCTGCAAAAGCTGGTCGCCGCTCTAACTAAAGTCGGCTTCCAGGCCAAGATGCCGGGCGGGACTTACTTCCTCTACGTCCGCGCCCCCCGAGCCGGTGACAAGCAAACTTTCGCCAATGCCGAGGCGGTGTCGCAGTTCCTCATTCAGGAGCAGTCCGTCTGTTGCGTGCCCTGGGACGACGCCGGGCCGTTCCTGCGCTTCTCGGTCACCTACCTGGCCAACGATGAAAAGGAAGAAGACGAGTTGATGCACGAAACAATCGAGCGGTTAGCGAATCTGAAGTTGAGATGGTAAGAGGACGCGCTTGCGAAATCTGCGTTTGGTGCTAGTCCTTCTTCCTTTGGAGTTTTTCGAGTGAGGCTCGAAGGCGGGCCGCTTCCGCTTCCGCCGTATCGGCTCGTTGTTTTTCCTTCTCAGCCCGTTGCTTTTCTTTCTCCGCTCGCTGCTGTTCTTGTTGGGCGAAGAGTTCCGCCTTTTCGGCCCGCTCCAACTCCTGTCGGGCCTGCTCCTGAGCCTTCCGAGCGACATCGTACCATTCTTGCGGAGCCAAAACTCGCGTGCCTTTCTTTAAGTCGTATAGTCGAAGAAGCCCTCCCTCAGGGAGCAAACGCAATCCCAGCTCCTCGCTGATTATGCCACCGGCACTCGCCGCCTCCATGGGCACGTACTCCTGGCCGATGAGTCGATATCCTTCAAAGGGCTGATCCAAGTATTCATGCAACGGGTCAAATAAGAAGTATTCGCGAACCCCGAGGCGGGCATAGACCGCTTTCTTGTCGCCTTGATCCTCCTCGCACGTGCTCTTAGAAGTGAATTCGATAATCAGGCATGGAACCGCCTTCTCTTCCCACACTTTGAATACCCATCGCGGTTCACTGGTATCCACCCCCTTGACCACCATTAGGTCGGGCGCCTTGCGGGCTCGCGGATTGCCCTCCTCATAATAGAGGAACATGTTACCAATTACATAAATATCGCGCCGGGAGCGGTAGTGAAAGCGCAAGGTGGCTATGAAGTCAATAATTGCCAGAATATGTACTTCGGTTTCGGCCAAGGGCTCACCATCCGATTCCGGATAGACTATCGGCGGCGTGACTTCTGGTCGAGAACTGGTTGGAATGCGAAGACTCATTTCTGTCTCCTCTTCCGCACTATACCAAGAATCGGACCATACGAGAACCTAGCCGGTCGTTTTCCATTTGAATTCACCTGCTGATTCTTTATTGTGAATGTTCGGCAAGACGAGCGGAGCCAGGTTCTGACCGCTGACTTCTGACCTTTGACTTCTGATCTCTGCCCCCTGAATCATGATCGAGCCACCCACTCAACCTCCGGAAAAACGAGCCCCGAGCACGGTGGACTTTCCGCCCCCGGGGGATGCCGGAGAACAGCCAACGCTCACTGGTCCACCGAAAGAAACTCCCATGATGGCGGCGCCCTCTCCCGTATCGACGGCGGAGCCGGCCGCTATCCTGCAAAGTTTCGGCGATTACGAGCTGGTAGGTGAGCTGGGCCGCGGAGGCATGGGCGTTGTCTATCAGGCGCGGGAGCGGCAATCGGGCCGGCTCATTGCCCTGAAAATGATGCTCGGCGAAAAGGCCGACCTGGGCCGGTTTATCATTGAGGCCCGCGCCGCCGCCGAGTTGTCCCACCCGGGCATTGTCACGGTTCACTCGTGGGGCGAGCATAATGGCCATCCCTTTTTTACCATGGATTATGTGCCCGGCGAGACTCTGGGCAAGCTCTTGGAACGTGGTCCTTTGCCGTGTGATCGGGCGGCCCGCTACATGATTGGCATGTCGAGCGCCGTCGCAGCCGCTCACGCCTTGGGCATCGTCCATCGCGACCTCAAACCCAGTAACGTCATCATCGATCTGAGCGATCAGCCGCGCGTCCTGGATTTTGGCCTGGCCAAGCGGCGCTTCCAAGTTCCTTCTTCGGCGACGGCGGACGACATCGCCGACGCGCTGCCCGCCGATGCGCCTGTGCTCCCGTCTCCTCTGGCGTCGCCACGCACCCAGCGGGGCGCCATCCTAGGCACACCGGCGTACATGGCTCCCGAACAGGCTAAAGGCAAGCCCGACCTGATTGGCCCGCCCACCGATGTCCATGCTTTAGGCGTCCTGTTTTACGAGATGCTCACCGGCCGGACGCCATTTCATGCCGACAACATCCTGGAAACCTTAGTGCGAGTGGAGGAAGGGCAGCCGCCGCCTTTACGAAGCTTGGCCCCCCACGTGCCGGCCGTCTTCGAGTCGATCTGCAACCGCTGTCTCCGCAAGAATCCCAAGGATCGCTACCCGAATGCCGGCGCCTTGGCCGACGATCTCGAAGATGCTCGGCGACAGCAAACTCAAAGTCGTCGTTTTGCTCGCCTGACCGGGCTCGCCGCGGGAATTCTCGTGCTGTTGCTGGTTTGCCAGTTCACATTCTTTCATTGGTTGATTAACAGCCGCGAAGGGATTCCCGACTTTTCGGAGACGATGTCCAGTCGTCTGGGCTCAACGATTGCCGAGGCTTGGACGGCTTTGGCCGGGCTGTTCGGATCGTTTCTCCTTATCATCATGCCCTGTTTGGCCCTACTTTCAACGCTCACATGGTTCGGGGCCTGGATTTGGCATATCCGCCGGGCTTGGCCGATTCTGGCCGTGCTCTGGGTGTTGACCTTGGCCGCCTGGGTTGCATACGCGTCCCTGCAGTCAACGGCTTGGGCGGATCCAAGTCTCTATGGCGCGGGAGTGCTGACTCTTGTCGCGGTCACGGCCGCTGTTGTGCGAGCCGGCCGACCGGCGACTCGTACTCGTTTCACGGAATCGCCCAGCGGCGAAACCGAGCCTTTCTTGCAAAGGCTGTTCGCCGTCCGCTCGAGGGTGCAACTCTTACCGGACGTTCGACCCTTGAATCTCACGCGAGTCGGGCTGGAGGATTTTGAAATCGGCAAGATCCTACACCGCTGGCCTCAAGGCCAGGTCTGCCGGGCTCGACAAAAATCCCTCGATCGCCCCGTGTTGGTCTGGATCGAAGAAAAACCGCCCTCGGAAGAACGAGGATCGAAGATGGAGGATGGAGGATCGAAGATCGAAGATCGTCGGCCGATGTCTTTCTCTACTCTCGATCCTCAGCCTTCGATCCTCCCCCCTGATCCTTCGATCCTCAATCCTCGATCCTCGATCCTCGACCTTCCCTCTCCCCCTTTAGCCGGCGTCGTTGTCCGCCATCCGGAGATGTTGGCGCTGCATGCGGTCGGAAGCGGCAAGGAGGGCCAATTTTTGGTCACGGAGTCCGCCGCGGCCGTGCCGTTGCCGGAATGGTTGCTGCGTCGGTCTTTGCTGCCCTCTGAAGCGACCGCCCTCGGCATCCGCCTGGCCCGGATTCTTCAGGGATTTCATGAGCAAGGCCTGGTCCATGGTCGACTGAGCGCGGAGTGGATCATGCTCCAGGGCGAGCTGGAGCCGTTGCTCTGCCCCTGTGGGCTCCCCAGCCAATCGATCCAAGCTCGTCAAAAAGACCTGATGGCTCTGGGTCGGGTATTGAACGAATGGCTCTCGCCGCGGCCCGCCAAATGGCAACGCCAGGCGCGGGCCGACTTGTACCGTGTCGTCGATGCCGCTGCCCTGGGGAAGTATGTTCGGGCCCGAAGCTTGGCTGACGATCTCGAGCGCGCCGCTCGCGCCGCCCAAATTCGATGGCGCGTGCGCCTCGGCAACGTCTTGGGCATCGTCTTGGCTGTGCTACCGCTGCTTTTCTGGTCAGCCGAACGCTTCGCGACCGAGTCGACCTGGTTCGCACGGCATCTCCTCCTGCTCTTAAGTCCAAGCGCCGCCCTCTTGGGTTACACTTTTTGCCGGAGCCAGATTCAATCCCGCCGCCTCCGCCTTCGAGGTGGGACAGTTACAGAAATTGAATCTGGTTCGTACTCACGTTTTCGGATTTCTGATTTTGGATTTCGAAATTGGATTCTTCGTGCTTTGGCCCAACTTGCCTTGCTCATCATCCTGCTTTCACTCTTGATCAGCCTTGGATCATTCAATCAGGACTCATCACTTCCCGCTTTCTGGCTCGGCCTCCTTGCCGGCAGCGCTATGGTCGGCTACTGGTTCCTTGGTGCCTTGGTTGCTGGCCTGGTCACCGCCGCCGAATGGGTCCGCCGCACCCTCCGCTCCGCCCCTGCAGAGCTGCCAACCCCGGAATGAACCGGTAATCACTCATCACTACTTGCTCATCACTTACTTCACCACTCACTTACTCACCCCTCACCAACTCATAAGATGTCTTGCATCTATGGCCGCGCCGCTGGTCCTTATCAATGCCGTCGGCTTGACGTGTCGGCTGTTGCCGCACGCGCCGCGGCTGAGCGCGCTGGCTCAGGCGGGTTGGATGAGGCCGCTCTTGGAAGTCATGCCGGCCGTCACCTGCACAGCCCAAGCCACTTTCCTCACCGGAAAATCGCCCCAGGAGCACGGTATCGTCGGCAACGGTTGGTTGTTCCGCGACACCGGCGAAGTCCGTTTCTGGCAGCAGTCCAATCGCCTCCTGCAAGCCGAGCCGATTTATCGAACGGCGAAGAGACAGCGGGCCGCCCAGGGCAAATCCTTCCGCTGCGCCAAGCTGTTCTGGTGGTTTAATCAAGGAGCGGACGTCGATTGGAGCGTCACGCCCAAGCCGTACTACGGCGCCGATGGCGACAAGATTTTTGCTATCCAGGGCACACCGGAGGGATTGACGGACCGGTTAGAGCGATCGCTGGGCCCGTTTCCGTTTCAGACTTTTTGGGGACCGATGGCGGGAAAGCGCTCCGGCTTCCTTGCAAGCGCGGGCGACACGTGCACGGAGTGGATCGCCCGCAGCGCGGCCGAGATTCTTCGGAAGGAGCAGCCCGATCTGACGCTGGTTTACTTGCCACATCTGGATTATGATCCACAGCGATTCGGACCGGATTTTGGCGTTCAGCTCGGTGGGACGCCGGTCCCACCTCACCACTTACCCACTCACCACTCCCCACTCCCCCCTGGCTGCGACATGCCGCGGCTGGCGGGGGAGTTGGATTCCACCTGCGCGGCGTTGCTGGATGCTGCCCGAACGGTCGGGGCACGGGTTTGGGTCGTGAGCGAGTATGGTCACGTTCCGGTAAACCGGCCGGTGTTTCCCAATCGCGCGCTGCGCCAGGCCGGCCTGTTGGCAGTGCGGCCGGGTCCATTGGGCGAAAATCTCGATACCTTCGCCAGCCAGGCATTCGCCGTCTGCGATCACCAAATAGCGCACATTTACGTCAACCAGACTTCCGAAACCAGTAGGGTCTTGTCCCGTGTTCGTGAGGTGATCGCGGGTTTGCCCGGCGTGGCGCGGGTTCTGGCGGGCGAAGAACGAGAAGTAATCTATCTGCGGCATGAGCGGTCGGGCGACTTGGTGGCTTTGTCCGAACCAGATGCGTGGTTCGCTTATCCCTTTTGGCTCGACGACGCGCAGGCGCCGGACTATGCCCGCACAGTGGACATTCATCGCAAGCCGGGATACGACCCGTGCGAGTTGTTTTTCGATCCGCGCTTACGGTGGCCGAAAGGCCGGGCGTTCCTTTGCTTCGTGCAGAAGAAGCTGGGCTTCCGTACCTTATTCGACGTGGTGCCGTTAGATGCGTCCTTGGTGCGCGGCAGCCACGGATTGCCCGCGGTCGAGCCCGGCGACCGGCCTTTGCTTATTGGAGACGGCCCGGCTCCGCCCAAAGGTGAGTTGCCCGCCGCCGCCGTTCATTCCCTGCTCTGCCAGGCCGTTCAATGCGAGGAAAGAGGATAGAAGATCGAGGATCGAGGATGGAGCATAGCGAGCGGCGATAACGCAACCCCGCTCGCCAGGATGACGTTCCGCTTCGGTTGACATCCGCGCCGATTATGAGAGATTAGAGTTGCCCCGTGCTGCCATCCAGCGTCGGAGAGTGGGTTGGGCCAGAACTTCGATCCCTCGATTCTTAATCTTCGAACTCAATAGTTATGGTCGGCCGTGTATTCCTGGGTCGGTATCAGGTCATTAACCTCCTGGGCGAAGGAGGCATGGGCAAAGTGTTTCTGGCCCGCCAGCTCGATTTGGATCGGCAGGTGGTAGTTAAGGTTATGCACGATCACATCGCGGCCGATCCGAAGTTCTGCGATCGCTTCAAACGGGAAACGCTGCTGATGGCCAAGTTCCATCATCCTTACGCCGTCACGCTCTTTGACGCTTCTCTCGACGATCCCCAGGGACCCTGCATCGTCATGGAATACATCCGGGGCGTTCCCCTGGAGGACCTGCTGCAAACGAACAAAGGTCGCATGAGTCCGGCCCGGGTCGGTCGGATGCTGGGCCAAATCTGCGAAGTGCTGCAGGCCGCTCATCACCAGGGCATCATCCATCGGGATTTGAAACCGGCAAACTTAATGGTGATCGATGCCGATACGCCTTACGAAAAGATCAAGGTCATGGATTTCGGCCTGGCCAAGCTGGTGGATCCGCCCGACTTTAATCGCATAAGCGTCACGGGGATGGATTTTGCGGTGGGCACGCCGGCGTACATTTGTCCGGAGCAGGTCCGTGGCGAGGTCATGGATCACCGGGGCGATCTGTACAGCATCGGCATTATCCTCTACGAGTTGATGACCGGCCACACCCCTTTTGAGGGCCACTCGTCGATGGACGTTTTGTTGGCTCAGGCAACGGAAGAGCCGCCCACCTTCGCTGAATTGGGGGTGGACTGGATTCCGCCCAGCATCGAGAAGGTGGTGCGCCGCTGCCTGGCCAAGGATCCGGCGGACCGTCCGGCGAGTGCTCGCGACTTGGCCGAGTTATATCAGGCGGCCTTGGAGGAAGAAGAGCCGGCGGACGCCGCCGAGGTGTCGGCCGAGCCGGAAACCCTCCCTGAAATGCCCTCGCCTCTAGGACATCAAGCCCCGGAAAATCCCAATGCCGTTGCCTTTCACCTCGAAGCCTGGATGCCGGAGACGGTCGCCATCCATAAATTGCGGGGCTTCGTGAATGATGCCAAGGGCCAGGTCGTCGAAAGCGTGCCCGGCCGAATCCGGGTGCGGCTAGGCGGGCCCGGAAGTCGGTATCGTTTCAAAGGCCGACGCAAATCCTGGCTCGACCTAGGACGAAAGTCCGGGGAGATTGAAATGGACTTGTACAT